>RRZT010770695.1_pt1 | contig 12323 bp, 5 predicted proteins | sample 2165551 | NCBI WGS metagenome assembly RRZT01 (sample SAMN10456910, study PRJNA506462) | wastewater metagenome | biome: wastewater; feature: sludge; material: wastewater sludge; isolation source: wastewater sludge with Escherichia coli K12::gfp cells carrying plasmid... | place: USA: Moscow, Idaho ... | reverse complement strand
GCGACCGGGTCGCTGGCGTAAAGCTGGACGGTCTCGGTCACCGCGCGGGCAGAGGTGTTGGTGACCATGATCTGCAGGTTTACCGCCTGATCGGCGCGGGCCTTGGCGCGCGACAGCCGCGGCGGGCCATAGCTGACCTGCCCGTAGTTCAGCCCGAAGCCGAAGGGGAAGCCGGGCGCATCGTCGGGCATATCCAGCCAGCCGGTGCGAAACTTCGCGAAATGGCCGGGATAGGGCCGGCCCGTCGGCTCGGCGGCATAGGTCAGCGGCACTTCGCCCGGATGCGCGGGCAGGGTGACCGCCAGCCGCCCCGAGGGGCTGGCCGCGCCGAACAGCAAATCGGCCACGCCCTCTGGCCCGGCCACCCCGCCATGCCAGGCGTACAGCAGCGCATCGGCCTGCTCGGCGACCGCGCCGAGCGCCAGCGGACGCCCGGCAAAGACCACCACGACCAGGGGCTTGCCCGTCTGCGCCAGCGCCGCGATCAACCGCTGCTGCGGCGCCGGCAAGTCCGGGGACAAACGCGAGGAGGACTCGCCCGCATGTTCCTTGGCCTCGCCCACGGTGGCGATGATCACATCGGCGGTGGCCGCGGCCGCCAGCGCCTCGGCGAGGATCTCTGCCTCGGGGCGCGGGTCTTGCCGCACGGTGACGCCGTGCACGTTCAGACGCTGGACCAGCCAGGGCTCGTCGACGATATTCGCCCCCCAGGCAACCGTGGGGGCGCGCCCCGTCAGCGCGGCCACGGCTTCATGCAGGGGCGTCACATCCTCGGCCCGGCCAGAGACCGCCCAGGTGCCCAGCATGTTCGCCCGGTCCGCCGCGAAGGGCCCGATCAGCGTCACCCGCGCCTTGGGCGACAAGGGCAGCAGCCCGTCATTTTTCAGCAGCACCGCCGCACGCGCCGCGGCCTTGCGCGCCAGCGCGCGGCCCTTGGCCCGCGCCGGTGGCCGGGCCGAGCGCGCCATGCCCCGGAACGGATCCGCCAGCAGCCCGAGTTGTTGCTTGAAGCGCAGTACCCGGCGGCAGGCCCTGTCGATCAAAGCCGTGACTTGGGCCGCTGACAAGGCGAACCCGGCATCTGGCGCCGTCACCCCCGCCTTCGCAAGGCCGGGCAATTCGCGCAGGTAGTCCTCGCCCACCATGTCCATATCGACGCCCGCATGCAGCGCGCGGGCCACCGCCACCGGGGCCGGTCCCATGCCGTGCGGGGTCAGCTCCGCCACCCCGGTATAGTCCGAGACCACCAGCCCGTCGAAGCCGGTCTTGGCGCGCAGCCAGCCCTCGATCAGGGGGCCGTTGGCATGCATGGGCAGCTTGTTGACGGCGTTGAACGCCACCATGACGCTGGCCGCCCCGGCTGCCACCCCGGCCGCGAAGGGGGGCAGGTAGGTGGTCAGCAGATCCTCCCATGCCAATGAGACATTGTCATAGTCGCGGCCGCTTTCGGGGGCGCCGTAAGCCACGAAATGCTTCAGGCAGGCGGCGACGCGGCCCTTGCTGCCGGGGTCCTTGCCCTGAAAGCCGCGCACGGCTGCCGCCGCGATGCGCCCGGCCAGCAACGGGTCTTCGCCGGGGCCTTCGGCGACGCGGCCCCAGCGGGGATCGCGGCTGATGTCGATCATGGGGGCATAGACCTGATGCAGGCCCTCGGCCGCAGCTTCGGCGGCCGCAAAGGCCGAGGTGGCGGCGATCAGATCCATGTCCCAACTGCAGGCGAGGCCGATGTTCAGCGGGAACACGGTGCGGTGGCCGTGGATCACGTCCTCGGCGAAGAACAGGGGGATGCCCAGCCGCGAACCTGCCAGCGCGCGTTCCTGCATGGCGCGGGCGGTGGCCAGCGATTTGGTGCCGAAGATCGCCCCGACCTGGCCATTTTCCAGCCGGGCCGCCAGCGAGGTCGGCTGCCGCGTCCCGGTCAGCAAGCCTTCGCCCGCCGGCATCAGGTTCAGCTGGCCAATCTTTTCGGCCAGCGTCATCCGCGCCATCAAGGCTTCGACATTATCGTTATCTTTCAATATAGAACCCCTGCTTTCGGGTGGTTATTCCGCCGCATGCCGGGCGGCAAGGAATTCGGGCCGCTGGATGGGGGCAAGATGCCCCAGCCCGTCCTGAATATCGAGCGCCGCGGTATAGAACGGCATGCCGTCGGGATCGCTGGGGGCGGCCTCGCCATGGAGGACTGCCAATACGGCGGTCTGCGGAAGGCTTTCGCGCAGCACCAGATGAAAGCGCATCACGCCTTCGGTATCCAGCGCCGCCGTGGCCTCGTCCAGCAGCAGGATGTCGGGCTTGGCCAGCAGGATCCGCGCCAGCACCAACCGCTGTTTCTGCCCGCCCGATAGCGTATTGCGCCAGTTGCGCCCCTGATAAAGCGGCTGGTCGAGGCAATGGATGAACTCGCCCAGATCAACCCGCGCCAATGCAGCCGCGACAGCGATATCGGAATGCTGTTCAGGATGGTCGGGGTAGGTGACCAATGCCTTCAGCATCATGCGATCAGGAATGTCGGGGTCCTGCCCGGCGAAGAACATGCGCGCGCCCTCGCGCATGGCGACCCGGCCAGAGCCGTAAGGCCAGATCCCCGCGACGGCTTTCAGAAGACTGCTTTTCCCGCAACCATTCTGACCGCGCAGGCAAATCCAGTCGCCCAGATACAGCCGCAATTGCGGCACGGACAGAAACGCCGGGGTGTCATGGCCACGATGGTGCAGGTGCAGCGCCTCCAGCGCCAGCAGCGGGCCGGCGGGACGGCGGGTGCGTTCAAAGGCGCTGATGCCGGTTTCGGCATAAAACTCCTGCCGGCGGCGAACGCGTTCGACAGCCTCGGCCAGCTCGTTCAAACGGGCGGCATTGGCCTTCAGCGTGGCGATGGCGGGCATCACATTGATGAACCACGACACATCGCCGATCAGCTCTGCCGTCAGCTCGCCGCTGGCGGCGAAATCGCGGAAGTTCAGCCCGCCCGCCATATAGGCCGGCAGCGCCGGCAGATAGGCCAGCAGCCGCGAGGACAGGAAATTATAGACGCTGGTGAACATCATGATGCAGGCACCCAGCCAGTTCTGCTTGCCCCAGGTCTGGTCCAGTTCGGCATAAAGCTGGCCGTTGATGCGGCTTTGCGCACGCTCGCCCCGCGCGGCGGCCATGCGGCCAACGCGGCCCAGCATGGTGCCCCATTCGCCCCGCCAGGCACCGTCGCGGCGCTGGCGCTGCACGCTGAGGCGTTCCAGCACGCGGCCCAGCTTCCAGGCAATGAAGGTGATGCAGGGGACATAGATCGCCACCAGCAACAGCGCCAGCAGCGCCGATCCGTAATCCCCCGGCGAGAGGTCGATTGCGGCCGCTGGTCCCGTGCCCAACCACCGCGCCACCGCCTCGTTGGCCTGCGCGCCCCAGCGGTCGAGGAAGGGGACCGGTTGACTGCGTTCCAGCAATGCGGCGGCGACGAAATAGATGGAGGTCACGGCCCCCCAAAGCCCCATGGCCAGCCCGATGATGCCGCCATAAAGCCCGCCCGAACATTCATCGACCCGCTGGTCAATGGCATCGGGCATGCGCGGGGTGCCGTCCGGGGCCGAGCGGTCGCTGGTCAGATCCAGCGCGATCCGCCCATCGGCCAGTATGGCGTTATTGAATTGGCCGACCAGCCAGCCGCGCGCGCGCCGGTGCAGCGTGGTCGACAGGAAGTGGCGCAGCGCGATGCCGGCGGCGCGGGCCAGGAAGATCCCCAGATAAGCTGTGGCCGCCAGCAGGATGATGCGGGCGGGATCGGCTTCGGGGGCGGTGCTGTGGAAATTCGCCAGCGAGGCCAGGAAATCCGCGCTTGCCAGCGCAACCCAGACGCTGGCCTTACTGAGAAGTGTGGTGATCGCAAAGATGACGACCGTCAGAAGCCACGCTTCGCGCCACCGTTCGGACAGCCAATAGGCTGATAAAAGCCCCCAAAACCCAGTTAAACGTTGCACCCACTCCGCCTTTTTTTATCGCCGGGCACGACCGCACATCCCACAGCGACACGCGTTCGCCTGCGGGCCGTTTCCGGCTTATTTTCTGGTATGTCTCAGCCGCTTTGCGCGATTCTGCCGCGTAACGGCCCTGCTGTAAAAACCAGCATAACAAACAATTATATCGGCGGTAAACCGCCGATACGCTTTTTGGTTTCAAGAGTGTTAACCCCCACCAGACTGTCGCAGCAGGGCAACGGTCCGCCCCGGTATCGGGCACTGAAGATATGTCATTTCATGGACAGTTTCGCAGGCAATCATGGCCGCGGCGTGGACGTCAAACGCGGCCCGCGCGGCCTTGTGCGGCACGGGTCTGGAGCGGAGTCGCTGGCGTCGTTAGCCCTGTTCAGCTTCGTTGCGACCGGCTATAACTCCGCCGAGTTTTGTATTTTGCGATTGCCGGAGGTGCGATGAACGCCCCCTTCAAGCAGGCCGAGCGCTTGGGCCGCCTGACAACTGCGCTTGGTTCCGATGTTCTCGGTCTTCTGCGCTTTGATGGCAGCGATTACCTCAATGGTCTTTATGAATACCGGGTCGAGGCGCTGGCGGCGCGTGACGATCTGGATTTCGACGCGCTTGTCGGCACCCATGCCACCGTCGAGATCGAGGCCCATGCGCAGATGCGCCCCTTTGACGGCATCGTCACGCATGTCCGCTGGGCCGGGGTGGGCGAGAACGGCCACCGCTATGACCTGACGCTGCGGCCCTGGTTCTGGCTGGCCGGGCGGCGGCGCAACCAGCGGATTTTCCACGACAAGACCGTGGTCGAGATCCTCGAGGAACTGCTGGCGGATTATGCCGGGCTTGGCGCCCCGGCGGTGCAGATCCTGTTGTCGCGGGACTATCCGAAGCTGGAATACACCGTCCAATATCGCGAATCCGACCTTGATTTCGCCCGCCGCCAGATGGAGCGCGCGGGCATCAGCTTTCATTTCCGCCACGCGATTGGCAGCCATACGCTGGTGCTGACCGATGATGTGCTGGCCCATGACGAGATCGGCGCGCGGCCCTTCAAGCGCTATGACGGCCACCACCAATACGAACAGGAACATTTCTGGGAATGGGCGCCCGAGCGTAACCTGACCACCGGCGCGGTGCGGCTGGTCGATTACAACTTCAAGAAGCCCAACCAGTCGATGGAGGCGAATTTCCTCGGCGATGCCGCCCATGCGCAGGGTCAGATCGAAAGCTTCGACTATCCGGGCGACTATCTGGCGCAGGATCTGGGCAAGCTGGTCGCGGGGCTGCGGACCGAACAGGAACGCGGCGCGGACCGGCGCAACCGGGCGGCGGGCGATTGCGTCAGCCTTGGGTCCGGGATGCGGGTGACCTTGGCGGGTGACCATGTGCCCGGCCTGGGCGAGACCTATCTGTGCCTGGCCGCCACGCACCACTTTGTCAGTGAGGCCTACGGCTCGGGCGGACAGGGCAGCGACGGCTACAGCTTTGCGGGCAACTATGTGCTGATGCCGGATACCGCGCCGATGGCGCCGCCGAAGCGCACGCCGGGCGCCGTGGTGCAGGGACCGCAGACCGCCATGGTCGTCGGCGACGGCGAGATCGACTGCGACGAATTCGGCCGCATTCTGGTCAAGTTCCACTGGGATCTGGTGAATGCCTATTCGATGCGCTGCCGGGTCAGCCAGAACTGGGCGGGCGGCGGCTGGGGTGGCATGGTCATTCCACGCATTGGCATGGAGGTGCTGGTCGAGTTTCTGGAAGGCGATCCCGACAAGCCGGTCGTCGTGGGCAATGTCTTCAACGGCATGAATGACGCGCCCTATCCGCTGCCCGACAACAAGACCAAGATGGTGATGCGCTCGCAGACCCATCAGGGCAGCGGCTTCAACGAACTAAGCTTCGAGGATCAGGCCGGCCGCGAGGAAATCTACATGCACGGCCAGAAGGATCATCGGGTGATGATCCTGAACGACCAGAACCAGAATATCGGCCATGACCGGTCCAAGACCATCGGCCATGACCAGACGGAAAACGTCGGCAACAACAAGACCATCACCGTCGGCAGCAACCACACCGAGACGATCACCGCCAACAAGACCCTCAGCGTCGGCGGCAATCACGGCGAGACCGTCAGCGGCAACATGTCGGTCAGCGTCACCGGAAATCGCAGCGAAAGCGTCAGCGGCGCGCGCACGCTCAGCGTGACCGGCAATGACGCGACCACGGTGTCGAAGGGCGACCATTCGCTGACCGTCGCGAAAGGCACCCAGACCACCACGGTCACGACCGGCGCGCGGCAGGTCTCGGTCCTGACGGCCGGTCAGTATACGACGGTGAAGCAGGATATCATCACCGTGTCGGAATCGGGCGGGGTCTCGATCAAAGCCGCGACCGGGATCGTTCTGGACGCGCCCAGCATCCTGCTGAAGTCGGATGCCAACAACTTCATCCAGGTGTCACAGGGCCAGGTCATCATCGAAGGCGCCGAGACCTATGTGAACCCGCGCGAGACCGCCCCCGATACCAGCGGCTCGGCCCCTGCGGGCGGTGGCGGCGGTCCGCAGGCCGCGGCGATCGAATAACCCGCACCATCGCTGAAAGATTCCCGCCCTCGTCGAAACCTGACCCCATCTTAAAGAGCTTCCATGTCCGTTTGCCTGATCGACAACTTCACCCTGGCCATTCCTGATGGATGGGCCGACCGCAGCATGATCACCTGGGTCGCGCCGCCCAAACCCAGCTATAAGGTGCTGCCGAACCTGCTGTGTTCCAAGGGCGAGTTGCAGAACGGCGAGGATCTGGACAAGTTCGTGAACCGGCAGCTGAAAGAGCTGATGGGGCGGGTCAAGAACTTCGATCTGATCAGCCGGCAGCAGACCAAGTTCGGCGGAGTTCCGGCGGTCGAATTGAGCTTCACCATGCGGCCGCAGGGCGTGATGCTGCAGCAAAAGCAGCTGTTCTTTCAGACCGATCTGAATTCGCCTATTGTGCAGACGGTTGTGCTGACCGCCGCCCGCGAAAACTTCGAGGAACTGACCCCGGTTTTCGAGGAGATCCTGAACTCCGTCAGCTGGAAGCGGTAAGGCCCGATGCCCGCCGCGCTCGCAGCCGCCCATATCGGACACGAGATCGAACACAGTTCGGCCATGTTCGGCTTCCTGATGGGGGCGCTGGTTGGGCTGGCGGCAGCGGTCACGGTGGTGGCGATTATCGGCACCGGCGGCGCGGCGTTGGGGGTGATCGCGGCGGTGGGCGGGATCGTGGCGGCCACCGGAGGCGGGGCGTTAACGGGGATGCGGCTTGGGCAGCTGGCCAAAAGCCCGAAGGGGCCGATCTCGACCGGGTCGCCGAACGTGTTTTACGGCCCGGCCCGCATCGCCGCCGCCCGCGCGGTCATTGATACGGTCGACTGTCAGAATCACGGCAAGAAGCGGCTGGCCACCGGCAGCGACAGCGTCTTTCTGAACGATTATGCCGCCGTCCGGAACGAGGATGTTTCGGAATGTGACGGCACGGTCAAATCCGACATCGACCATATCTTCATCGGCGCCGAGACCGCGCAATATCTGGAAATCCAGTCCGAAGTGCCGCAATGGATGGTCGATGTCGCCATGGGCATGGTGATCGTCGGCAGCGCCGTGGCCCTGGGTTTCGGGGCCGCTGCCGCTTATGCGGCCAGTGGCATCTGCGGTCTTCTGACCTTCGGCGCCAGCGCCATCGGGGGCATCCTCGGTTCGGCCATCCTCGCGCCGATCGGGGGGCAGATCGGCGGGGCACTGTTCGGTGAAGCCGGCGCCATCATCGGCGCGGAACTGTTCGGCATGATCGGCGGGGGCTTTGGCGGCCGGCTGACGAACGGATTCCGCAACCGGCTTTTCTCGGGGCACCCGGTCGATGTCGCCTCGGGCGAATTGTTCACCAAGCAGGTGGATTTCACCATTTCGGGCCTGATCGAGATCGACTGGACGCGGTTGTGGCTGTCATCATCGACCCAGAACGGCCAGCTGGGCCAGAAATGGCATCATCCGCTGGACATGGCGCTGGCGCCGGCGCGCGGCTGCAACCTGCTGCGGGTCGAGGAAGGGCGGCTGGTCATGCTGCCCGAGTTGGAACCGGGGCAGAGCTTCTATCATCGCGCCGAAAAGCTGGTCGCGACCTGCCGGGCTGCCGATGACTGGGTGATCCGGCTGGAGAACGGCCTGGACTTCCTGCTGGGGCCGGATCCGGCGGGTGCGGGCCAGCTGCGGCTGAACCGGATCGAGGACGGCAATGGCAACCACGTCACGCTTGACCACGACGCGGCCGGGAACCTGATCCGCGTCACTGGCACCGACGGCATCGTCTATCTGTTCACGCTGGACGATGCGGGCCGCTTCTTGTCGGTGGCGCGCAGCGATGGCACTGAACAGCAGGTGCTGGTCGAATACCGCTATGATCAGCATGGTGACCTGATTGCCGTCGCCGATCCGCTGGGCGCGCCGGAACATTACGCTTACCGCAATCACCTGCTGATCAAGGAAACCTTGCGCGGCGGGCTGTCCTATTATTTCGACTGGGACGACATCGCGCGCGGCACCGAGGCGCGCTGCATCCGCACCTGGGGCGATGGCAATCTGTTCTATCGCAGCTTCGAATTCGACCTGCCGCAGCGCGTCACCCGCACCGTGACCGGGACCGGCGCGGTCGAAATCTTCGGCCATGACCAATATGGGCTGGTCACCCATGTCACCGGTCCCTCTGGCCAGCAATCCTTCATGGAATACAACCGCTTCGCTGAGATCCTGCGGATCCGCGACGCGAATGGCGCTGAAACCCGCTGGGGGCGCGATGCCTTCGGCCGGGTGATTGAACTGACCGACCGCGCGGGTGCCACGACGCACGTCACCTATGCCAGCGACGACCCGCTGAGCCGCAATTTCGGCAAGGTCCGCGCCGAGCAGGATGCCCTGGGGCATGCGACGCAGCGCGATTACGACCTGCGCGGCAATATGGTCGAGTTCACCGACCGCGACGGCTATACCGTTCGGCTGCTGCGCGATCCGCGCGGGCTGGTGCTGAACGTTCAGGACGCCGAGGGGACGCTGGGCCGTTATTCCTGGAGTGGGGCCGGCTATCTTCAGACCGAACGGACCCCTGCGGGCGGTGTCATCAGCTATGAACGCGACCGCTTCGGCCGCTTGACCGCCGAGCAGATCGAGGGGCAGGACCCCGTCACCTACGACTATGACGCCTGCGACCGGGTGGTGCAGGTCCGCCGCGCCGATGGCAGCCGCACCCAGACCGCTTATGACGCCGCCGGCAACGTCGCCGAGGTCCGTGACGCGCGGGGCGCCGTCTGGCGCTGGAACTGGCGCGGCCTGTCGCTGCCGGTCTTGCGGATCAATCCCGACGGCACGCGGATGGCGTATGACTACGACACCGAAATGCGCCTCGCCACGCTGACCAACGAGGTGGGCGACGTCTATCGGCTGGAATATGATCTGAACGGCAACATGATCGCCGAGACGACCTATGACGGGCGTCGGATGGAATATGGCTATGATCCGGCAGGAGAGCTGGTGTCGATGCGCGACGGCGCGCGGCACCACCGCTATCAGCGCGATCCGATGGGGCGGCTGCTACGCAGCGACAGCAGCGATGGCGGTTGGGCGCGCTATGGCTATGACCTGCTCGGCCGGATGAACGCCGCCGACAACGCGGCGCGCAGCCTGCGCTATACCCATGATCCGGTCGGCCGGGTGATGTCCGAACATCAGGACGGGGCCGAACTGCTGCACAGCTATTCCGAACGCGGTATGCGCCTGACCAGCGTGCTGCCCGATGGCCGCTTCATCCGCTATGGCCATGACCGCAACAACGCGCTGGATGCCATTCATTACGGCGACCGGCAGATTCTGGACATCCGCCGCGACCGGCTTGGGCGCGAGCTGCACCGGCAGGCGGGCACCATCGCGCGGCAGACCGATTATGACCCGCAAGGCCGGATCCGGCGTCAGGCGGCTTATCGCACCACCACGCGCGAGCAGGTCTTCGCGCGCGGCTACAACTATGACAGCGTGTCGAACATCACCTCGATCGAGGATGCCACCCGCGGCGAATTCGCCTTCCGCTATGACGAGCGTGACCGGCTGCGCAGCGCCGCCTCGGCCGATCACGAGGAGCGGTTCGCCTTCGATCCCGCCAGCACGGTGCTGGTCGGCGTGGACAATCCGCGCGATGCCTCGGTCGAACATGGCCTGCTGCGGATGCGCGGCGATTGCCATTACGACTACGACGATGCCGGCAACCGCATCGCCATGCGGCGCGGGCAGGGCGGGGCGCATCAGTTCCGCTATGTCTATAATGACGACAACCGCCTGATCGAGGTCCACGAGACCCGTGGCCGCACCCGCCGCCTGACCCGCTTCGCCTATGACGCGCTTGGCCGGCGCGTCAGCAAAGCCCACCGCGAGACGATCGAGGCCGCCAACACCCCGACCGCCCCCGGCATCGACAGCAGCGCCGAGCTGGTCCGTGATGACACCATCTGGTTCCTGTGGGATGGTCCCGTCCTGCTGGCCGAAGGGCGCGGCAATCATGACGGCGCCATCGACCCGCTGGCCATTGTCTATGTCCACGAGCCGGGCAGCTTCCGCCCCGCCGCCCTCCTCCGCCGCCATTCGGCCGAGGAGGAGGCGCGGGTGCTGATCTATTGGCTGGATCATCTGGGCACCCCGCAGGAGCTGTCGAACGAAAACGGAGAGCTGGTCTGGCAGGTTGCGCTGAAGGCCTGGGGCGGCGTCGACCGGATGCTGATCGAGCGGGTCGAGCAGAACCTGCGCTTCCAGGGCCAGTATCACGACGCCGAGACCGGCCTGCATTACAACCGCTTCCGCCATTACGACCCGGCGGCGGGGATCTATCTGAACCAGGACCCGCTGGGCCTTCTGGGCGGCACCAATATCTACGCATATCCGACCGATCCGCTGTCGGGCATCGACCCGTTTGGTCTGGTCGAGCCGGGGTATACGGGCGCGGGTGGTGACGGCTATGTGGTCTATGGTCTGGGTGAGTTTGACGACAAGGGCAACCTGATCCGAACGGTCTATGTCGGTCAGACCGAAGCGGCGCGCTATAGTACCCGTATGCAGGAACACAGGGATTCCGGCAGATACCACGGGGGTCTACAAGAGTATCAAATTACGCGTACCGAAACCTACGCCCAGGCGCGCGGTGCCGAGCAATATCACATTGAAAATGCGAATGGTGGCAAGGGAACTCTGGACCGGACACAGCATGGCGCTTGGTACAATGAAGCCGAGGGCAAACGTTATGGTCCCGAATATGAAGCCAACCGCGTCGACTCCTACAGCCAAGACCGGGTGAAGGCGAGGGATCTCCGTGCAATCGAATTCGACAAGGGCTATCAACAGGAACGAGATCGTGTCGCCACGACCACCAAAACCTGTGGTTAAATAGGGGGGTATGCCATGCAAGATGGACGACGGATAGCAAGCGATGGTCGCGATTGGTTCGGGCGCAAGTTCAAGGGCGTCGAGGCAGGTAGTGTCTTCGCCGTACCGCTGCCTGACGGCACATATGCCTTTGGGCGATTGATGAACGCGAAGGATGGCGCGACTATTGCTGAGTTTTTCCGCGCTCGCCGTATGACGCCCGAATTCGATCCAGAAATTCTGCAATCTGGACGTCTGTTTGGGCCTGTCGGAGTGCTGATTGGCGACATCGAGGGTCCCAATCGCAAACGGCCATGGAAGGTGGTTCACAAGGACCCAGAATATTATCCGGATGACCTGTATGACATTCCCTTCTTCCAGGGCATGGGGGCAGGGACCTGGCAGTATTTCACGCTCAACAATCACTTCGAGATCCTCGGGCCGGTGGCTGACGAAGATGTCGGCAATTGGAAGGTTGCGTCGATCATGCCGCAGCACCCCGAGCAGATCACAAAGATGATCGTCCGACAGTTGGCGCGGCAGGGCCTCTAGGATCACCGAGACGCTCTTGGGGGGCAGAACGGCATCGACCTTCTACACGGGCCTTCACCAAGGCGCGGGCTCGCCTGCAAAAAAGGGCGGGCCATGTGCCCGCCCTCAGGTTGTCGTCGCTTCGGCCGTCAGAGGGCGGCAGGCGCGGCGCCACGCAGCAGCTCTGCCAGGGCCGCCAGTTCCTCGCGCCGGACCTCGTAGCCGCCGTCGTGATAGGCGGTGGTCAGATCCGCGCCCTGCGCCGCGACCCAATCCGCCAGCCGTTCGGTCAGCGGCCAGGGGCAGATCGGATCGTTGCGCCCGGCGGTGATCAGCACCTGCCGGCCCTTCAAACCCGGCGCGGGGTCCGGGGTCCACGGGATCAGCGGAT
>RRZT010922301.1_pt1 | contig 12328 bp, 12 predicted proteins | sample 2165551 | NCBI WGS metagenome assembly RRZT01 (sample SAMN10456910, study PRJNA506462) | wastewater metagenome | biome: wastewater; feature: sludge; material: wastewater sludge; isolation source: wastewater sludge with Escherichia coli K12::gfp cells carrying plasmid... | place: USA: Moscow, Idaho... | reverse complement strand
AATCATAAGTTGGAAATAAACTCGGATAGAAAATTTTTCCTAAATCATTCAAAATAATATCTGGACGAAGAATTCCTTGCTCAAAATAATCATTAGATCCTTTTGCATTCATACGTTTGTTGTAAGCGTAGACATTTCCTTGTTTAAATGAATCAAACCACGCATAATTTGGGTAAGCAGCTTTCATTTCCGCCAACGAATTTACGTTTGTTACATTGATCCAATAATTTGCAGTTTTTCCTTTTGTATAAACTTCTTCAAACGTTAAACTCAAGCTATTTTCACCTTTTTTGTCTTTAAAAATATAATTTCCTTTTGCGTCATCAATTAATTTTGCTTGCAACAAATCGTTTGTTGGTGCATACCAAACATCACCAAACATCGTATTAACAATTGTCGAGACATTACCTTGCGCTTTGGTTTGAATTATATTTTTGATTGAATCATAATTATTTTTAACTGTTTCTACTTGTTTCTCAGCTTCTGTATTTTTTCCGAATAACTTTCCGAAAACCTTCAAATATTCAACCTGTCCCAACGGATTTTGCTCTTTATATTCGTCCAAATACAAGATTTTAATTCCATTTTGCTCCAATTGTTGATGAAATTTTGCCAAAACAGGATTAGAACTTGCAATGATCAATTGAGGTTTATTTTTTAAAATAATTTCTGTGAACAATTCATTTGAAGAACCAATTTTTAAGATAGTTTTATTTGCGATTCCTTCCGCGATTTTAGGATTGTAAATAAAATCTACATCAGTTGCGCCTTTTACAGTGTTTAAAGCGTTTAATTCATTCAAATAAGCGATTGCTGAAGATGTTTCTACCATTACCGTTTTGATAGGCAATTCTTTTTTATCAAAAGTAATGGTATTTCCAGAGGATTTTATCGTGATTGTTTCATTGTTTTCTTCGATAGAAATGTTTTTAGCAAACTGAAAAGTGGTGTTTTCTTTTTCGGTTTTGACAGCTTCTTTTGATTGTTTACAACTTGTTATGGCAAGAATGAAGAGTGAACTAATAAGTATTTTTTTGATCATTTTGGTTTTAATTTATTCTTTGACAAGTTATGAAATCTACAAAAAGAGAAGAAATTTATTTTGTAAGCAATTGAGTAATTGTAGATTAAATTATAGTTAAAATTTTTTCGATGAAATCTTAGGAAATTAATATAAAAGTGCCTTATATTTGCAGTCGAATTAAGGAAATGATTTTTCTTTTTTTGAAATGGCCGAGTGGCGCAACTGAATAGCGCACTTGATTACGGCTCAAGAGGTTACAGGTTTGAATCCTGTCTCGGTCACAAAAATGCTCAGCGTCAATCGTTGAGCTTTTTTTATGAATATTAAATTCTATTGTTATTCAATAAAAAAGTCCATCTACAAATTTGTAAATGGACTTTTTGGTTTTTTGTTATTTCTTTCTGAAGTAAACTTCGATCGGAACTCCTTCAAAATCAAATTCTCTTCTCAATTGATTTTCAATAAATCGCTTGTAAGGATCTCTGATGTATTGTGGCAGATTACAGAAAAACGCAAATTGCGGCGTTTTTGTAGGTAATTGCGTTACATATTTGATCTTAATGTATTTTCCTTTTACTGCTGGCGGAGGTGTAATCTCTATAATCGGTAACAAAGTTTCGTTTAATTTACTTGTTTTGATACGACGACTACGGTTTTCGTGCACATCTATAAATGTGTCTACCGCTTTTAGTACACGTTGTTTTGTCAACGCTGAGATAAACAATACAGGGACGTCTGTAAAAGGCGCAATACGTTTCAGAATAGCATCTTTGTATTCTTTCATTGTATTGGTTTCTTTCTCTAATAAATCCCATTTGTTTACCAAGATTACAACACCTTTTCGGTTGCGTTCTGCTAAATAAAGAATATTTAAATCTTGCGCTTCGATTCCGCGTTCTGCGTCAATCATCAAAACACATACATCACATTCTTCAATAGCGCGTACTGAACGCATAACAGAGTAAAATTCTAAGTCTTCGCTAACTTTTCCTTTTTTACGCATACCTGCAGTGTCTACCAAAACAAATTCGTGTCCAAATTTATTGTACAACGTTTCGATAGAATCACGTGTAGTTCCTGCGATGTCTGTTACGATATTACGTTCTTCACCTAATAAAGCATTGATAAAAGTAGATTTTCCAGCATTTGGACGACCTACGATTGTAATTTTAGGTAAACCTTCGAATGGATCAATGTGTTCTTCTTCTGTGAAAGTATCCACAACATCATCCAATAATTCACCTGTTCCACTACCACTCATGGCAGCGATTGTGTACATTTTTTCGAAACCTAAGTTATAAAACTCATAAGTATCGTCAATGTTTTTGTTGGTATCGACCTTATTCACAACTAAGAATGTAGGCTTCTTAGTGCGTCTTAAAAGGTTGCCAACTTCCTTATCCATATCCGTTAATCCAACTTGATTGTCTACCATGAACAAAATTACATTTGCCTCATCAATAGCTAATTCAACTTGCTTGCGGATCTCTTCTTCAAAGGTATCATCAGAACCAACGACATACCCTCCGGTATCGATTACGGTAAACTCTTTTCCATTCCAATCAGATTTTCCATAGTGACGGTCACGTGTAACACCAGAAGTGTCATCAACGATAGCTTGTCTTTTTTGGATCATTCTGTTGAAGAACGTAGATTTACCAACGTTTGGTCTTCCTACAATTGCAACTATATTTGACATTTTGCAAAGGTATAATTTTTAGAATAAATTTTTATATTAATTTTTTGATTGAGAAAGTATTGGGTATAAAAAAAGGTTAGATAAATTTCTAACCTCATTAAATTGTTATTTTACAATTTTTAATAACTCTTTTTCTGCAACGACTTTTCTTAGTCCAGAACTTGAGAAGCGGTGATCTCTGGAGTTGTAATATAACTCGATTCCCTTTTCTTCGCAGTATTCGCGTCCTGTGAAGTTTTTGTCTTGATATTCGATACCTAAAATACGCACATCAACATTAAAAGAACGTAAAACATCCTCTAAATCCTGTTCTGTTGCGTAAGGAACGATCTCGTCAACAAACTTGCATCCTTTTAACTGAATGTAACGCTCTACAACAGTTTGTGTCGGTTTATTTTTTTCAGGACGATCTAATGTCGGGTCGGTTTGTAAACCAACGATCAAATAATCGCAATGTTGTTTCGCATCCTCCAGCATTTTAATATGCCCAGCATGCAAAAGGTCAAATGCACTGAATGTAATTCCGATTTTCATAGTATATAATTAGTAGTTTAGTTTTATAGTTTGGTATTTCTAGTCTTCACTAGAACGGTTGTAGTCATCTTCGAGACGAATGATGTCCTCTTCACCAAAATACGTGCCGTGTTGTACTTCGATAAAAATTAATGTCTCATCTCCAATGTTTTGAATACGATGTTTAGCCTGTAAAGGTATTATAACAACTTCTCCAGCCTTGTATTCGTAATCATTTCCATCTAAAGTAACCAAAGCTTTTCCTTGCACAATAGTCCAAACTTCTGCACGATGATTATGATATTGATATGATAAACGTCCACCAATATTTACTTCAATTCTTTTTAATTTATAAAAATCTGTGTCCTCTAACACATAGTAAGAACCCCAAGGTCTGTTTCCTATCTCCATTGTAATGCAATTTACGGAATATTTCATCATGTTATTGAGAAATATTCAATTAATAAACTGTTATGATTATATAAAAAAAACCTCAAACTAAAAGCTTGAGGTTTTATAAATGTGGTGGTGCCTCCAGGAATCGAACCAGGGACACAAGGATTTTCAGTCCTTTGCTCTACCAACTGAGCTAAGGCACCGTCATTTTGGATTGCAAATATAAGGATGTATTTTTTATTAATCCAAATTAATTTCAATAAAAATTTAATATTTTTTTAATCATCTGATTTCAAGTATATTTATTTCGAATAAATAACTTGTATTGTAAAATGGATTTGTTAACGGTGATGGATTACTGGAGTTTTGTGAAAGAGTGGAGTTGGATTCCTCTTACAATTATCTATTTAAGTACAATATTGACTATTTTATTCAATAACGGAAATCCTACAAAAACTATGGCTTGGATTTTAGTTATCGTTTTTTTGCCCATTGTAGGTGTTGTTATCTATTTTTTCTTTGGACAAGGGTTCAAAAAAGAACAATATTTCAAGAGAATTGATAAAACGCATAAAGACGTTGTGAATCAAAAATGGAACGAGTTAGAGAATTTAATTCAAGATGATTTATCTAAAATTGAAGAAAATCTGGGCTCATTAACGCAAGTTTTCCGTTATCTAAATAATGGAAGAATTGCTCCTCCGTCTACAAATAATGAAGTGAAATTGTTGACGAATGGTGAAGAAAAGTTTCCTTTGTTTTTGGACGCTTTACGTTCTGCAACAGATCACATCCATCTCGAATATTATATTTTTGAGGAAGATAAAATAGGTAATGAAATCATTTCAATTTTAGAAGAAAAAGCTAAAAATGGTGTTGATGTACGAATAACGGTTGATGATTTTGGTTCGCCAACTCTTAATAAACACAAGAAAAGATTTGAAGGAACGGGAGTCGATTTCCAAACGTTTTTACCTGTTCATTTTACCTCTTTGGCAAATTCTAATTACCGAAATCACCGTAAAATATTAATTGTAGATGCTAAAGTGGCTTTTGTTGGTGGAATTAATATTTCGGATAAATACATCAATCAAAATGGAGAGAAAAGTCCCAATAATAAGGTTTATTGGCGCGATACATCTGTGATGATAAAAGGTGAAGCGATTAATCTTTTACAGTTACGTTTTTATCTAAATTGGATGATGACTGACGGGAAAAACTATGCTATTTCGGATTCTAAATATTATAATCTTTCTAAAGAACAATACAAGGATTCCGCAGTTGTAAGCTTCGGATTTACTTCGCCAGGAGACAAAGTACATTCTGCAATGGAAGCTATGATGTTGGGAATTATGTTGGCAAAGAAAAAAGTGCAAATTTGTACACCTTATTTTATTCCGAGCGACGAATTTAAAACAGCGATTTTTATTGCCGTTTCAGCTGGTGTAGAAGTAGAATTGATTATTCCAAAAGAAGGAGATTCTGTCATTGTACAGCAAGCTTCTTTGTCTTATTTAAAACCTTTTTTGGAGCGTGGTGTTAAAGTTTATTTATACAACAAAGGCTTTATACATGCAAAAACAATTACGATAGATGACGAAATAGCGTATATCGGAACTGTAAATTTAGATTACAGAAGCTTTTTTATCAATTTTGAGATAACTTCTGTTCTTCAGAATGATGGATTATTACAAGAAATGGCAAAGCATTTTGAGGTAGATCGAAATAATTCGGATGTATTAACAATAGAACATTGGATGAATCGACCTTGGTACAATCGTACATTTGCATCAGTTTGCAGATTATTGGCTCCCATCTTATAAATTATCTTATCTTAGATAAAACTTAACTACGATGAAAAAAATATCTTTATCAATTGGTAGAATAGCATTAGGAGCTATTTTGGCTTACGGAATATTAAATTTTATTGATCACCCAGAAACGATAATTCAGTCTTTTAAAGCTGGAGTTTTAGATGGATTTACAGGAAAATAAAAAAACAAACGCTATTCCAAATTTGAAATAGCGCTTGCTTTTTTATAATTAGATTAATCTCTAAAATCTTCAATTTCTTTTCTGATATCTTCGTATCGCTTTCTCAAATCATCCGAAATTTTTTGAGGAATTCCTTTTACACGTTTTAATTGTAAAGACACATAAACCGCAAAAACGCCTGACGTAATAATAGCGAAAGCCATCCAAGTTACGGCTGTTAATCCAGCTAAAGCTGGAGAAGCTAATAAAATAAAAGCTAAAATTAGTCCAACAATAGAGATTATTAAAGTTGTTGACCAATCTTTTACACCATAGTTTTTAAGATCAAATGCGTAGCTAATTCCAGCAATAGAACGAAACATTACTAAAAATCCGATGTAAGCTGCAAAAACTTCTAAGCTTAAAATAGGATTTGTAATAAGTAATAATCCGACAATAGTAGTTACAATACCGTAAGCTAATGTCCAGCCCCAGCTATCTATTTCATCTTTATTAGAAAGAGAGAAAATGATTTCTGAAATTCCTGAGAATAAGAAAGATACCGCAAAAAATATAGATAAAGCTGTGTAAGAAGCTAACGGATTTGCAAAACAGTAAATACCTAATCCAATAAAAAGGATTCCGATAATTGATAAAATCCACCAATATTTGATTGAATTTTTAATTGATTTATAAAAGGTTCTTGCCATAACAGGTTTCTAAATTTTATTTAAATGATGTCTAAATTTAGGGATAATTCAATAAAAACCAGTGATTTTTATCTAATTTTTAATGATTCAAGAATAGTATAATTTCGAGATTATATTTTTTTAAATTAAACTTAACTTTGAAGTTCGCTTAAAAAATACTCAGAATGAAATATGGAATTGAGGCGGCTTCTATCTACGTCCCACACATCTATTTGCCTATAAAAGACTTAGCAATAAAACGAAATATTGATCCCGAAAAACTTGAATTAGGATTAGGATTAAAAAAAATGGCAATTCTCGATGTACACGAAGATACAGCGACAATTGCGGCGAACGCTTTACTGAAATTAATCAAAGATTTTAATCTTAATCCCACTGAAATTGGGCGCATTTATTTAGGTACAGAAAGTGCTTTAGATGGAGCAAAACCTACGGCAACTTATGCTGTTCAGTTGGTAGAATCTGTTTTGGAAGATGAATTTGGAACCAGAATTTTTAAACATACAGATGTTGTTGATATGACGTTTGCTTGTATCGGAGGAGTTGATGCAATGCATAATTCGATAGATTATGTGCGTGTTAATCCAGAGAAAAAAGCAATTGTAATTGCGGCAGATTATGCCAAATATGGATTAGAATCGACAGGAGAATACACGCAAGGCGCTGGTGCTGTAGCGGTTTTAATTTCAAATCAACCAGATTTAATCGAATTTGATTCTATTTGGGGAATTGGAACTGAATCGGTTTTTGATTTCTTTAAACCACGTCAAACTACATCTCAAAAAGAAGTTTTAAATACTTTAGGAACAACAAAATCGGAGATTGAGATTTTTTCTGATGAACCCGTTTTTGAAGGTCAATATTCAAACGAATGTTATAAAAATCGTGTTCGAGAAGCTTATTATAATTTTAAAGAACAAGCCGGAATTACAACAAAATTATACGAAAATTGGCGTTATTTAGCGTTTCATTTACCGTATGCTTTTCAAGGAAAAAGAATGTTTTCGGATGTTTTTGCTTTAGAAAACAACCAAGATAACTCGAACGATAATCTGAAATTAGTTTCAAAATCGGACGAATATAAAGCTTTAATCAAAGAAAAAGTTGAGCCAACTCAACGAGCTTCGTCAGAGATCGGAAATATGTACACAGCGTCTATCTTTACAGCTTTTTTGTCTGCATTACAAGTTAGTTTTGATGTAAACGAGGAATTAGTAGGACAAAAAATAGGGTTTATTGCGTATGGATCTGGATCAAAATCAAAAGTTTTTCAAGGAGAAATTGGTGAAGGTTGGAAAAACGTGATGAATAAAATGAATTTGTTTGAATACTTGAAGGATAGACAAGCGGTTTCTTTTGAACAATACCAAGATTTGCACAACAAGAATCTGAAAACATCAATAAATAATTCGAAAGGATTTGCTTTGGATCGTATAGAAACAGAAAATCCAGATTTGAGAGGAGCAAGATATTATACATTTAATGGATAATTTAGCGTCCGAATCAAACAAGAAAACCTTGCAAAATTGCAAGGTTTTCTTGTTTGATAAGTATTTATTTTAATTCCATTCGTTTTTTTGCTTCATCTAACCAAGGCTGATAATCACAGTGTTTTTGTATGGCTTGATAGATTGCTGTACTGTTTTGATCTTTCGGATTAAGCTCATAAATTAATGAATTAATAAATCCATTTTTTATCGCTTTGCTTTTTATTTCATCAAGTAAACTATCTGCAGAAAACCCTTGGTATAATTTCTCTTGCAAATTAGTCAAAACAATGCTTCGATAACTTTGATAGGTTTTATAATCATCATCATTATCCATGTCAATTTTATCTAACTCTTTCAGAAAATCTACTGGTAATTGCTGCGAAGCTGGATTGTAATACGCGTAAGTATCTTTGTAGAGATATAATAAATTAATAAAATCGTAATTCAAATTTTGTTCTTCAGTTTTGATAAAAGAAGGATTAACATCTAATTTTTTTAGATTATTAAAAACAATTTCGTGAAATGTTTTTACTTTTTCTCTGAAATCTGGCGGAGCTAATTGAAATAATTCGGTGTTATTGGTCAAAAATTGATCTGTTTTAAAACTTTTTTCGATCAAATAATTGTTGCGATTATCGCCTTTTCCGGAGAATTTAAATTGACTTTCTATTTTATTTAAATCAGCGTTTAGTACCAAACTATCACCCGGAACCAAATAAATGGTAAACTCTTCTCGATCTATAGAAAGCTTTTTGTAGCCTTCGTCCTGCAATTGAACTGTGTCCGAAAAATTTCCGTCAAAATCTAATGCAAAAGCCTTTTCACGATTATTCAATAAGAGGTAAATGCTATCAGTTTGCGCATTCGCAATTCGTCCACCAAAGTAGATAATTTCACCTTTTTTAGAGTTGGGTGAACAACTGTACATTATGATTAAAATTAGTGGGAGAAATCTCCACCATCTTTTCGTTTTCATTGTTTTTTCTCCTTCACAAAATTAGAGAATTATTCTTCGTTTTGATGAATTTCGAAGTAAGAATCTATCTTAAAATTTTCAGGTTTATTTGCTGCGGCAACAGCCAATTTATCGGCTTCTTCGTTCCAATGATGTCCAGCATGACCTTTTATCCACTGAAAAGTAACTTTATGAATTTTATAAACTTCTAAAAATCTTTTCCACAAATCGGCATTCTTTTTTCCTTTGAAATTCTTTTGCACCCAACCAAAAACCCAACGTTTCTGTACGGCATCCACCACATATTTAGAATCCGTCACAATGGTAATCTCCGTATTGGTAAATTTTAACGTTTCTAAAGCCGTAATAACCGCCAATAATTCCATTCGGTTATTTGTTGTTAATCGAAAACCTTGAGAAATTTCTTTTTTGACTTTTTTCTCCGTTTCTAACAAAATGCAACCAAATCCACCTGGACCAGGATTTCCTAACGACGAACCGTCTGTATATGCTACAATTGCCATATTTTATGGTTTGTAATTTAACATTGTATCAACTGTTTGACGTGCAACAAAATGATAATTTGGACGCGCATCTTTGTAAATATTCTTCGCTAAATCTAATTGATTAGATTCTTTTAAAGCTAAATATAAAGGTTCTAAAAATTTACGACGACCAACATTTACCAAGAAGTCTTTGGCGTTTGCGTTCACTTTATCATAATGTAAAAGGAATGATTTCTCGAACCAAGCACATTCAATTTCTGGATTTTTAGAATTTGTAAAATCATAAATAGCATCCAAATAAGCTAAATCTTCTTTTGTGTTTTTAGTTGTATCAATTTGACGAATAAAATGAACCCATTCGTTTGTAGATTTCGTAGAAATCGCCACTTTTTTTGGTGCAACTTTATTTCGTCCGTTTGTAATATCTTGTTTTAATTGCGCTTCTGCTAAATCGAATAATTTTGAAGTTGGTTTTTTCAAATCTTTTGGCCAACCTGTGTTATAAATCCATTCTTGAACAAAAGAATCGTCTCCGTTTGTCAAATTAGCTTTCAAATAATCCACAAATTTTTCTGTCGTCATTGTTTGGAAAGCGTGCGAAGAAAAATATTGATTCAAGAATTTATCAAACTTTTCACGACCATATTTATCTTCTAACATTTTTAAAAATAAATAACCTTTATCGTACGGAACATCAGAAAAAGCATCATCAGGATTTGCTCCTGTCATATTTACTTTTAACGAAGTGTATTTTTCTGGAATGTTTTTCATCGAGGTTTCCAAATCCTGAAAACCGATTACCGAAATCATATCCGCATAATCTTTTCCCTCTAATTCTTCCATAATTCTACGCTCAAAATAAACTGTAAATCCTTCGTTCACCCAGAAATCATCCCAAGTAGAATTCGTTACTAAATTTCCTGACCAAGAATGCGCTAATTCGTGTGCAATCAAATTCGTCATCGAGCGATCACCTACAATCGCTGTTGGCGTAGCAAACGTTAAACGTGGATTTTCCATTCCACCAAAAGGAAAAGAAGGTGGTAAAACCAAAACGTCAAATTGTTCCCACGGATATTTTCCGTATAATTTTTCGGCAGCCGTTACCATTTTTCCCATATCGGCAAATTCCCACGCAGCAGCTTTCAATAAGCCAGGTTCTGCATAAACGCCAGTTCTGTTGTCAATTGGTTGATATTGTACATCACCAACAGCCAAAGCAATCAAATAAGGCGCAATTGGTTGTGGCATTTTGAAGGTGTAAATACCTTCCGCATTTTTCTCTTTTGGATTGATTGCACTCATCAAAGGCAACAAATCTTTCGGTGTTTTTACTTTTGCATCGTACGTTACACGAACACTTGGTGTATCTTGAATCGGAATCCAAGAACGTGTTAAAATCGCTTGACCTTGCGACAATAAAAAAGGATGTTTTTTATCGTGGGTTTGTTGCGGATTTAACCATTGTAAAGCATTTGCATCTGGTGAAGTTTTGTAGAAAACTTTTACAATTGTATCTTTTGGCGTTACATCAATGATTAAGGCTTGACCTTTGATCGAATCTTTTTCACCTAATTTATAGGTTGTTTTTTGTCCATTCGCTAATAAAACCGAATCAATTGTTAGTTTTTCGGTATCTAAAATCAATTGTTTTGCTTGATTATTTTCGAATGTATAAGCAGCCGAACCTTTAATTTGATGCGTATTGAAATCAGTTTCGATATCTAAACTCAAATGTTTGATGCGAGCTTTATCTAAATCAGCAAAAGTTTGATTGTCTTTTGCCTCAGTAATTGTCGTAGAAGAGATTTGTTTATTACAACTTGTAGCAATTAATGTTGTTCCAAGAGCTATATAAACTAAATTTTTCATTGTTCTAAATCTTTTAATATTGTGTTGAAAGCAGCTTCTTTTAAAGCAGCTTTATCTTTTTTAACGTCTAAATCTTTCGTTTCGAAAGTTGCCAATAATCGAACTTTAATTTTTCCTGGATAACCTCTAAACCAATTGAACGGAAACATTTTGTTTACGCCATGAATTGCAATGACAGCCAAAGGCGTTTTTGTTTCGATGGCAATGTTAAACGCACCATCTTTAAAAGGATCTAAATAAATTTTGAATTCTTTGTCGTTGGTTACACCGCCTTCAGGAAAAATAAAAATGCTGAGATCTTTGTCTAATTTTTTCTTCGCTTCGGGATAAACAAGCGCTTTACTTCGGGCACTTTTTCGGTCGACTGGAATACAAATTCGTTCGAATATTCTTCCAAATATAGGAATTTTAAGTAATTCTGCCTTACCAACAAATACAATTGGATGATGCTTTAGAATTGTCAACATTAACATAATGTCCATCACCGAAGTATGATTAGCTATAAAAACATAATTTTCTTTCGGATCAAGAGGAACAAGTTTTTTGTAATCTATTCTAAATCCCGTTCCGTACAAAACAAATTTGCCCCAATATCTAATTAATGGATAGATATAAGGGAATGTTTTTTCGAAACTTGCCAAAGGCAATACGATAAAAACACCGATTGTTAGAACATAAATTGCGGCTAATAAAATCATCCAAATGCGCCAAATAAGGACAAAAAAACCTGTGATGTATTTCATTGAGTTGGTTTAGTGGAGTAAAGATATGGAGAAAATGAAAACTAAACCTATGGATCTATTTTTTCAAAAACTTCAAAATAGCTTCATTCAATACTTTTGGTTGCTCAAAAGGAACATAGTGCGTTGAATTTGGAATAATCAATAACTCCGCTTTTGAAATATTTTGTTGAATTTCTTTCGTATGGCTCTCCTTTACTTCGTCTTTTTCACCAGCAATGACCAATACCGGATTATGAATTTTATTTAGTTCAGATTTCGTAATATTTGGTTCATTTAGCATTAATTCGATTAAGCGTAAATTGGTAGTTTCTGATGGTTTATTAGCTAAATTTTTTAAATTCCCAATCAGTTCTTCGCCTACTCCATTTGGGTTAAGAACCGCACCAATAGTCATTATTTTATTGATTAATTCTGGATGTTGAGCATTAAAAATTAAAGCTGTATTT
>RRZT010038137.1_pt1 | contig 12330 bp, 9 predicted proteins | sample 2165551 | NCBI WGS metagenome assembly RRZT01 (sample SAMN10456910, study PRJNA506462) | wastewater metagenome | biome: wastewater; feature: sludge; material: wastewater sludge; isolation source: wastewater sludge with Escherichia coli K12::gfp cells carrying plasmid... | place: USA: Moscow, Idaho ... | reverse complement strand
GGATGTAAGTATTGAAGCAAGTTCCAACCCGGCTGCAACAGGAGCTTCTGTTACCTTTACCCCAACACCGGTGAACGGCGGATTGAATCCTGCTTATGAGTGGTTTGTAAACAATGTTTCAGTTGGAACCGGTGAAACCTATTCATATGTACCGACTGACGGAGATCTGATTTATACAAAAATGACTTCAAATGACACCTCACCCTGCCTGACCGGAAATCCTGCAACCTCCAACACCATCACCATGTCGGTAAGTCCGGGAACCGGATTTTCAAATGAAAAAGCTTTAAGAATTAATACTTATTCCACCAATAAATCCATCTACATTGACTGCCCGACTAAGATCCAACAACTGAGTGTTTACAATATGCTGGGTTCTGTGGTTGCCATGGAGGAAAATGTAAGCGGATTGAGAAAGATTAACCTGAATAATTTCCCCAATGAATGTTATATTGTTAAAGTTGTTACCGATAACAATGTTACGACACAGAAAATTCTTTTAAAATAATTGATCAATAACTTTTCTACCTGGAAATAATCAGCCCCCAAATCACCTGACAGGTTTTTTGGGGGCTGACGGTTTATATAAACTGCTAATTTATAACCGATTGATATGTATGATGCATTATTTTATACGGTGACCTGTCAACTGATAGCTTACGCCATAGGGTGTTTCATCGTCTTCAAACTGCATTTCGAAATAAATACTGTCATTGTTGATGATACGGCCATTCAGCACTTTCACTCCGGTACTCTTTCCTGTTACTGTGCTCACAGAGTGTTGGGTCTGGAATGTGTTATCGGCAGTTTTTACTGCAGCTTTCACATTAAAATCCCAAAATCTTCCTTCGTAATCGTTGATATAGATTGAGTCTTTGCCCGATGCGGTAGTGTAGGTTCTGACAGGAAAAGTGCCGAACACATTGGTACCGTTGATATAAGCTTTCACCATCCATTCGCCTTCCACTTTATTGGCCGGTAGATTTTCGTATTCCAGGTTCTGTTCGCATGATGCCATCACTATGGTCATCACTATTATGAAAATATAACTTAATTTCTTCATCTGCTGTGGGATTCTATTTATTAATTAATTGAAATTTTTTGAGTTTTAACTTTTTGGCCATTATTTACCGTCACGTTGTAGTCTCCCGATGTTAGGGTAGCTTCAACCACCGTGTGGTAACTTTTTATTTTCTGGAATGCTAATTTCTGACCTGCTGCATTGAATACAGATACTGTGGCATCTGATGCAACACCACCGTTGCAGTTAACGAAAATCATATTGCGATTATTTTTGTAAATGGTGGTAGCTTGTTCGTCGACCAGCATATTGTTGCCCGTATTAATGCCTGTAGTAACTGTTATGGTTCTGAATATCAGACTTAAGGCCTTGGTAGTTCCGGCTTCAGCTGTAAAATCATAGGATGTGGTTCCATCGGTCAGGTTAGTTTCATTTCCGGTTTCAAGGTCTTTGAGAATTACACTTACCCCCGATGCCAGATTGGTTATTTCACTGGCTTTGATTGAAAATGTGGTCGACATAGCATTGTTAGCAGCAAAAGTCAGCGGTATTTCTGTATCCAGTGGAAGTGAGTTCATCCCGTTTATCACCAGATTTTCATTATCTATGGTAGTGTAAATATCCGGTACTTTTGAAGTGCTGCCGTTCATTCCCTTTGATGAATCGTAATCATCGTAACTGTTGGAGGCTGAAGCATCGGTATAAATTACAGTCTCATCCGAATTAGTGCCATTTGATGCTATCAGTCGTATAAGTTGTCTTTCGGCATTATTGGCCGCAGGAGCTCTGAATACATTATCGGCCACATCGCGGTGAGTGCGCTGAGCATTGTTAATTGTAAAAGTAGAAGACGTTTTTCCCTTTCTAACCTTTACCCAGAATGCCTGCATGGGAGCTACCACCCCTGTTACAGCCAGTCCGCTATTACTTGTAAACACACCGCTTTTGATATTATAAACATCAAACAATGAAGTGGCATCCTTGCTTCTGTACCAAATGGTGGGTTCAATGTCAGCCGTCGATAAGTTGTTCAGATTTAGATATGAAGGATAGGGATTGCCCAACATGTTGAAACCGGCATTTGTGGTATTCGACGTACGTGTCAACGGTAATGAAAGATTGCCGTTATTTATTGTTCCGTTGAAAGCAATTGTTCCATTTGTTATGGTCAAATTGGCCAGATAGCCTTTCAATGTAGTCATTGAGCCGGTAGCAGTCACCCATTTTGCTGTAGGTTCACTGTAAGTAGTAACACTGGTAGCGGTATTAATAGCCGAAATTAAAGCGGCGGTTACCGGACTGGATATGTGGCAATTAAGTCCATCTGTGAGATATTGTTGAATGTTGTAGGTACCGGTACCTGCGAGGGTAGCCGGAGTGAGCAACGAAGCTGTTCCTTTGGTGTTATCTGACAGCAAACTCACGTTGCCATTATTGGTAAGTGTGGTTGCCACGGTAATTTGACTGCCTGCGCCAACTTTAAGGTTAGAGCCTGCATTTATTGTCATATTACTTACTGTCAATACGGTAGAAGTAGCTGACTGTAATTCAACTGTGGAATTATTCAATACCTGCAGTTGATCAATAGCCTGTGTCGGTACATTGTTAACGACTACACTACCACCGGCGCTGAACTGAAGTACATCCTTGGCTGTAGGACTTGTGCGGGCAGGTGTCCAGTTGGATGCAACGGCAAATGAAGCCGGAGAAGTCTGATTCCACACATAGGTTGGTGCAGTATTAACGAGTGCTCTCCCGAGCAATTGTGCAGGAAGTATGGCTGCATTTAAGCTTGCATTGTATATATTGGTACCCTGACCGGCAATAATTCCCACATTAGCAGCAATCCACCAGTTATTTAATTGACCGCTGCTGTTTTTGTAATTTATTTCATTGTTAGTGATGACATTATCATGTGATGCAGCAATATCTTCGTACCAGTTGCAGCCAACAATACCCACATTGGTAAAAGATTGTTGTTTGGCATACACTTTATTGTTTCTCAACACATTATGATGTCCGCCTGAAATGGCTATGCCGTATTGACCGGGATCAACCAAAACATTATTTTCGGCTGTCTGGTATGAGCCATTCACGTCACCCAGGTTTATACCACCTCCCGAAGGTGAAGGACCGCCACCGCGTATCCAGTTATTGGTAATCATAATCGGGCTTTCGGGAGTACCTGCCGATCCGTCGTTCATATTGATGAGATCTTCCGGGGCACTTTCGCCGGGAATATTTTCGCAGGCATTGTAACTTACGCTGTTTCCTGCACCGGTAACCCTGATAAACTGAACCATCGATCCTGCTATATCGCCTCCCTGCGAAGTTCCCAATATGTTTTTCACATCGTTGTACTCAAATTTAATATTACCGGTACATGTAGACGCCAACATGGCAGATGCGAGATTTTCGAATGTACAATTGGTAATCGTAATATTTTTACAACCGAATAAATAGATACCCAGATATTTAGGGGACGCGGTAAATTTGCAATTTCGTATAGTAACGTCACTGCAATTCCAAAGCGTTATGCTATGACCGGTGGTATTATTAAATGACTTACCTTCGATAACCATATTTGTTTTAGACGAGTACTCCATACGCGAAGAACTTACGTAAGAGCCGGTGTAAGTGGATCCCTGACCATAAGTCAGGAATGAGAGCGTTGAAAATATCAGTACACCTAATACCGAAAATTTTCTCATCAGTTGGTTTCTTTTCATCATGTTAAAAATTAATTGTTATTTGTTTAATTGTTCTTAAAATTATCTCTTTGGACACAAAATCTCCCCTATCAAATGTATTGAATTTAACTATAATCCTCAATATGTGTTATTTACACATACGAAAGTCTTTATGGTTTAGGAAATTTGCGTGAAAAAATTAAGGTAGGTATGATTCATAAAATTCATGTGATTTCAAAAAAACGTCTGGTTTTTTTCCCTTCATTTATTCTATTTCTTTGCAATGCAGACAACCAAACAGAGAAAAATTCAAAACTTAAAACCGTGAATAATTTAATTTATTGTATATCTGATAATTATTAACCTTGTTAAATCTTAGCGTTCGTTGAATAGCTCAATTCGTTCCGATGATTTTAATAAATTTATTCTGTACAAAATTAGTAGGTTTTATTTGTTAATAAATTACACAATTTCGGAAATGATTTGCATAATTTTCAGTTCATCAACCATTTAACACATCTGTAAAATATAATAACTTTTTATTTATGCAGCATTCTGCGAGCGAATGCTCCATAAAAAAATAAAACCTGACAAAAGTATTTTCTTTTGCAGGTTCAATAATTACACAATTTCAGAAATTTATTACACAATTTTCAGTTATTCAGGATATTAAAACCAACTATCCGCAAAATTGCAATAATACAGGGTACTATTGATGAACAGATGGAGATCCATGTTGACTGAAAAGGGCAAAAAAGGGGCAGAAACACCAAAAAAAGCAGTTCAATCATCCTATGTCGCGAATTATCATTTTTCGGTGTTTCATATATTTGAAAAATGACGGGGTTAATCCTGTAACTTTTTTGAATTGGTTGGAAAGGTGTGACACGCTGCTATAATTGAGCAGGTATGAAATCTCCGTGAGGTTCAATTCGTCGAATATGAGTAATTCTTTTACCCGTTCTATTTTTTGGTTAATGGTGTATTGCTCAATAGTAACTCCGGTAACTTCGGAAAACAGACCGGAAAGATAAGGGTAATCATAATTTAATTTATCGCTGAGATAAACCGACAAATTAGTTTTTGGCTGCAATTCCGTTTTTTCGATTGTTTCGTTTATCAGGTTTTTTATTTTTTGAACGAGCAGTGCTTTTTTATCATCTATCAGTTCCAGTCCGGCGCTGACCAGACCTGATTTCAGGGTTTCCAATTGATCGTAATTGATATCCTCTGTTATCTCCAGTTCACCTTTTTCCATCTCACCATAGTGAAGTCCGAGTTTATCCAACTGATCCTGCATCTCCTTTTTACACTGGACGCTGAGCATGTATTTAATATAAAGTTTCATGTGTTTTTTGGCTTAATATTTGATTGATATAAGGCATTGTTTCTGGATTTAGCTGATTAATCCCCTAATTGAAAAATATCTAACAAAATAATGAACGAAGATTGTGTCAGTGGTTTATATATCCTGATACAGGGTTTATGGTATTATTTTTTTCTAAAGTGTTAACTGTGATGTGCACTGGAGGTCCCAGTATGCAGTATTCAGGATTTTCCACGGTAAACCAAATATCATAACTCTTATTTTCGGCCAATAATGGTATTGAAGCCTCAATTTCTGTTTGAGCAATGTCGCACTTAATTTTTCCTTTCACATTCCATCCGAGCGGTTTTCCGGATGTGTCCCTGCCTTCTTTGATCTGAGCTGATGTGGGTGAAGCAGAACCTGCAGGCAGAATCACATAATATGAATTCCCTTTATCCAATAAATTCACGCAGAGTGTAAATCCATCCGACATAATGGCTGATACAACCGGCCATCCCGGTGTCCAGTCAGGAGCTTTTTGATGTGCTCTCCCCCATATTTGTGGCGGCAGTATGGACTTATTTAATTCCCGGTTGAATAAATTGGTTTCCCAGCCATCGATTTTTCCGCAGTTACCTCCGTTCCAGAGAGGATTTGCTTCTCCATTTTTGTTTACATAATTTATTTCGTTATCAGCCACTTCAATATCCAGACATTTTACGTCCTCATTCGTATACCAGTTACATACAGCAATGCCCACATTACTGAATGGCAGCTTATTACCAACTATTTTATTGTTTTTGATTTTCAGATGATCTCCTCCGGAAACGCCTATTCCATACTGCCCGGGATCGACCAGGATATTTTCTTCGGCCGTCTGGTATGAGCCACCATTGTCTCCAAGATTTATTCCTCCGCCCGATTCGGAAGGACCTCCCCCCTTCAGCCAATTCCCGACAACCCGGATCGGACTTTCCACCCTTCCGTGCGAATTAAAAAGATTTATTATGTCTTCGGGGGCACTTTCGCCGGATACATTTTCGCACACATTATAACTGATCGTGTTACCGGCACCCGATACACTGATAAACTGAACCATTTGTCCCCATGATTTTTCACCACCACGCGAATATCCAAGAATGTTTTTCACATCATTGTATTCAAACCTGATATTGCCTGTACAGGTGGACGCAATCATGCCTGATGCTACATTTTCGATTACACAGTTAGTAACGGTAATATCAGAACAACGGTATAAATAAATTCCCAAATTGGATATTGCCGGTCCCAGTTTACAATTTCTGATGGTAATATGGCTACATCCATAAAGAGCAATACAGGGATCTTTAACATCAACTATTTCAACGCCTTCAATTATAAGGTTTTTGGTATCCACATACCTTAAGGAGGGAGATTTTTTATACAATCCTGTATAGGCTGATCCCTGTCCGGCTACAAAACAATGAATTAAAAAAAATAAAACCGGAATAATTGTTGATTTCTTGCTCATCTTTACCGGATATAAATTCATATCATTCTGAAATGCAGACACTTATTCCACATTAATCAGTTCGACCGTCATTCCTATTTTTTATCATTTAAAAAACAAATTATTCAGAGCCTTTGTTCAGCATTTCAGTGATTATATAGACTGCTAAGAATTTATATTAAAAAACATATTATTTTCAAATTCTTTTGATTTATAATAAAATACAGATCTAAACTTTTAATGGTTTTAACGTGTTCTATCATAAAAATAAAATTGCCCCAAAGGAGCAATACTAAGCACAAAGAAACATATCTGCCTGATAATGCTTAAAACAAACAACAAGCACTCGGTTAATAATACGTGAAAGAATTATACTAACTTTTCAAATAAAAAGACCAACGATGAATAAAACAACTTACAAGAATATGTTTTTATTGGCAGGCATACTTTTTATCAGTTCCTGCTCAGGGGTAAAAAACATTGCGTATTTTGAAAAATCGGACAACAAAACCAAATTATCGGTTAATACGAGCCCAACTTCGGGTCTGTTTGATGCCCGTATCAAACCAAAAGATATGCTTTCCATTACTGTTGTGAGTTCGGAGCCCGAAGCTTCGCGAATCTATAATCTGGTTACCCCGCAAACAGAAACATCTGCAGATGCCGGCTCACTTTATTCACAACCAAAACTGCAAAATTACCTGGTTGATAATGACGGGTATATAAATTTTCCTGTATTGGGAAAAATTCAGGTCAAAAATCTTACACGCAAAGAGTTGGAATTAACACTTCAGAAAATGCTGGCACCAGCTTTCACCAAAGAAATGCCGATCATTACCATACGTATCAATAACTACTCGGTAAATATACTTGGAGAAGTGCTAAAACCGGGAAAATACGAAACCGGTAATGACCGAATGACGATACTCGAAGGCCTGGCATTAGCCGGCGATATGACCATATACGGTCGTCGCGACAACGTAAAGGTACTGCGGGAAGATGCCGAGGGAATAAAAAAATACATCACCCTTAATCTTAATGATAAAAATATAATCAACTCTCCGGCTTATTTTCTGGAACAGAATGACGTGGTTTATGTAGAACCGAATAAATCGAAATCAAATTCAGCAAACTTCGGTGCCGCCGAAACTTTTAGACTTTCCTCATTATCCGTTGGATTGACACTTACAAGCCTGGTTTTGACGGTGTATTCCATTTATAAAAAATAATAGCAGGTTTATTAATTGAATTTTTAGGTGATACAATGAGTAAAAAAAAATAATATGAATAAATACTCTGAAAAGGAAGATGAATTCAATCTGTTGCCGGAGCCACCCATTGATTTATTAGGAATACTGATTAAGTATATTTCCTACTGGAAGTGGTTTGTACTTTCGCTGATAGTATGTGTAGCAGTAGCTGCTACATATCTTAAATTTACTCTGCCAAGTTACGGCATCAAAACATCTGTATTGATTAAAGATGACGTAAAAGGCAGTGGATCGGTGGAAATGAGCGTATTCAAGGACATGAGTATCATTACACAAAAAAACAGTGTAGATAATGAGCTTGAATTATTGAAAAACTCATTGATTTTTGAGAAAGTGGTACGTGAACTTGGGGTCTATGCCACGTATTATCAAATCAGCACTTTGAGTTTAATTCAAAAGTTGGGAATGAATAAACTCATTCCCGGTTTAGGCAAATACAGGAGCTATGTGCTTTACGGAGATGAAAGCCCCATCCTGGTCACTTTACCCGACAGCATTCTGAAAAATTTTAACGAACCCGTCAGCTTTCAGGTACTGGTTCACCCCGATGGGAGGTGCGAATTTACCGGTACGTATAACGAAAATCCTTACACGGTACATGCCTTTATTTCGGATAAAGAAGTGAAATTACCCTTTGGGAGAATAAACCTCAGGAAAAGCAATCTGAAACTGCATGATGATATGCAGATAGAGGTAAATCTTGAAAATCCGATGACAATAGCCGATCAGTTTTTGAAACAAATCAAGATGGAACTGGCCTCAAAAGGATCATCGGTAGTGAATTTGTCAATGGTAAGTTCAAATGTTGCACTCGGTAAAGATTTTCTGAGAAAATTCATTGAAGTTTATAACCGGGAAGAAATGAATGACCAACTGGAAATGGCCAATAAGACCTCACAACTGATAGAAGAGCATCTCAACTCACTCAGCAAAGAACTTAATACCGTAGAATCGCAGGCCGAAAACTACAAACAATCACAGGGAATAACGGATCTGGCAGCTCAATCAGACATCTACAATGCTCAAACGGCCGATGCGCAACAAAAAAGACTTGAATTGGAAACACAATTGGGTATTGTGTCCAACCTGAAATCCTATGTTCAGAATAATCAAAGTCACGACCAGCTTCTTCCCGCCAATTCGGGAATAAAAAGCAGTGGTCTGAACGATATGATCAGTAATTACAACAAACTGGTCCTGGATAAGAACAGATTATCACGTATTGCATCTGGTAGTAATCAGGCCATGGTAGATCTGAATAATAAAATTGAAAATACTTATAACACTGTAAAATCCAGTTTGGAAAACGAGGAGAACAACCTGCAGATTGCACGCAGGGACATTCTGTCACAATACTATCAAACCAGTGCACGCATCAGAGCGGTACCCCGTCAGGAACGGCAATACACTGACATAAAACGCCAACAGGGAGTGAAAGAAGGACTATTTTTATATTTACTTCAAAAAAAGGAGGAAAAATACATGAATATGTCGGCTGTTGCTCCCAGCACCAAACTGATTGACACGGTTCGGTATGCAGGTCCCGTTGCTCCACGAAAGAAAATTATTCTGTTCTCCTCATTGCTCATTGGCCTGCTCATACCCGTAATTGGAATAAAGATCAGAGATTTGATGCGCTATCAGATCGAAAATAAGGAAGAACTGGAGGCATTTTCCACGGTGCCGGTGCTGGGCGAAATTCCAAAAACAGATCAAACAGGCAATGTGCTGGTCAAAGAAAACAGTACCGACAGTTTCACCGAAATGGTCAGACTTCTCAGGGCAAATGTTCTTTTTGTGATGGACGATCCGGATAAAAAAGTGATCAACCTGCTCTCAAGTGTGAGCGGCGAAGGAAAGACTTTTGTGACTATCAATCTGGCTATAAGTCTGGCATTACTCGACAAAAAGGTGCTGATCATTGAACTGGATATACGTAAACCCAAACTGAGTGAATATATGGGTATCGAAAATAAAACAGGCATTACTCTCTATCTTTCCGGACAGATCAGTCAGAGTGAACTTGTGAAACCAACTGGAATTCACCCAAATCTATCCATTATCACTGCCGGAACCATTCCACCCAACCCCAACGAACTCCTGGCCAAACCGGCGCTGGATAAACTCATTGACGATTTGCGGCAAAACTTCGATTATATTGTCATCGATACAGCTCCCATTGGCGTGGTTTCAGACAGTTTCCTGCTCAACAGGCTCACCGATGTTACATTATATGTAGTTCGGGCTGAATTTACTCCCAAAAAAGATATTGAAGATGCTACCATTTTGTATAAAAAGAAAAAACTCAAAAACATGTACTTCGTGCTGAACGATGTGGACCTTAACAAACACACCTATCGCTACGGCTATGGCAAAAAATACGGATATGGCTATGGTTACGGCAAAACCAGGCACACTTACGGCTATGAAAGCGAAACAAAAAAAAGCTGACATTCGAGGCTAATTGTAATTTTTCTCATTAGAAAATTAAAAAAATGCAGACACTACGCGGAGCCCGCATCATTGACCTCCCCAAAACATTAGACCGCCGGGGAAATCTATCGGTAATAGAGGAATTGAAAAATATTCCGTTCAAAATAAAGCGTAGCTACTGGATATACGACGTGCCGGGAGGTGAAGTGAGAGGCGGTCATGCCTACAAGGTAAACCAGGAATTTATCGTAGCCCTGTCGGGCAGTTTTGATGTCATTCTGGACGACGGGAAAGAGAGAAAGACCTTTTCGTTGAACCGCTCGTATTACGGATTGTACGTTCCCAAAGGAGTGTGGCGGCAAATGCAGAATTTTTCAACCAATTCACTGGCACTCATACTGGCTTCGGCCAAATATGATCCGGACGATTACATTTTTGATTACGAGTTATTTAAAAATTCGGTATTATGAGAAAAACAACCGTATATGATTGTTCCATCATTGAGATTGACAAGCATCATCATGAAAAAGGAAATCTGAGCGTCATCGAAAACGGAAAAACCATCCCTTTCAGCGTGAAACGGGTGTATTATCTGTACGATGTTCCGGGTGGCGAGTCACGGGGCGGTCATGCACACAAGGAACTCAAACAGTTTATTGTAGCCGTTAGCGGAAGTTTCGACGTAAAGCTGGACGATGGCTTTCAGAAAAGAACCTATACAATCAACAGACCCTACGAAGGTTTGCTGGTAGTACCCGGTATCTGGCGGGAACTGGATAATTTTTCATCAGGTTCAGTATGTCTGGTGCTCGCTTCCACCGAATATTCGGCGGAAGATTACATTAGAGAGTATGATAAATTTATTGAATACAAAAACATATGATAAGCCACCTCTCCGATGTGCTGAGCACTAAAATTGGTAAAAACACCAAAATCTGGCAATTCTGCGTGATACTTCCAGATGCCGAAATAGGAGAAAACTGCAATATTTGTGCACATGTATTGATTGAAAATAAAGTAAAAATAGGTAATAATGTAACGATAAAATCCGGAGTTCAGTTGTGGGATGGTATAACCATTGAAGACAATGTATTTATCGGACCAAACGCAACATTCACAAACGAAACCGTACCACGATCCAAAACCTATGATCACACAAAATTGAAAAAAACTTTGATAAAAAAAGGAGCATCAATAGGTGGTAATGCCACTATTCTTCCTGGTGTAGAAATCGGTGAATATGCATTTATTGGAGCCGGGAGTGTGGTTACCCGCAATATTCCACGAAACACCATGTGGTACGGAAATCCGGCCCGGCAAAAAGGATTTATTACCAACGATGGCATACTGCTGGATATGCATAAAAAGGATAAAGATGGCATTTTTCATGAACTAAACTCAATGTGATGATAAAATTTCTTGATCTGCAAAAAATCACTCAAAAGTATTCAGCGGAAATACATGAGGCAGTGGCCGGAGTTATAGACTCCGGTTGGTATCTTACGGGGTTCGAAAATCAAAAATTCGAAGCAGCTTACGCCGGTTTTATCGGGACAAAATACTGCATCGGAGTGGCCAACGGGCTGGATGCGCTGCGCCTGATATTACGGGCTTACATGGAAATGAACATCATGCACGCAGGCGACGAAATCATCGTTCCTGCCAACACCTTTATTGCTTCCATCCTTGCTATCACTGACAATGGTCTGGTTCCTGTACTGGTGGAACCCGACATTAATACCTATCAGATTGATGACAGAAAAATTGAAGACGTTATCACGCCAAAGACAAAAGCGATAATGATAGTTCATCTGTACGGCCAGTGTGCATATACCGATACGATTGGCAGTATTTGTAAAAAATATAATCTCAAACTGATCGAAGACAACGCGCAGACGCATGGATGTAAATTTAACGGAATAACTACCGGTTCGCTGGGCGATGCAGCCGGACACAGTTTTTACTTAGGATTAAATCTGGGAGCTTTCGGCGATGCCGGTGCAGTAACCACCAACGATGATCAGCTGGCTGAGGTGGTGCGCACACTTGCCAATTATGGTTCTAAGCACAAATACATTTTCGATTATCAGGGATTAAACAGCCGCCTGGACGAAATT
>RRZT012198580.1_pt1 | contig 12333 bp, 11 predicted proteins | sample 2165551 | NCBI WGS metagenome assembly RRZT01 (sample SAMN10456910, study PRJNA506462) | wastewater metagenome | biome: wastewater; feature: sludge; material: wastewater sludge; isolation source: wastewater sludge with Escherichia coli K12::gfp cells carrying plasmid... | place: USA: Moscow, Idaho... | reverse complement strand
CTCTACACCTGCCCCTGGTGGGCTGGGCCGGACAGCACCCCACAAGAAAAACGGCCTCCCAGAAGGAAGGCCGTTGTAAATGAATTACAGAAAGTACCGAGAGGTCGCCGAACAGCAGCGGTTCCAATGCGTGAGCAGGCGGTGCGCCGAATCCTCCGTTATCCCACGCGCAACATCCTCATGATGAATGTTGTTCGCAGCAAGCTGAGCCTCAGTAAACGGTCGAGCTTCAGTCACCAGCTCTCCCGTGTTGAAGTCTTTGAACGACGCCTGATAGTGCGTATATCGCATGAGCATTCCTTTGTAAGCCTCGGGAGAGGCCTACTCGAAAGACAATCGGATTAGGCCGAAACAGCGCCCAACAGTTGCTCGACATCAGCTTCGGTCCAGACCGGAACACCCAGCGCGGTTGCCTTGGTCAGCTTCGACCCTGCAGCTTCACCTGCAACGACTGCAGACGTCTTCGCCGAAACGCTACCGGAGATTTTGGCCCCCGCAGCAATCAGACGCTCCGCCATCGCATCCCGAGAGACGCTCAGGGTGCCCGTCAGGACGATAGTCTTGCCAGCCAGCGGCTGTGCACCACGCTCGGCTTCAGCTTCCGGCTTCACCAACGATGCCAACTTGTCCGCATCATCCGCTTGCCAGGCATCTGCCCAGAATTCCATGATGGAATCCGCCGTACGCGGGCCCACATCCTTGATAGCCAGCAGGTCATCACGAGTGGCCTTGCGGAAGCCTTCCCAATTACGGAAAGTCGCCGCCAGGTCGCGTGCAGTGCTTTCACCCACCCCAGGAATACCCAGGGCAAAGATGAAGCGCTTGAGCGGGCGCCCGGCGCTACCTTGGATGGCTTTCACCATCTTGTTGGCAGACACCTTGGCAAAGCCTTCCAGCTCCAGGAAATCGTCAGCCGTCAGCTCATAAAGAGCGGACAGGCCTTCAACCTTGCCGGCGGCCAGCAGCTTTTCCAGCGTCGATTCGGACAAGCCATCCATGTCGAGTGCTGCACGACCCACCGCATGACACAGGCGCGTCAGACGCTGAGCCGGACAATGCATGCCACCCGTACAACGATAGGCGGCTTCATCATCCTCATGGTGCACCGGAGAACCACATTCCGGGCAGTGCGTCGGCATGTCCCACTCTGCACGGTCGTCATCCATCGACGCCAGCGCACGGCCGGCCACCTCGGGAATGACATCACCAGCACGGCGAACGATGACCTCATCGCCCGGACGGACGCCCTTACGGCGAATTTCGTCCAGGTTGTGCAGGGTCGCGTTACTGACCGTCGCACCGCCAACGAACACCGGCTTCAGCCGGGCCACCGGGGTGAGAACACCAGAACGGCCAACCTGCACATCGATGGCCAGCAGCGTCGTGACGGCTTCTTCCGGAGGGAACTTGTAGGCAACAGCCCACCGCGGCGTGCGCGTGTTCCACCCCATCTGCTCTTGCAGCTCGCGCTGATTGAGCTTGAAAACCACGCCATCAATGTCAAACGGCAGCGTAGCCCGCTTGGCACCCATAGCCTCGAACGCCGCTTGAACCTGGCTCAGCCCCTTCACCACACGCGCATCCGGAGACACGGTGAAGCTCATGAGACGAAGCAGGGTCAGCGTATCGCTTTGCGTTGCCGGCATCGTGAAGTCCGAAGAACATGCCCCCAGGCCATAAGCCATGAAGGTCAGCTTGCGCTTGCGCGTCACTTCCGGGTCCAGCTGACGAAGACTACCAGCCGCCGCATTGCGGCAGTTGACCAGCAGCTTGTCACCGCGGGCCGCCGCTTGCTCGTTGAGCTGAGCAAACGTAGCCTTTTCCATCAGCACCTCACCACGAACTTCGAGACGCTTCGGAAGAAGCATGCCCAACGGGAACGACTCCACGATGCTGAGCGGAACCGAATAGATGGTCTTGACTTGGGCAGTCACATCTTCACCCACTTCACCATCGCCTCGGGTTGCCGCACCCACCAGCAGGCCGTTCTCATAGACCAGCGAACACGACAGGCCGTCATACTTCGGCTCCACCGCATACTCCAGTTGCTCAGCAGCCACACCCACATCATCAGCACAGCTGGCGACGAAAAGTGCAGCCTCTTCCGCGTTCATCGCGTTGTCCAAGGACAACATCGGGATGAGATGGCGGTAGGGCGACAGGGAGGCCAGACGAGCGCCACCCACACGACGGGTCGGCGAATCAGCCAACACGTAGTCCGGATGCTCTGCTTCGAAAGCTTGCAGCTTGCGGAACATCGCGTCGTAGACCGCATCGGAAACTTCCGGGTTGTCCATAACGTAATACTGACGAGCGTGGTAAGCCACTTGGCGAACCAGGGTGCCCATTTGCACTGCGATAGTTGCATCTTTCATGTCTTGCTCCAAATTTGGGTCGAGTAAATAGCAGAAATCTGCTCTTCAGGTAACCACTTGGTTGTCCTGAGTAATGTAGGCACCAGCACAACACCAGCGCCCTCCCCTCGCAAAAACTTCGTTATTCGGTCGTAACGCTCTTGGCCAGGTTGCGCGGCTTATCCACGTCAGCCCCTCGGGCCAGCGCCGTGTGGTAGGCCAGCAGCTGCAGCGGAATCACATGCAGCAACGGGGACAACGGCCCCGCATGGTCGGCCAATGTGATGACTTGCACGCCAGGCTCAGCCTCAAAACCCGTCCCCTGGTCGGCAAACACGAAAAGCTCGCCCCCGCGGGCCTTCACTTCTTGCATGTTGCCTTTCAGCTTCTCCAGCAAGGCGTTGTTCGGGGCGACCACGATAACGGGCATGTCTTCATCCACCAGCGCCAGTGGGCCGTGCTTCAGTTCGCCCGCGGGATAGGCTTCCGCATGGATGTAGGTGATTTCCTTGAGCTTGAGCGCACCTTCCTGGGCAATCGGGTAATGCGCGCCACGACCAAGGAACAAGGCATGGTGCTTGGACTTCAGCTGCCGGGCCCAATCCTTGACAGCCTCTTCACACTGGAGCACCTGACCAACGGCCGCCGGAAAGTGCCGAAGGTCTGCTAAGAGCTCACGCTCGAGCTCGGTATCAAGCTCACCCTTCACCTTTGCCAGCACCAGAGTCAGCACAAACAGGGCAGCCAGCTGGGTGGTGAAAGCCTTGGTCGAGGCCACGCCGATTTCCGGGCCGGCCCGCGTCAGGAACTTGAGGCGAGATGCGCGAATCAGGGCGGACTCCGGCACGTTGCAAATGCTCAAGGTATTGGTCGCCCCTTGGGCCTTGACGTATTCGAGTGCCGCGAGGGTGTCCGCGGTCTCCCCGGACTGGGAAATGGTGATAACCAGTGTGCGGGGCTCAATCACGGCTTCACGATAGCGATACTCGCTGGCCACTTCTACCACGGTAGGCCTCCGGGCAATCGACTCCAGCCAATAGCGAGCGGTTACCCCCGCATGGTAGCTGGTTCCGCAGGCCAGAATGAGTACACGGTCAATCCGAGAAAAGACCTCAGTGGCTTCCGCCCCGAAAAGGTTGGGGGCGAGATGGTTAGCTGCACAGACGGTCTCGAGCGTGGCGGCGATGGCCCCCGGCTGCTCGAAGACTTCCTTTTGCATGTAGTGCTCATAGACGCCGAGCTCGACGGCATCAGCAGACAGCTCGCTGGTGTAGGAGGCCCGCTCGATAGCGTGTCCCTCGTTGGTCAGGAGGGCAACGCCTTGGTCGGTGAGCACGGCAAATTCACCGTCAGCCACCTGGACGAATTCTCGGGTGTACCGGATGAGCGCCGAAGCATCCGACGCCAAGTAGGTTTCGTCAGCGCCCAGGCCAATCAGCAAGGGGGCGCCGTGGCGAGCCGCAACAATCTTGCCCGGGTATTGCGAGCAGATGATGCCCAGCGCAAAGGCGCCCTCCAGTTGGGCAACCGCCTTCCGAACAACGTCTTCGAACGACTGGTGGGGCTGGTCCAGGAGCTGCCGAACCAGGTGGGCGACGACTTCGGTATCGGTGTCCGAGGTGAAGGTGAAACCGTCGGCGATAAGCCGGGCGCGCAGAACCTCATGGTTTTCGATGATGCCGTTATGGACGACGGCCACGGTCACGCCCTCCTTCTCGCTAACATGGGGATGGGCATTGCGCTCGCCCGGCACGCCATGGGTTGCCCAGCGAGTATGGGCAATCCCGACCAGGCCTACCAGGCCTTCGGCTGCACTCTCAAGCTGGGCTACTCGGCCGTTGGCGCGCACCCGCTGAATGCCGGCAGTGCCGAGTAGCGCAAGGCCTGCTGAATCGTAGCCTCGGTATTCCAGTTTCTTGAGCCCTTCCAGCAGGATTGGGACGATATTTTTCTTGGCGATGCCGCCAACGATGCCGCACATGAATGAATGAATCTCCAGTAGGTGAGCCTGCGTATAGCGATAGCTAGCGCAGACCGACTCGGTGTTAGTGAGTTTACCTGCCAATTATACAGGTTGGCCGTTAAACCAGTAGTTAGCTTGAACACTCGCCAAAGAAAAGCCTGACAATCAAAAGATTGCCAGGCTAATAAACAAAGGAACAACGATGGTTGAAGGAGAGCTTAGAAGCAATACTCGGGTTCGGGTTTAGCCAACCGGAGGTCCTTAAACGTCAGGCCCAGGGTAAAGTCCGTCTTGAACGCGATGAGCTGACGGGAAAGCACAGCAAGGTCGGCTTGCTCTTTGAGCGTGGCGAACTTTTTGCCGGGCAAGTCAGCTTGAAGCAGGTCAGTCAGCGTCGGGTATGCAGCCAGCCAATCTTGAGCAGTCTTGGGGCCAACACCGGGGACACCAGGAACACCATCCACCGAGTCGCCCATCAAAGCCAGGAAGTCCTGGACTTGAGCGGGCTTGACGCCCATTTTCTTGGCAATCCAGGCAGCGTCTCGGGTTTCACCGTTGAAGTGGTCGTAGACGATAGCGCCGAGCTCGACTAACGCAGTGAGGTCCTTATCGGTTGACAGCACCGTCGCAGATTTCGCTGGATAGTGCTTTGCCCAGCATGCGTACACCGCGGCGATGACGTCATCGGCCTCGACACCCGGGACGGTAACCGTCGGGATACCCAGGTCCTCGTGCAGTTTCGCTTTGAGACCCGGAAGCGCTTCCCGAAGGATTTCGGGCATGGGTTTCCGGTTTTGGCGGTAGGCCGGATACAGGTCGTGCCGCCAGGTGTTGCCGCCGTGGTCAAACGGCGCCAGCACATGGGTAGGCTGATGTTCTTTCAGGGCTCGCTTGAACGAACCCATGGCAGAACGTACAACGCCTTCGATTTTTTCAGGCGATTCCGGAGCCGGATTGGCCTCGTAGACACGGCGAACGATGTTCAGGCCGTCGATGAGTAGGAGCCTCATAACGTGATTCTACCTTTGCTGATGATGGATATCCCCAGAGGGGCCCAGTCGAATGACCTAGTATGTATAGCTAAGCCAAAGGCAAACCCTGGCCGGCCAACTGCATAACCTAAATTAATCCCCGCTCACGCGGGGCAGCCGGCAAACGATGTTCAAGCCGTCGATGAGTAAGAGTTTCGGGTAAACCCCGCTTACGCGGGGTTGGACACGGTCCCTTCTCGTGTTACGCCTGTGTACACCGAGTAATCCCCGCTCACGCGGGGTGGCCAAAATCATGTGCCGCTCGGCGGTTTTCTCGTCCGGGTTATCCCCGCTCACGCGGGGTGGACCAACTCTGAGCTGTACGCTACGGCCGCCCCCCTGGGGTATCCCCGCTCACGCGGGGCAGATTCCGTGGCCTTCCTGTCCAAGTCATCGAGTTGCGGATTATCCCCGCTCACGCGGGGCGGACTGCCGCATGGACATCATGCTGCCTGATGGCAAGGGATTATCCCCGCTTACGCGAGACCCTTAACGGGCGCTCAACCGGGCCGACGTACAAGAATCAATCCCATCCCGGCAAACTTATTTATACCGTATCCCTGGAGTTGCTTCGCGACAAATAGCCCCGGGTCTGTGATTTCCAACAGTCCTGTCATGTCGGAAGCGGGCACGACAAACGGTGTTCCTTTCTCGGTTATCTGGTGCCGAGTGTAGCCCTCGTAGGCGACTTCGATGAGTTTAAAGCCCCCCGATTTTTCGCGGGCACCCAGCCATTCGTGAGCAACTGCATGCCCCACCTGACCAATCGGCATTTCGCCGTTCAGCTCTTGATAACGGTGCATAACAAGGTCAACCCTCTGTCCTCGAGAGCCCTCGCCTCTCGACTTTGACATAAGCAGAGCCGCCCGCATTTTGAAGCTAAGCATCTGCCCTGAGCGGAGCGCCGGCTGATAGGGCTTAACTTCAACTTGCCAAGGGGCTCCCACGTTATCGAAGGGTGCCGATGACAAAACCATGACCGTCAGACCCGAATCAGTAAGCTCCGTTCGGTAGAGAAAGTCCCGCTTGGCTTCCTGAGGCCGGCCCGAGAGCTCCCATAGCACTTGGTGCTCGTGATACTTGCTGCCCATGAAGCGCGTCAGGATGGGCATTGCTTGTCGCGTGCGGGGAAGCTTAAGCTGCGTGATGAACATTATGACTCTCCTGCCGAATCCAGATGCCCTCGCGACGAATGCGAGGTGAAAAATGTGGGTATTGCAAGGTGTGGCGCTGGTCAGTCACCGAGACTTGGGTAGCCGCCAGGGTGCGCACAGGCACAGCGGGTTCCCAGGTCATCGCGATGCATTCCGGAAGCTTGACCTTCGCGTGCTCGGCCCACGCCTCACAGGCGTCTTCAGCCGATTGAGCATTGACAACGAGCGGAGCGGTAAACGCGGACAGCGGGCACGATTTACGGCCCAGGTACAACGCGAACCGCGGATGCTCCAGCGCATCGCGCAGCTGATTGAGCCGCTCCTCAGAGTCTGCAGTGACCGCAATAAGCCAATGCCCGTCTTGGAGGTAGGCCCGCTGCGTGACAATAGTGCTGCGATACGAGCCGTCCCGACAAGCCGCGGCAACCCGCCGAAGCTGGTCCGCTCGAGACCGGTCGAGGGCAACCGAGGACAGGGCCACAGGAGACTGGACTGTATGGAAATCCATCAGAAGGTGAGGCTCGCGCAGTTCCGCGGTGGCAATAGCCACGTGGTCACTCAGGTCGGCAAACTCTGTTGCCTGTGACCGGTCGAGCCCCAGCGCCGCTGCCAAAAGGCCCAGCACGGCAGAGCGGCGAGGCACCATCGACGTGTGCCTAACCTCTGCCTGTGCGTTGCCAAAGGCCCCCAGCGGGGCCCGGAGCTGGAATACGAGGAACATTAGAGGAGCTCGTCGAGAAGTGCCACGATGTCGGAGAAACTGCCCTCTTCCGTAATTCGATTCAGGCAAGCATGCTTGGTTACTTGGCTCGGGAATGCCTTTTCGAGGCTACCCTTGGCTTTTTCAAGCTTGGCGATTGCCGTCTCTGCCAGCGGTTCGGCGGACACCGGCGTCAGGAACGCATCTGCGAACGAGCGGGGTTGGGCGCTGCCGACTTCAGCCAGCAGGTAGGTGGCGTAGGAGCGAGCCGAGAACGAGTTCTGTTTGCCGCCCGGCGCCACCGTAGCAACGGCTTCAATCAGGGCAGTCAGTAGCTGGCGAGCCTGGTCCTTAGAGCCCTCCAGGTTCTTGACCAGCAGCGGAACGTCAACATTGACGTAGCCGTAGTAGAGCCCCGCACCAAAGCCGTTGGCCGCGATATGGCCCGCCCCTTGGCTGGAGAGGTCGTCTGCAGCGATAAAGTAGTCATCCTCTTCGATGACTTTGCTGACCGTAAAGGGGTGCGCCACTTGAACGGCACCCTCGACCGTAAGGCTGTTCGCTTGGGCTACCATCCGGCCAAACAGTGCAATGTCACCGCTGAGGGGCAGGTCTCCAATGGCGGGCAGCACTTTTTTAGTGGCCATCGGAGAGCCGTCCGCCAGGGACTCACGGGCCAGCTTCTCGAACGCCTCACGTTCAGCCTTGGAGTAGAAATACAAGTCGGTTTTCAGGTCAGCCACCGCCGGCGCACGCTTGCCCTTACCTTTGCTCTTGGCTTTCGGAGCGTCTTCTTCAGTCGAACCTTCAGCCTCATCAGCCTCGCCCTCGGCCTCGCCGGCGGCGTCCCCCTTCATCTTCAGGATGGCTTCCAGAATAGGCTGAAGGTGGGCAACCACCGTGGCTTCGTCATGTCCTTCTGATACCAGCTGGCTACCCAGATTCAGCCAGAACTCGCGGGTGCGCACGCCCTTGTCTTCGGCAAAGGCGGCTTCCATTACGGGGCTGATGCGCCAGGCGCGTTTGACACACTGAGACGAGAGGCGCAGGCGCGGCGCCGTGCCGAACATCAAGCTTTTGGGACGGCCCAGGTCATCACGGTTGAGGTTGTTGGCGGCGTAGGTGGTCAGAAAATGCAGCTGCAGAAAACGGGAAGACATAAGGGGCTCCGATTATTTGGGGTTAACTTCGCGGAAATAGGTGGAAAGCAGGTCTTTGCGCAGGCCATCAAGCAGAGGGTCACGCCAGCGCAGGGCAATTGCGGCCACATCGAAAGCGGAAACCTGGCCTTTGCATTGCGTGATAAATCGCTGAGCATGGACAAATACGTCCTGTGCCTCGGTGTTCCGAATAAACCGAGCAACGCGTGCATCGTTGGTGCTACTGCGCGCCCGGCTATCTGCCGCTAGAGCGCCCATCAGGTCAGTTCGTCCATCGGCACGGGCAGCCAGCAAGAGCGCCAGCGCTAACAAGTCGTCAGGACAGCCTGAAACAGTCGGCTTCAGCTTATGAAATACGGGTTCGAGCTGAGCGTCCAGCAGAGCCGAGCTTCGCCGAAGCCGATAATAGCTCGGGGACTTTGCCTGCCGCAGGCTGGATACCGCACCGGCAATAGCCTGAGCCTGACTGACAATAAATGATGGGTGTCGCATAGGGTTCCGCCAAAAATGTTAATGGTGAGACTTGCCGCAGCAGGGCATTACTTTGGGCTTACCGCTCGAATAAGCTTGGTCTTCCGGTTGATAAGCAACCGGGCGAATCGAGGCTCTGTCATCAAGGGTGCCGTAGCCTGGTCAAACAACTTGAAAACAAGACCTCGCCCAAGCTGAGCGACAGCCTCTTGGGTTTCGGCAGTCAGAGGACCTGTATCTTTGAGTGCAGCCAGCAAGAAAGGGCGCGCCTGGTGCCACAGCGTTTGCCGAGCTTGATTCCGGCTCAAGACAAACGGATAAATTGGATTCGAGCTGCTAACTTTGTTCGGCTTCGGATTGGATAGTGCTTTACCCAGAGCATCCGCTAGTTTTCCGATGAGTTGGACCAGCGGAAGCAGCTTTTCCCGCATCAACGCTCGATGTTCGGGGCTCTCTGGCAACACAATCGGAGTCACTTCGTCGAGCCACACTCGCGGTGACGAATTATCTAAGCTGTAGCCAAAGCAACGCAGCTGCGCGGTTTCGCGCATTGAGCCGGTCAGCGCAGCGTAGGCGGGCAGCGCATTCTCCACTTGTTCAGCCAGCAGCAGGGTTAGCCAAGACTCTGCCGTGAAGCCAGTAGGCGGCACGTCAAGCGCACGACCATGCTCACCGCGAGCAGGCAACCATGCGGTACGAGGGTGCCGAGTGCCCGAGGCCAGCCTAGCCTTAATGGCACCCATAGACGCTTCCTCTACATGGTCAGCGTGGACTTCGCCACAAGCATCACAGGGCCGGCCAGCAGTGTTGGCCTGCGGAAACAGCTCGATGGCCCGCGGGCTCCACCAAAGCACGCCATAGCGGCCAAAGTCGGTAGCCGGCCGAACTTCACCCTCGGTCATCAGCCCCCCTTGATTTCGCCAAGGCAACAAGTTCGGGGTAACTCCAGCAGTAGCTTGGCCGATATTCTGGTCAAACCAACTTTCAGGCAAAAGGTTAAGGCAAATGGTTTCCCACAAGGACGCCCCCTGGACCAACGCGGTAAGCGCACTACCTGTGCGGGGGCCGGTGAAGTAGCCGTTTCCTCCCGCCCTAGCATGGGCCTGGTTCAGGTAAAGCGCGACAGGCGCGCAATGCGGGCATAGGGTCAGTGAGTCCGCAAACTTGACGAAGAAGTCCTTGCGCAATTTCAATGTCTGGTCACCCGGAGCCTCGTAGAGAAGCGAGCCGGCAGGCCCTCGTTCGGGGTTGGCAGGTGGCATCTGCATGAACGGGTTTTCGCCAAACAGCTCAAAGGCAGACTCCCACGCTACACGCGCCTTTTCGAAGCTCGGAGGCAACCCCTCGAAGAGCTCGTCCACTTTCAGCTCATTTGCCGGCGAGGCTACAGTCTGGAAAAGGTCGATAACCAGTTCCAAGATTAGTGCCGAAAAGTCTGCGCGGGGATGGGCAATCGCCAGGGCTTGAGCCTCAGGGATATCTTGCAGGCGGAGCTTCACTCGCTCGCCAGTTGGCAGCAGAACAGGAATCCAGGGTGCGGTCAGCAGGTTCATAAGGTAGGCCTAGCGATATTTAGAACATAATAACTGCCAGGTTATTACCTGTCAATTAATTTGCTGAAACTTGGGCAGCCGAAGGCCATCAACTAGTATCGGCGTCCGGCGGTTAGGCCCCGTCGCGATAAAGTCGATTCCGGCTGAGTTGAGCGAGTCAGGCCAGCACATCACGGCTGACCCGTCTTCGATATGCTGTTCGACAATGCCCCAGAGGACTTCTCGAGCGGCTTTATTCAGGTCCCCTGCGTATGAGCCGGCCCGAAGCTCGAGTAACAGCAAGGAGAGCCGACCTCGCAACCGCGGAGGGGCATTTTCTGTGATAACCGTTACCATGGGCATTAGGCCACCTCTAACACCTTGTCGGTGTCCGCAATGATGCGCGAAATTAAGCTGGAGTCCTTGAATATGTCGCGGAGCTGCTCACGAATTACTCGCTCGATGTCATGCCTCTTTGCGGCCGCCAACCTAAAGGCTAAGGGAGCGCTAATCTCGAGCTTATAGAGGTCTGCAATATCATAGACAAAGGCCAGCGGGCTTCCCGTGTGCAGGAATCCGATAGCTGGGCTGTATCCACAAGCTACCAGCACTGCTTCGCAGAGTCCATGAACACAGGCGTTTCCGGCAGACAGAGCCCTGTTAACGTCATCCGCGGCATCCCATTCCTTCGAGTCGTACTTTCGACCGGCCCACGCGACTCGGTATTTTGTGGCTAACATCGCGTAGGTCGCCTTCACACGTGAGCCCTCAATACCTCGTAGTTGTTCCAGACTCCGGCGCTCGGGTGCGGGCTCGTTAAAACGTAAGTTGTACATGTTCCGCACAACCTTAAGTCGCAAATCGTCTTGATGGAAACACTTGGCTTGATGGAGTAGCCTCTTGACATCCCCGGTGCTAGCCCGGCCTACAGCATAGGCCCGTGTGCCCCCTGCCCCTGTCCAGACAAGGGCTGTCCCCGAGGAGGCGGCCAGCGCAACCGCCGCATGGGTGATTGTGGTGCCAGGCTCAAGAAATACGGTAGAGAAGGTTGCTAAGGGGACTTGAACAAGTCCGCCTTTTCCATCTACAAGCACAAAAGCCCCGTCTCGCACTTCAATATTTCCATACTCTAGGAAAATGTGCGACAGCCTGGATTTCTGAAGCGGGTTAAGGGGCTCGATATATGCCATACGTCGTATAGGCACACATCAGGTTAAACCTAAAAAATAACAGGTCCCCTTTCGCTTTAGCAGACATATTCATGCAGTCCACGCTCACGCGGGGTGGACTTGCGCGCCTGCGCGCGGCCGGTCAACGGTCCCTGGTAATCCCCGCTCACGCGGGGTGGCCCATTTGAAGCTCCTCAAGAAGTGGGTGGTGACCGGGTAATCCCCCTCACGCGGGGTGGACTACCTCTTTTGACAGAGGTATGGCGTGCAATACGGGTAATCCCCGCTCACGCGGGGTGGACTGCCCCACTTGATGACTCCATTTGTACGGAACCGGGTAATCCCCGCTCACGCGGGGTGGACCCCCGCAAGGGCCTTCGGCACTGCATGCGCCCCGGGTAATCCCCGCTCACGCGGGGTGGACCGCTCACTCGTCGTGATTATCCGCGGCCCGAGCGGGTAATCCCCGCTCACGCGGGGTGGACTTCATCGGCTCTTCAGTACGAACACCTGACAGCGGGTAATCCCCGCTCACGCGGGGTGGACCAACTCAAGGGCACCGGCTGGTATGCCACAGACGGGTAATCCCCGCTCACGCGGGGTGGACCTTGGCGACTGATAGCAGCTGCCCTGTTATCACGGGTAATCCCCGCTCACGCGGGGTGGACAACTCCAGCTATTATCACAAAAAGACACTCGACGGGTAATCCCCGCTCACGCGGGGTGGACCCGGTGCTTACGACTGACAACGCCGGCGCGGTCGGGTAATCCCCGCTCACGCGGGGTGGACCGAGCCTCG
>RRZT011646951.1_pt1 | contig 12337 bp, 9 predicted proteins | sample 2165551 | NCBI WGS metagenome assembly RRZT01 (sample SAMN10456910, study PRJNA506462) | wastewater metagenome | biome: wastewater; feature: sludge; material: wastewater sludge; isolation source: wastewater sludge with Escherichia coli K12::gfp cells carrying plasmid... | place: USA: Moscow, Idaho ... | reverse complement strand
CGAGCGTACGGAGCGAACGCCCAGCCGACCATCGGGCTGCGGTATGAACCTTTCTGGATTACCGGCCCGCTCCTCATCCGCAAGGATTAGAGATACGCAGTCGACGCGACAATCCATATATCAGATGTTCATTGCTCGAGAAGACGAGGAACAGTGGAAGACCGGTTCGGGAGCTGGAACCACATAGGCCGGTTCGGCTGGATATGCGAATCGCACGCACGGTATGTTCAGGGAACCAGCGCGCTGCGCGCCTGTACATCGAACAGACCAAGCAAAGGAGCCCACATGGCCATCGCAATCGACATCCCGCACACACCAATCGTGTCCGTACAAAAGTCGTACAACAGGAGTATGACTACAGAGAATAACAAGAACAGTCGTTTTGAAATGAGACTCACCTAAGAGCAACGTTCCAGAATCGACCAAGCGGCCGAGTCCAAAGGCATGACTTCGTTGCAATGGGCATTATCGAATCTGCTCGCCGCCGCAGATCGGGACATCCATGAAGCTCATATCATTCGGCTCAACAGTAAAGCGTGGAATGATTTCACCGCAGCATTAAACGAACCTATGGGCCTACGTCTGAATGAATTGTTGGAGCGTGATCCCATATGGACGTGACCAACTTCACTGAGCCTCGGCACCTGACTGCGAGCGAGGATATTTCTGGTTTCGACTGCGGCCTGCCATTGGTCAATGATTGGCTGGTTTCCACACACTAAGTGCATACAGCATTGAGCATTCGGAAGCTCCCGGTTGGCTGAGGCGAAATAGTCCGAACCCCATTCCCGTAATTTTGCTAGGCATGATGGGCGTGGATATCAGATTTCAAACCATGCACGTCGACAGTCAGTTACTCCGAGATGCGGTACTTCATTCTCTGAACGATATGATTTTCGGCATATCCCTGAATCATCTAGAATGTTTACTCCGCTCAATGTCCACAATCACCAATGATTAATGGCTGGAGACCGCTATTTGACGCCGACCATTGTCTGAATCGCATTCAGACACAACACTCCTCATTGCGCGCAGACCAGCGAGTTCCGCCGAGTCGGCGATGTGTCTCTTCGGCGGTTGATTTAGGATTTTCCGCATGCGACAGCTGACCACACCGCTAAAAATGCCATTTTCGCACTGACTTGGGGCGGAGGTCGTGGCGAAACGCACGAGGAAACGTGTGTCATCCGATATGGTCATGCCCGCCAGGCATTGAAGCGTCCTGTCTATGCGCGGTTGATGTCCCGGTGGCGGGGTCAATCGATCGACATACGAACCGGGACAGATTCGGCTGTCCCGGTTCGGGATTTCGGCCTCTTTTGGCGAACCGGGACAGGCCCTTCCATGAACACCCGATATATGCAAATCCAAAACCCCGGAATTCCGCCATTCCCCGACGGCGACCATCGCACGATAGGGCGTCAGGTGAATGAGATTCTGTCCCGGTTGCCCAAAAAGAGGCAAAATGACGAACCGGGACAGCGAAATCTGTCCCGGTTGTCCCAAAAGAGACGAAATGACGAACCGGGACAGCAGAATCCGTCCCGGTCCACACGCGGTTCACACGGCATTACCCAAGTAAACTCATCGGCAAAACATTGGCCCAGCCAACACCACTACCGATGTCCAGCACAGGCCAGCTCGTCCAGGCGGGCGGCGAAGCGGGGCCAGTCGGTCTTCATAGCGGTGAGGAGCTTGCGGTTGGGCACGTCGTCAATCGGGACCCAGCAGATTTCCATGCTTTCGTCGTCGTTTGCCTTGGGCTCGACGGTGTGGCCGGGCTTTTCGAAGGCAAACACGGTGGTGTAGGCCCACGGGCCGTGGTCCTCGCGGTAGGAGCCGACTACCTCGATGTCTTCGGGAGTGATGTTGGCTTCCTCATAGCTTTCGCGCAGCGCGCCCTCGATGGGCGATTCGCCGTCCGCGGTGGCACCGCCGGGAATACCCCACGTGCCGCCTTCGGCGCTCCACGCGGCGCGATGTTGCATGACCACGTGGGTCACCTTGCCACTCACCGGGTCGCGACGAGCCAGCAGAATACCGGAAGCACCGTTGGTGCCCCAATGCTTGCGGCCGCAGGCGCAGTCCACCCAGCCATCGCCGGGCTGATGCACGTTTTCGACCGGCGGCAGAATGCCAGCGTGCTGGTTGCCCGATGCCTTGCTTTCCGGTTCCAGTTCACCACGGCCGACATTCCACAGGTCAGTCCACGTGATGCCCAGTTCGCCGGCCAGATGCCGGGCCAGCGGCAAGCTGAGGCCGATGATGCCGTGCGGATCGCCCTCAATGCTGTCGATGAACGCACCACCGAAGCCTTCCAGCGTGAACGATCCGGCGACTTCCAGCGGCTCGCCGGTGACGATGTACCGTTCGATGTCGTCATCGGTGAATTCGCCGAAATGGACTTTGGCATGGCTTGCGCCGCGCACGGTACGTCCGGTCGCGAAATCGATCAGGCAGTGGCCGGTCCACAGTTCGCCGGTCGCGCCGCTCATGCGCTTCAGTCGTTCGCGGGCCACGGCTTCGCTGTGCGGCTTGCCGTAGCATTCGCCGCCCAAGAGGAACATCGAATCACAGCCGAGAATCAGCGGGCCGACTGTCGCCTCGGTCAGTCCCGGCTGTCCGGCAATAGCGGTGGCGATGGGTTCGGTGACGGTCGGCATATCGATGCCGGAGAAGTCGCGCGTGGTGGCGATTTCCGCCTTGGAATAGTCAATGGGCTTGCCAGCGGCGGCTTCACGCAAGTCTTCGACGGCAGCTTCGCGTTCCGAATCCTTGATTTCCTTGGCCTTGAGCGGGTAGGCGATCACGCGGTCACCGGTCGCAGCGGCGGCAGTATCGGCCACATCACGATACGCACGATGAACGGCCTCGGCCTTGGCCGCGGCCAGAATCATCACGCGCTGCTTGATGCTCAAATCGTCGACGGTGACGCCTTCTTCACGGGCGGCCGCTTCCAGCGCAGCAGGCTCATCCACATGCGAGACGCGAATTGTGGGGCAGATACCCGCCGAATACAGCACGTCACGGCGAGGCTTGGACTTGGAAGCAAGAATTAGTGGAATGGGCATGACTTAAGTCCTTATGCTCCCGCTGGCGGGAGCTGTCGAACGAAGTGAGACTGAGGGTGGTCTCTGCCGGTATGGCGGACCACCCTCAGACCGCCTGCGGCGGCCAGCTCCCGCCAGCGGGAGCCTTCTCCTCGACTTAGCGACGCTCGATTTCGACGCCGGCGGTGTTGATGGGCAGGTGAAGCACACGCCAATGGCCGGAAGCAAGCTGCTCCGATGCGATCTGGTCGATGGCTTCGCGGGCGTTGCCGTAATGCAGCACGAGCACGCAGGGGCCGGCACCGGAGACTGCGGCGGCATAGCCCTTGGAGCGGAAGAGCGCAATGAGCTCGGTGGACGGCGGCATCAGGGCACCGCGATACGGCTGGTGCAGTTTGTCCTGCGTGGCGGTGAACAGCAGCGCGTTGGACTGGGCCTGAGCGGCCGCAAGCTCGTCGGCGAACGCCGATTCACGGGTTCCGCCAGAGCAAGCGCACGTATCGGCATCCTGAGCCGGGGCAGCGGCGACGCCGGACTTGCCCTGCTGGGCGGCCTGAGCCAGCACCACGGGATTCATCGCAGCGGGCAGCAGACCCACGCGAGACACGTTGTAGACGGCGTCCTTGTATGGCAGTTCCCTAGGCAGCGCCTGACGGGCCTTCTCAGTGGACAGCTCATAGTCGGGCACGAACACGGCGGCGGTGATGGACGGGTCCACCGGGTAGTTGACGGCGTGGAATCCGCCGTGCAGCGGTTCACCACCAGGAACGGCGACCGAGCCGACGCCTTCTGCGGTTTCGAAGTCCCAAGAGACGGTCAGGCCACCGAACACAGCCGGGGCCACATTGTCCGGGTGTCCTTCAATCTGGGCGGCCATATCGAAGACGGCCGGACGGTTGAGGTCACCGGTCTGGGCGAAGGCCGCGGCGGCGGCGATGCCGGCCACAATGGCCTCGGCGGAAGAGCCCATGCCACGAGCCTGAGGGATGTTGTTGGTCGCTTCCAGCGTGAAGCCGAGTCGGCCGAGGCCGAACGTGGCACAGGCACGGCGGAAGGTGGAGACCACGAGGTGGGTTTCGTCGCATGGGAGGGCGTCGGCACCCTCGCCGTGGATGATCACGTGGGCAATGCCGTCGTTCGGGTCGTCGTTGAGCGTGAAAGTGAGCTCGTCATGGTAGTCGAGCGCCAGACCCACGGTATCGAAGCCGGAGCCGAGGTTGGCGGACGTGGCGGGCACGCGCACGTGAACGCTATTGCAGATTGGGTTCATGGTTGTTCCTTAAAAAGGAGCTCCCCTTGTCAGGGGAGCTTGGGTATTCAGCTTTCAACTCACGGGCAGCCGTTCGACCGCCTCATCAGAGGGAGCCTAGACGGTGTCAGTCCAGCACGCGCAGGATGGACGGGTCACCGGTGACGAAGTCGAGCGCCTGCACGGCCTTGACGGTGTTGCGCAGGGTTTCCTCGTCGGTCAGGTGGGTCACGATGCGCAGCTGCTGGATCTCGCCGTCGTAGCCGGGGTCGGTCATGGTGGGCTTCAGATCCTGGTTCACACCGTTGATGGAGACACCGTTCTTGGCGAACTCGGCGGCGATGGCGGCCAGCACGCCCGGCTTGTCGTGGATCAGGAAGCGCACGGCGAATGCAGCCTTGGAGGCGGTAATCGGAGCCTTCGGCAGATTCTTGTACAGCGGGATGGACGGGCCGGTGCAGCCAGCAGCAATGTGGCGGGCTTCGGTCACCACGTCGCCCACGACGGCGGAGGCGGTCGGAGCGCCGCCGGCGCCACGGCCGTAGAACATGAGGTCGTCGGCGGCCTCGGCCTTGACGAACACGGCGTTGAAGGAGCCGTGCACGGAGGCCAGCGGGTGGTTCTCGTCGATCAGGGCCGGGTAGACGCGGGCGGAGACGCCGGCCTCGCCGTTCTCGACCACGGCGAGCAGCTTGATGACCTTGTGTTCGGCGGTGGCTGCGGCGATGTCGTCGGCGGTGATCTTGGTGATGCCCTCAACGGACACATCGTCGATGGTCACGGAGGTGTGGAAGCCGAGGGTGGCCATGATGGCGGCCTTGTTGGCAGCATCGTAGCCTTCGATGTCGCCGGTCGGGTCGGCTTCGGCGTAGCCCTTGGCCTGGGCGTCCTTGAGCACGTCGTCAAACTGGAGACCCTTGGTGGTCATCTCGTCGAGAATGTAGTTGGTGGTGCCGTTGACGATGCCGAGCATGCTGGTCACCTTGTCGCCGACCAAGGACTCGCGCAGCGGGCGCAGGAACGGAATCGCGCCACCCACAGCGGCCTCGAAGTAGATGTCGACGCCCTTGGCCTCGGCGGCGGAGTAGATCTCCGGGCCGTACTTGGCCAGCAGCGCCTTGTTGGCGGTGACCACGGAAGCACCGGATTCGATGGCGGCAAGCACGAACTTGCGGGCCACGGTGGTGCCGCCGATGAGCTCGATGACGATGTCCGAGTTGGTGGCCACGCTCAAAGTATCGGTGGTGACGATGGACTGGTCGATCCACGGGAACTTCTCGGTTTCCTTCGGGTCGAGGCAGGCGACGCCGGTCAGTTCGATCGGGCGGCCGATACGAGCGGACAGTTCGTCCTTCTGCTCGACAATCAGGCGGGCGGTCTGGGAGCCGACGGTGCCGGCACCAAGCAGGCCTACGCGAATCGGGGTTTCGTTGTTGCGAGCCAATTCAGGGTCCTTCCAAAAAGTTTTCTATATCCCACCGCTATTTTACGGATTATTTCCGACAGCAGACCGAAAGTACTCATCAAAGCTGACGGTCCTTTTCGTATTATGACGGATTTGGCCGCACATTACAGACTGTCAGGCGCTCGCCTCTGCACGTGGATCACTCGCTGACGTCGAGGTTGAGTAGGTCGTCTACGGTCTGGCGGCGGAGCATGACGTGCGCACCGGACTCGCTGACAGCAACCACCGCCGGAATCAGCGCCTGGTTGTAGTTGCTGGCCATGGTGCGGCCGTATGCGCCGGTAACCGGCACGGCGAGAATGTCACCGCGCTTCAAATCGGCGGGCAACTGCACCTCGTGAACCACGATGTCGCCGGATTCGCAGTGCATACCGCACACACGGGCAAGCATCGTTTCAGCGGAACCGGTGCGATTCGCCAGACGCGCGGTGTAGTCGGCACCGTAGAGTGCCGGGCGAATGTTGTCGGACATGCCGCCATCCACAGACACATACACGCGCTCGGCAATCGGGTTGCCGTCACTGTCTTTGGCATCGGACAAGTGCACGTGCTTGATGGTGCCCACGCGGTACAGGGTTACGCCGGCGGGCGCCACGATGTAGCGGCCGGGCTCGAAGCTGATGGCCGGGGCGGGCATGCCGAGCGCACGGTTGGTGCTGTTGACCGCATCCGCCAAGCGAGTGAGTTCCACGTCAATGTCCATTGAATCTTCGCCATCGGTGTAGGCCACGGAGTAGCCGCCGCCGAGGTCGATTTCGGGCAGGATGTAGGCGTCGGTGGCCCACAGGGTCTTGCGCAGCAGCATCATGCGCTTGGCCGCGTGAATGAAGGCGTCCGCATCGTGGATGTTGGAGCCGATGTGCGAGTGGGCTCCGACCAGTTCGAGTACGTCCTGGTTGGCGAGGATGGTCTTGAGCACGGCGATGGACGGACCGTCCGCAATGGCTTCCATCGCGGCGGCCAGCGCCTTGTCTGTGTCGGAGACTTCCTCGTGGCTCAGGTCGTACGGGTACTTGACGTCGTAGTGCAGCTCGCGCTCTGATTTCTCGGTCTTTTCCGCGCCATTTTCCGGGGAATGCGTCGCAGAGATACGCGCGTTGGTAGCGGCAGGCGTCACGTCTTTGAGGTCGTTCAGCACGTCGAGCACGGCGGCGTCGGCCCCGGCGGCCAGCAGCGGCACGCCGAACTTCTGGTCCTCGTGAGCAGTGGAGATGTACTCGTGGCCGCCGGCGTGGACACCGACGGTGACGCGCAGCATCACACGGGCGCGTTTGCCGAGCTTGCGGGCGATGGCAGCAACGCGCTCCGGCTCGTCGGGCTCGTCGATCACGATTTTGGCGAAGCCCTGTTCGATGGCCAGCGCGATTTCCTCATCGGACTTGTTGTTGCCGTGCAGCACCAGACGACGTCCGGGAACGCCAGCGGCGAGGGCGATTTTCATCTCGCCCATCGTGCAAGTGTCCACAAACATGCCGGCCTCGGTGACCAATCGCACGACTTCTTTGGACAAGAACGCCTTGCCGGCAAAGCTCACGTGCGTAGTGGAGGTGTTGAATGCTTCGGCGGCAGCGCGCACGAAGTGCCTGGCACGTGCGACTACTTCATCAGTGTCGATGAGATAGAGCGGCGAGCCGAACTCGTCAAGCAGCGATTCGGCGGTACGACCATGAAATTCGATGGAGCCTTCGGCATTCACAGCCGTAGCGGCCGGCCAAATTGGAGAAATAGGCATAATCACATCTTTTCGGGGGCGGTGACGCCGAGGAGGTCGAGGCCGTTGGCGATGACCTGCTGGACGGCGTCATTGAGCTTCAGGCGGGCGGCGGCACGGGCCGGCTCCGGGTTCTTGGCAATCTCCAAGGCCTTGCGAGCCTCGTCGTCGCCACGGGTTTCCGGATCGGTCAGGGCCATCGGCACCACGCGCTCCACGTTGTACCACTTGTGATAGGTGGCGGCCAGTTCTTCGAGGTAACGGGCCACCTTGTGCGGCTGGCGGTCGTCGGCCGCAGTGGCGAGCACGCTCGGGAATTGGGCGAGGGCGGCGAGCACTTCGCCGTCGGCCTCGGTGTCGAGCAGGGCCAGGTCGGCACCCTCGTAGCTGATGCCGGCAGCGGCTGCGTTGCGGTCCACGTTCTTGGAGCGGGCGTGCGCGTACTGCACGTAGTACACCGGGTTGTCGTTGGTGTGCGAGGCGAGCAGGGCCAAGTCGATGTCGAAGTTCTGGTTGTAATCGGAGCGGGCCAGCGAGTAGCGGGCGGCGTCCACGCCGACCACGGAGACCAGGTCGTCGATGGTCACGACGTTGCCGGCGCGCTTGGACATGCGCACGGGCTTGCCGTCCTTCATCACGTTGACCAGCTGGCCGATGAGAATCTGCATGTTCTTGCCGGGCTCATCGCCGAAGGCCGCGCACATGGCCATCATGCGGCCGATGTAGCCGTGGTGGTCCGCGCCAAGCATGTAGATGGCCACGTCGGCCGAGTTTTCGGCGCGATGGCGCTTGTCCCAGTAGTAGGCGATGTCGGCGGCGAAGTAGGCGAACTCACCATTGGACTTGATGATCACACGGTCCTTGTCGTCGCCGTGCTTGGTGGATTCAAACCAAGTGGCGCCGTCCTTGTCGAAGATGTCGCCGCGGGACTTGAGCTCTTCGATGGCGGCGTCGACCTTGCCGTCGGCGTACAGGCTGTTTTCATGGAACCAGACGTCGAAGTTCACGCGGAAGTCCTTCATGGACTTCTGAATCTCGTCGAACATCATCGGTACGGCGCGCTTGCGGAATTCCTCGCGCACTTCGGTATCGGCCTCGCCGAGCGGTTCACCGTCATCGTTCAGGCCCTGATCCTGGTGGGCCAGTGCGGTCAGGTCCACGCCGTCGGACTCGGCTTCGGCCTGAACACGGGCGGCGATCTCGTTGATGTAGGCACCCTTGTAGCCGTCGCACGGGGTTTCGGTCTGGTAGCCGGCCTCACCCAAGTTATTGGCCTCGGCCCAAGCGGCGACCAGCGACTTGGCGAAGCGGTTGATCTGCTCGCCGTGGTCGTTGAAGTAGTATTCGCGCACCACCTTGGCGCCGTTGGCCTCGAGCACGCGGGCCATGGCATCGCCGACGGCAGCCCAACGGGTGCCGCCGATGTGAATCGGACCGGTGGGGTTGGCGGAGACGAACTCGAGATTCAGGGTCTGGCCGCCCAGATGGTCGTTGCGGCCGTATTCGTTGACCTTGTTGAGATGCTTGTCGGCGTCGGTCACGGCACCGGCGGCGAGTACGGTGTCCACCACGGCGGCGGCCGAGGCGGAGTCAAGCGTGATGTTGATGAAGCCGGGGCCTGCCACCTCGACCTTGGCAATGCCGTCAGCTTCAGCGAGCGCGGCGGCGAACGGCTCGGCCAGATCGCGCGGCTTCATGCCGGCCTTCTTGGCCAGCTGCATGGCGATGTTGGAGGCCCAGTCGCCATGTGCACGGTCCTTCGGGCGCATCACGGCGAGCTTGTCGACGGGCGGAATCAGCTCGTCGGTCAACGCGCCGGCCTGGCCGGCGGCGACGAGGTTGTGGGCAATGCTGGAAATCAGTTCACTTAAGGCTTCAGGACTCATTCTTCTAAGGATACTGAGAACGGCGACACTTGCGCTCTGGTATGCCTATATGCTGCCCCTGCTGGCGGGGGCAAGCACACAGCCGAAAGATACCAAGCGAAAAAGGGTAGGCGACAATCGCCGGAATCGTTGGAGGCTCGCCGAAACCGCTATACATACCGTCGGTCGGTATCTATAGTGATCTGCAACATCAAGCACAGTAGGGAGGCCACCATGGCACGTAACGCTCACCCCGAGGTGACGCGCACCCGCATCCTCGACGCCGCACAACGGCTGTTCATGGCCCAGGGCTATGAGCACACCTCCATCCAGAACATCGTGGACGAGCTCGGCGACCTCTCCAAAGGCGCGATCTACCATCACTTCAAATCCAAGGAAGCCATCCTCGAAGAGCTCATCAACCGAGACAACAATGTGCAGGACGACTTCAACGAATCCGTCATGAATCGCACTGACCTTACCGCCCTCGAAAAGTTCCGCGTGCTATGGCGGCATTCGATGACCGAGCAAGACCACGTGCAGATCATGCGAGCCGCCATGCCGATGCTGAGCGATCCGGTTTCGTTCGCCGCGAATATGCAGGTATGGAGCAAGCATCTGCCCGAACGCTTCCTGCCGCTGATCGAGGCGGGCGTCAAGGATGGCTCCATCCCCACCGAGTATCCGCGCGAGGCCGCCGAGCTGCTTTCGTTGCTGCCGAATTATTGGCTGATGCCGTATTTCTACCCGGTGACCCTGCCCGAAATGGAGCATCGCATCCGCTGCTTGGCCACCATGCTCGACGCGATCGGCGTGCCGATTTTCGATGACGAGCTCATCACGGTCGCCGCGAAGGGCATGATGACGTTCGCAGGGGAGCCGGAGAAAGGCTCAGAATGAATAGCACAGTGAAACCCGAGAATGACATCGCCGGCACCGCCACCCAACGCCCGCTGCTGTCCCGCGACTTCGTGCTGCTGGTCGCCGGACAAGGCATCTCGCTGTTCGGCAATATGATGCTGCGATTCGCGATGTCGATGTGGGTGCTGGACGAAACCGGCTCAGCCACCATCTTCGCCTCGGTGCTGGCCATCTCCATCGTGCCGACCATCCTGCTCTCCCCGTTCGGAGGCGTGCTGGCCGATCGCGTCAACCGCCGCACCATCATGGTGGCGCTCGACGCCATCTCCGCCGTGCTCGTGCTGGCGAGCGCCATCGTCTTCGCCACCACGGGCTTCCATATCGTAGCCATCGCCACCATGCAGGTGCTGCTCGCCGTGCTCGGCGCCTTCGAAACCCCGACCGTGCAGGCCGCACTCCCCCAGATGTTCCGGCAGTACGGCCCGGCCACCATGCGCCAAGGCATGGCCGTGATCAATCAGGTCCAACAACTAAGCAGTCTGCTGCCGAGCTTCCTCGGCGGCGTGCTGTATGCGATGTTCGGCATCCGTCTCATGATGATCATCGCCATCGCAAGCTTCGCCGGCGCAGCCGCGCTCGAATGCTTCATCCGCCTCAGTGCCCCGGATCGCGGCGACGAGGAGCTGCCCACCCCACTTGAAGACCTCAAGGCAGGCGTGCGATTCCTCATCAAGGACCGGCCGAACGTGTTCAGACTGCTGTTGTTCGCGGCGGCGCTCAACTTTGTGCTTATCGGCTATTCCGGCGTCGGCTTCCCGTACACGATTCGTACAGTGCTCGGCTTCGACGCCACTGTCTACGGCATCGCCGACGGCCTGATCGGTGTTTCCGGCGTGGCGGGCGCATTCATCGCCGGCCTGTTCGCCGCCAAGCTCACGATGCGCTGGCTGCCGGGGCTGATGGCGACGCTTACGCTGGCCATGGTCCCACAGGGTATTGTGTTCCTGCTGCCGGTCGACGCATGGACCAAACTCGTGGTGCTGATCGTATTCACCTGCGGCACGATGGTCGCCAGTTGCTTCACGAATCTCATCGCCGTGCCCGCCATCCAGCTCAGTACGCCCGAGGCAATGGCCGGCAAAGTGATGTCCATGGCCGCGGCCGTGAGCATGTGTGCCCAGCCGCTCGGCCAGATGGTGTACGGCTGGGCCTACGACCAAATGCCGGTCGCCATCGTGCTGTTCATCACCACCGCCCTGTTCGCCGTGCTCACCGTGCTGATGGTTCCGCTCGCCAAGCAGTTCGAGGACTGACGATCGGCGCGCACGCCACATCCTGCCGCCCGGCCATAATTGAATCACCGCACGAAAAGGCACGAAAAGGCACGAAAGAGGTACCTATGGCCACGCTCAACCCCCAATCATTGGTCACGTTGTGGCAAATCGAACAGTATGGTTCGTTCTCCGCCACGGCCAAGGCCACGGGTTGGTCGCAGCCGGCCATCAGCCAGCAGATCAAAAAGCTGGAGGCACAGTGCGGTTCGACTCTGGTGCAACGCACCTCGCATGGCGTGGAACTCACCGCCACCGGTTCGATGCTCGCCCGCCACGGCGAGGCCATCGCCGATCGGCTGGAGCGGGCGGCCCGTGAAGTCGAGGATTATCGGCATCATCGGTTTGATCACCTGCATTTGGTGGCCCCACCGTCAATCTGCTCTACTATCGCGGCCCGTACCGTGGTCAAGCTCAGTATGTTCACGGACATCGAGCTGAGCCTGATTCAGATGGAGCCGCCGGAGGCGATCGGTCTGATTTCCCAAGGCAAGGCCGATACCGCCGCCGTGTTCCGCTACAGCAGCATCCCGAACTTCCTGCACATCGGCGACGACCTGACCTTCCATTCGCTGGGTTACGATCCGATGCGACTGCTGGTGCGCCGCTCCAGCGGCATCGCCAAACGATTCGAGGAGACCGGCGAACCTGTGCCGCTGTCCGCCGCCAAAGACGAGCATTGGATCGCCGGCTGCCCCACCTGCCGCGCAAATTTGGTGAAACTGGCCACCCGTGCCGGATTCAAGCCGGATATCCGCCACTGCACGGATGATTACTGGGCCACGCAGAACCTGGTCGAGGTTGG
>RRZT010130034.1_pt1 | contig 12338 bp, 10 predicted proteins | sample 2165551 | NCBI WGS metagenome assembly RRZT01 (sample SAMN10456910, study PRJNA506462) | wastewater metagenome | biome: wastewater; feature: sludge; material: wastewater sludge; isolation source: wastewater sludge with Escherichia coli K12::gfp cells carrying plasmid... | place: USA: Moscow, Idaho... | reverse complement strand
TCATTAGGATTAATATACATCTTAATCAGCGAGTTAAAAATTCAAGGATAAAGAAAAATTTATGTCAAAAACAACTCAACGTTCGTTAGCGATTTTACTATCTCACGATATGCTTAGTTATATTACCAAAACAACCGACGGAGAATCAACTTCGTACTCGGATGTGTATGACTATTCGGTGGATTTTACAAATCTTAACAAAACGGAAATTGAGATTGAGCACGAGTTACGTTCTAATTTAACTTTGTTACAAGAATATGATTTTGTGCACATTTGTTTTTTATCGACATCAATTAATGTTGTTCCAAATCAGTTTTTGCATCAACCAATGAAAGATTTATTATCGATTTCTAATTACAATCCAGTAAAATTGGCAATCGATTGTCCTTTAGAAAGTGTTGACGCATCCATTGTTTACAATATTCATTATCCGCTAAAAGATATTTTGCTATCGTTACCCAATTTGCAGAATGCACGCTTGTATCATTCGGGCAAATTTTTGGTCGATTATGGAATGATTAATTCTAAAAACGATGAAATTTATATCAATTTAATGCATCAAAAATTAGAAATTTGTGTGTTAAGCAATGGAGAATTTATTTTTTATAATTTATTTGAAACAAAAACCAAAGAAGACTTTTTGTTTTACATTTTGTACACATTAAATCAATTAAATATTAGTCCAAACACGGTTTCGCTAAATGCTTTCGGGGATTTATTAACATCTCCTGATTATTATGAAACCTTGAAAAAATATGTCAGAAACATTTCTTTTAATGAAGATGACAAACAACTTGGGCAATATTTTACATTATATAAATTATTCGAATGCGAATTATTTCAGGAACATTAAAAGGAAGACGAATTACCGCACCAAACAATTTACCGGTGCGCCCAACTACAGATTTTGCTAAAGAAGCATTATTCAATATTCTTAACAACGAATGGTATTTTGACGAAGTTACCGTATTAGATTTATTCTCTGGTATTGGAGGAATTTCGTTAGAGTTTGCTTCGCGAGGAGCAAAAAAAGTAACATCAGTAGACAATTACTATGGTTGTATTAAGTTTTTAGACGAAACTGCGCAACAATTAAAATTGGATGAAATCATTACAACTGTAAAAAATGATGTACTAAAATACTTAGACAAACAGCCAACAAAAAAGTTTGATATTATTTTTGCTGATCCTCCTTATGATATGGAAGTAGAATCTTACAAAAAAATTGTGGAACTAATTTTTACCAATCAATGGTTGGACGAAGGCGGAAACTTTGTTTTAGAACATCCATCAAATATTTCTTTTGATGATCATCCTAACTTTGTACAACACAAAAAATACGGAAACGTACACTTCTCTTTTTTCGAGTAAAAACTATATTTAACACTATAATTTAACCCAATCGGCTGATAGATGATATCTATCAGCCGATATTTTTTTTATTTATAATAAGTCTAATTAAATTTGCAGTATTAATTTTATTTAGAATAAATACAGATAACATATGAAAAAGAATACTCTATTTCTTGCCACTATTACTCTATTAAGCTTTTCGCAAGCTTTTGGACAAGAAGATCATAAAAAGGATTCGATTAACAATTTACAGGAAGTTGAAATTTTTGGAGATCGTAATAGAAGTCAAAGAGGATTGGAAACAATTACTCGTTTTCCTGGAAATCCTCAAGATCAAGTGCAATCCATCTCGATTATTTCAGAAAAACTAATCGAAGAACAAGGCGCATTAACAATTACAGATGCAACGAGAAATGTACCTGGAGTTACACTATTTGGTAGCTACGGTGGTGTGCGTGAATCTATGTCAATCCGTGGATATCGTGGGGTTCCTGTCTTAAAAAATGGGGTTAGAATGGATTCTGATTTCCGAACTGGATCTGCTGTTATTGATATGGCTGGTGTAGAATCTATTCAAGTCATTCGCGGTTCTGCTGCTGTAACACAAGGTGTAGGAAACGGATTAGGATCAGCTGGTGGAGTAATTAATGTAACAACAAAAACGCCTCGTTACATTAACCACGGACAGCTTTCTGCGCAATATGGATCATGGAATACGTTTAGATCTACTTTTGATGTACAAAGAACTGTAACAGAAAATAAAAACTTAGCATTTCGTTTAACTGGAGCTGCACAAAGAGGTGATAGTTACCGCGAAGTTATCAAGAACAAATCGTTCTACATCAATCCATCTATGGCATGGAAAATTGATGATAAAACAGAATTTGTAGCAGAATTTGATTATTACAAAGGCGATAAAACGCCCGATCGTGGTACTGTAAATTTAGGTGACAACTTTACTGAAGCGTTGTACGATATTGGTGACAAATTTATGGGTTACGATATTGATAATACAGAAATCAAAAACTACTCGTACGCTGCTCGCTTAACAAGACAATTAACGAACAATATCTCTGCAAGAGTAGCTTATTTTAGTAATTTCTATACAAGTGATCAATTAGGTTCTACTTTAGCTTCACCAAAAGGAAGTAAAGAATATAACATTCGCAACAGGGGTTTAGGTCGTTCTTTTAGAGATGATAGAAACTCTACTTTACAAATTGATTTGATTGGTAAAGATGTAGCTTTCGGAGATTTCAATTGGAATTGGCAAGCTGGTTACGATTACACTATTAATCGTTTAGAGAATAGATCTGCTGACGGAATTACAACGATCGATCAAATTGATGTTTACAAAGACATTAACAATCACGTTAACTTAACAACGGAACAGCAAGCAATGTTGAACTGGAACGGAAAGAAAACAACCTCATCAAAAGGATATTCGTACGGATTTATGACACAACATCATTTATCGTACAAAAACTTAATTAAGTTTGTCGGTGGTTTACGTTATAGTTATTTAATTGATAATCATGATGGTGTTGTAGATCCTGTTGTAGGTTTAGTTGTTTCGCCAACAAAAAATATTAACGCTTACATTACTTATTCTACCAACACAAGTTTGCGTTCTGCTTTAAACAAAATGGTCGATGGCTCAGAAGCTGGACCAGCAGTTACAGATCAAATGGAATATGGTATCAAAACACAATGGTTTAACGATCGTTTACGTGCAAACATTGTTTATTTCAACATGAACAATGATAACTTAACTTTCGAAACTTATAATAATCAAACTCCAACTGGATTGTACGAAAGAGCTGGAAATTTGAAACGTAAAGGTATCGAATTTGAAGTTGCTGGTCGTCCATTGCCAAATTTACAAGTTATGCTTGGTTATGCATACTTAGACGCTGGTTACCATAATTCTCCTCAATATGTAGAAGACTCAAGTCCATCAAATGCACCATACAATACAGCAAATGCGTGGGTTCAGTATAAATTTATTGAAGACAATTTCTTGAAAGGAATTACACTTTCTACAGGAGTTTATTATGTTGGATCAAGACCGTCAAATGAGCAAAGCTTAGATCGTGATGCACACGGAAATTTCTACGGAGGTAACAAACCGTTTTTATTACCAGAGTATTACACACTTAACGCACAAGTTGGTTATACAACAAACAAATTTGATTTCAGATTATTCTTTAATAACATCACCAATCAACTTGGTTACAATTCGTACTTCAGAGGTGGATACATCAATCAAATTGATCCATTTAACATGGCATTCAAATTTTAATCATCCTCAATTTCTAAAACATATTTTTTAGCATTTTCAATATAAAAGCGATAGTTTTAAAACTGTCGCTTTTATTATTTATAGATTTAGATTAACTTTCGATAAAATTTGAGATAAAACATGAAAACAAAACTATCATCTTTATTTATACTACTTTTTACTGTTTTCACTTTTGCGCAAACTGAAAATACATTGAAATCTATTCCAGAATTTTCATTTGTCAAAATGCAATCAGACGGAGTTTTCAGTTCAAAAGATATCAAAAAAGGAAAACAAACAATTATTGTATTATTCTCACCAACATGTATTCATTGCCAATTAGCATTAAATCATTTGAATAATAATTACGACGAGCATCTAAAAAACACACAAATTTTGTTAGTTTCTGAATACAAAGCTGACGAGGTTTTGCCATTTCTAAAATCTAATGCACCAAAATTTGTAGACAACAAAAATGTTGAATTATTATTTGACTCTAATTACGAATTTGGTCCTATATTTCAACCAACATCAATTCCTACGTTTTATTTATTTGACAAAGACAAAAACTTAGTTTCGATAAAAAAAGGATCTGTAGAAGTAAATCAACTTTTTAAAGATTTGAAATAATTTAAAAATTAATCCATAAAAAAATTCCACTCAATTGAGTGGAATTTTTTGTTATATCTAATCTAAGATTATTTACCTTGTTGAGCTTGAGCTTCAAATTGTTTTTGTAACTCTTTAATTTGCTCTTCGCTTAAACCTTGTCCTTGCGCACCTGGTTGTCCGCCTTGTGGAGCAGCTTGCCCTTCTTTGAAATCGATTAACTCTACTTCAAACTCTAACGCTTGGTTTGGTCCAATTTGTCCTCCAGGAGCTCCCATTTCACCGTAACCTAAGTTAGCAGGAATATAGAATTTATATTTAGCACCTTTTGTCATTAATTGTAAACCTTCTGACCATCCCGGAATAACTTGATTCAAAGGAAACTCTACACCAGATTTAGTTTGAGGATTATTATCAGAACTGTCAAATACCTTACCTGTAGCTAATATTTTTCCAGTATATTTTACTTTAACAATACTTGCTGCATTTGGTTTTGCACCTGTTCCTTCTTTCTCTACAACATAAACTAATCCTGTTGGAGTTGCTTTAGCACCTGATGCTTTTTTCTTCTCCTCGATTAATTTTGCAGATTCGTCACTATTTTTCTTAACCAATTTTTGTTGGTTATTTTTAGCATAAGTATCTAAAATACCCATACCTGCATCCTGTGTAATCAACAATTTTTTGTGACGTACAACATCCATAATCCCCTGAACAATAATATCTTTGTCCATTTGATCTAATTGTTGTTGATTAATTACAGTTTCTATTTGTTGACCAACTTGTTGACCAATAGAATAAGACTCTCTACCCTCTTTACCAGCTTTTAAGTAATCACGGATCCCTTTCTCTAATTGATCGTAGTTGATACTGTCTGTTTCAACTAAACGTCCTCCAAGACCTTTGATTTGCTCACCAAGACCAGTACCGAAAGCATAAGAAGCTTTTTGATCTTCGCTTTCTAATTTGTCTACAGATTTTCCTTTGTTACAAGACGCTAACGACGCAACAACAAAAATCCCTAAAAGAACTTTTTTCATTATTTAATAAAATTTAGTGCAAGTTTAATAAAATACTTTGACTTATTCATACAAATCTAACCCAAATTCTTCTTTTAATTTTAACAAAATTGGGTTTTTCTCTGATAATTTCTCAAATTTTTCTTTTTTCGATAAGATATGATTCTCAGCCTCTTTCTCAGAAAATCTGATTTGGATTCCGAAATAATGATTTTTTAGATGCGCTCTCAAACTGTTTCTAATTCGATCACGATACTCTCCAAACTCTTGTTCAGACGAGTGCGAACTAAATTCAAATACAATTTCATCATTCTCCATCTCAAGATTTGTAGTCATCAAAGCATTATAAGATGGTATATTATGCTCCACTTTTAATCGATCCAAAAATCGTTTCCAGCCTTCTTTCACCTGATCAAGCGTAAATTTTTCGCGTGGTAAATCATTGCGTACAATTTCTTCTTGCTGCTCCTCAACTTTAGCACCTGGCAAAGCCATTTTAAGACTAAAAGATGAGTTTCCATTACTTTTAATTGGTTTAGAAGCTCTTGTGTAATGTTTTTCTTCTTCTACAAAAGCAGATTTTTTTTCAGAAGGTGATGAGCCATTTTGAGTTAAAACAGTAGATTGCTCTACAGCTTGCGGCTGTATTTTCGGAACATTAATTTGAGTATTTTGCTGATCGGCTGATAAATAGAAAGTTGGAGAAACTATTCTATACTTTTTTTTTTTAGACCATTTTGTTCAGCTGTTAACGAAGCCAATTGCATCAACGCAATTTCTACCGTCAAACGTGGATTTTTACTCGATTTGTAATTCAAATCTGCTTCATTGCAAATTTCAATTGCGCCAAATAAAAAGGGTGCAGAACATTTTTGAGCATGTTCCAAATATTTTGCTTTTATACGCTCACCAACTTCTAATAAACTTACTGTATTTGCTGTTTTAGCCATCAGTAAATCACGAAAATGAGCGCCTAAACCACAAATAAATAAATGTGCGTCAAAACCTTTGTTCAAAATATCATTCAATTGCAACATCGCTTGCGGAATATCATTCTCTAAGCATGCGTCTGTCATCTTGAAATAATAATCGTAATCTAAAACATTTAAGTTTTCTGCAACAGCCGAATAAGTCAAATTTTTGTTGGTAAATGTTACCATTCGATCAAAAATTGACAACGAATCGCGCAAAGCTCCATCTGCTTTCTGAGCAATTAGATGCAATGCATCGTCTTCAAAAGTTACCTGTTCTTTTTCTGCAACATTTTTCAGATGTCCTTTTATTCCTTCTACACTAATTCGTTTGAAATCATAAATCTGACAACGCGAAAGAATCGTAGGAATAATTTTATGTTTTTCTGTTGTTGCAAGGATAAATATTGCGTGCGCTGGTGGCTCTTCTAACGTTTTAAGGAATGCATTAAAAGCTGCAGTTGACAACATATGCACCTCATCAATAATATAAACGCGATACTTACCAATTTGTGGAACAATACGAACTTGATCAATCAAATTACGAATATCATCTACCGAATTATTTGATGCTGCATCTAACTCAAAAATGTTAAAAGCAAAATCTTGATCGCCTTCTAATCCATTTTCTTCGTTAATTTTACGTGCCAAAATACGAGCGCAAGTTGTTTTCCCAACACCCCTTGGCCCACAAAACAACAATGCTTGCGGCAATTGATTGGTCTTAATCGCTTGCTCCAAAGTATTGGTAATTGAAGATTGTCCTACAACATCTTCAAAATCAAGTGGACGGTATTTACGGGCTGAAACAACAAAATTCTCCATACTAATGGCAAATATAATGGTTTTAATTTTTTTATAAAAATATATCGGACATTGTAAAATTAAATACTTTTTCGTTAGATTCGTCTTCTAAGATTTATTATTTTTGCGATATATACTCAACCTTTATAATGGCTATTAAAAACACGCAGGAAGTTCCTAAAACTCCTAAAAAGCAGATCATCAAAACAATTGTCGGAATCATTTTCTTGGTTCTTGGCTTATTATTGTTTACATCGTTTATTTCTTATTTTTTTAACGGAATAATTGATCAAAGTCAAATCTCAGACTTATTAGACAAAAGAGAAACTGCAGAAAATATTTTCGGAAAGTTTGGCGCTTTACTTGGAGAGATTTTTATTTTACAAGGAATTGGTGTTGTAGCCTTTTTTATTCCAATATTTTTTATTCTATTAGGTGTAAAAGTTGCTACAAATCTGAAAAAAATTAAGCCTTTTACCACTTTATACCAAAGTATATTTTTTATGATTTGGTTACCAATCTTTTTTGGTTGTGTGCTTCCAGACCAACATATGCTTTGTGGTGTAATGGGATTTGAGGTAAACGATTTCTTGAATAGTTTTATTGGTAAATGGGGTGTTATTTTACTTTTAGCCGTTTCATTATTGATGTATTGTGTAATTCATTTCCGAATGACGTATCAATCTATTCAAGCCAAAATGGAAGAGCGTGCAAAGGAGAAAGAAATAGAACGCATCGAAAAAGAGCAAGAACGTATCAAAAAAGAACAACTTGAACTAAGAGAGCGAAAAGAAAAAGAAGAGCAAGAAAAAATAAATAAATTTAACAAAGAAGCGGAAGAACAAAAAGAAAAAGACTTGTTTGAAGAATTGAATTTGGTTCAAAAAGCTGAAGACGAAGCAATTCAACAACAAAACATTTCTCCAAATCAACCACTTCATCAAGAGTTTACAATTAATCAGCCAAAAGAAGAGGAAACGATAGAAGAAACACCTTTTAATATCACAGAATTGGTTGTGGAAGATTTAGAAGAAGAGGAAGAAAAGACAGATATTGATTTTGCGCCAACTTATGAAGAAAATATTGTTGATGCTCAAATTTCTTCAAACCCAGTTGTTGCAAACGAATCTCAATCGAATGGATTAGAATTAAAAGTTCAGCCAATTGATGAGGAAGAAGAATTTGAAGCAACTTCGGCAAGATTGGTACAAGAGCAAGGTGAATATAATCAACGTTTAGATTTGCCAAATTATCAATTTCCTCCGATCTCTTTGTTAAGAAAATACGACAATGGAAATACTTTAATCGATCAAAAAGAATTAGAATCGAATAAAAATCGAATTATCGAAACTTTAGGAAATTATGGAATTGGTATTTCTGAAATTTCGGCAACAATTGGCCCAACTGTAACATTGTACGAAATTGTACCTCAAGCGGGAGTTCGTATTTCTAAAATCAAAAACTTAGAAGACGATATTGCTTTAAGTTTATCTGCTCTTGGTATTCGTATTATTGCGCCAATTCCAGGTAAAGGAACAATTGGTATTGAGGTTCCGAATAGTAATCCATCAATGGTTTCGATGCACTCTGTTATTGCTTCGCAAAAATTCCAAAACTGTGATATGGAATTACCAATTGCTTTTGGAAAAACAATTACGAACGAAACCTTTGTAGCTGATTTAGCAAAAATGCCTCACTTATTGATGGCTGGTGCTACTGGACAAGGTAAATCTGTAGGATTGAATGCAATTATTGCTTCGTTAATTTATAAAAAACATCCGTCTGAGTTAAAATTTGTAATGGTCGATCCTAAGAAAGTAGAGTTGACATTATACTCTAAAATCGAGCGCCATTATTTAGCTAAATTACCAGATGCCGAAGAAGCAATTATCACAGATAATGCAAAAGTAATTAATACGCTAAATTCGCTTTGTATTGAAATGGATGATCGTTACGAATTATTAAAAAATGCTTTTGTACGAAACATCAAAGAATATAACGCGAAGTTTAAACAACGCAAATTAAATCCAGAAGCTGGTCACAGATTCTTACCTTATATTGTATTAATTGTAGATGAGTTTGCAGATTTAATTATGACAGCAGGTAAAGAAGTAGAGTTACCGATTGCTCGTTTAGCACAATTAGCTCGTGCCGTTGGTATTCACTTAATTGTTGCAACGCAACGTCCGTCTGTTAACGTAATTACAGGTACAATTAAGGCCAATTTCCCAGGTCGTGTTGCTTTCCGTGTAACATCAAAAATCGATTCGAGAACAATTTTAGATTCGCAAGGAGCTGATCAATTAATCGGAAAAGGTGATATGTTGTACACAACAGGAAACGAATTAGTGCGTTTACAATGTGCTTTTGTAGACACACCCGAAGTAGATAAAATTACCGAATTTATTGGTGAACAACGTGGATATCCTGACGCTATGCTTTTACCTGAATATGTAGGCGAAGACGGTGGATCTCCTTTAGATATTGATTTGTCTGATCGCGATGTTTTATTTGAAGATGCTGCTCGCTTAATTGTAATTGCACAACAAGGCTCAGCTTCATTATTACAACGTAAACTAAAATTAGGTTACAATCGCGCTGGTCGATTAATCGATCAATTAGAAGCTGCTGGAGTTGTTGGACAATTTGAAGGAAGTAAAGCACGACAAGTTCTCATTCAGGACGAAGTCAGTTTGGAACAGTTGTTGAATAATTTGAACTAAAATTTATTAAAAACAGATAGAAAATTAAATTGTATGAAAAAGATAATCTATTCTTTCATACTCTTATTAGTAGGGGTTGGAACTTTAAATGCACAATCAGCAAAACAAATTTTAGACAATGTTTACGCTAAATATACTGGCGCAAGTTCATATTACATCAAGTTTGATTTTAACTCAACTGTTAACGGAAAAACCGTTAATCGTACCGGAGAAGTTTATTCTTTAGGTAAAAAATTCAATTTGAATGTTGGTGATATCAATCAAATTTTTACTGGAACAAAATTATATACAGTTGCCAAGGATGATAAAGAAGTTACTATTTCTGACGCATCTAACACAGACGACTTTTTAACTCCAACAAAAGTGTTAAACACTTATCGTTCTGGTTTTAGTTATGCTTTAACAGATAAAAAAACGGTTGGAGGAAAAACAATCCAATACATCAAATTGACACCTACAGGAAATTCATCAATGAAATCATGCACTTTGGGTGTTAATACTTCGAATAATCAAATTTATGATTACAAAGAAATTGGTAAAAATGGCGAAACAACATCTATCGTTGTAAAAGATTACGTTCAAAATTTACTTATTCACAAAAGTTACTTTAACTTTGACCAAAAGAAATATAAGTCGCAAGGCTATATCATTACTCAATTATAATCAATGTTAAAGAAGCTTGACTGGTATGTAATTAAGACCTTCTTGGGTCCATTTATTTTCATTTTCAGTGTTCTATTTTTCATCTTTATCGTTCAGTTCGCATGGCAGCAAATGGAAAAATTTGTTGGTAAAGGATTGGAATGGTATACTATCGTAGAATTACTTTTCTATTTAGGTATCAACGTTGTACAACTTGTACTTCCGTTAACTGTCTTATTAGGATCTATTATGGCGATGGGTGGATTTGGTGAACGCTATGAATTAGCCGCAATGAAAGCTTCTGGAATTTCGTTAACCCGAATTCTTGCACCATTATTTGGTTTAATCTTGATGATGTCAGTCGGTTTGTACTTTTTTGGAGACAAAATAATGCCTTATTCGCAAGAGAAAGCACGAACAATGCTTTACAATATTCTGCAAACAAAACCCGCAATGAATATTAAGGAAGGTATTTTTATTGAATCTATTCCTGGCATACAAATGAAAATCAATAAAGTTTCTGGAGAAAATTCAGAAAAATTAGAGAATGTCTTTGTTCATCAAAATGCTGCATATGGAGAAAACACAATGACAATTGTTGCAAAAAAAGGTCATTTAGCTCCTGACAAAAAGGATAACAGATTCCTGAAAATGGAACTTTACAACGGAATTGCTTACACAGATAATATAAAAGATAAAAACTTTGATGATCGTCAACGACAAGAAAATCAATATACTAAATTTGATACATTAAATTATTATATTGATATTACAGAAATCTTAAACTCTGGTAAAGATGAAGATCCAGGAAACTCTTACAAATATCTTGACGGAAATGGATTAAGAAAGTTAATTGATTCTTTGAATATTGACTACAAAAAATATTACAAAGAATTACAGAATAATACATTTACACAGAGTTATTATTACAAGAATAAAATAAAAGAACAAGACTCTGTAAAGACTAAACCAGCTTTCAATCTTAGTAAGTATTCAAAACAAGAAAAAGATCGTATTCTAACTCAGGCAATCCAAATGGTTGACCGTGATAAAGAAAACCAAATATTTACCGAGCAAGAAGTTACTGGTAGAGAAAAATTATATTCAAAAGTAAACATACATTATCACCGTAACTTTTCGTACGCTGTAACGTGTATTATTTTCTTTTTAATTGGCGCACCACTTGGAGCAATTGTAAAAAAAGGAGGAATAGGAATGCCTGTGATTATTTCGATCATTATTTTCGTGATCTATTTTATCATCAATTTCTCAGCAGAAAACATGGCGAAGAACGGAAATTTAGACCCAACATTAGCTGCTTGGATTGCAAATTTAATAGCTCTACCATTCTCTTTACTTTTCTGTTACAAAGCCAATCAAGATTCAGAATTATTTGACGTTAGTATGTACGTAGACCCGATCGTCAAATACTTTAGTAAGTATAAAAAAACAAACAAAAACGAGGAACATTCCCGTTATCAATAATAGTTAAAATGGAAAAAAGATCATCTCAATTAAACACAATAGAGGAAGCTTTAATCGACTTAAAACAAGGAAAAGTTATCATTGTAGTTGACGATGAAGATCGTGAAAATGAAGGAGATTTCCTATGTATTGCCGAATTTGCAACCCCAGAAGTAATCAATTTTATGGTTACACACGGACGCGGATTGGTTTGTACACCTCTTACACAACAAAGATGTAAAGCATTAGGTTTAGACCTTATGGTTGGACACAATACTGCGATTTACGAAACCAACTTTACGGTTTCTGTCGATTTACAAGGACACGGATGTACAACAGGAATTTCGGCTTCGGATCGTTCTAAAACTATTCAGGCTTTAATTGATGAAAATACAAATCCAGACGATTTAGGAAAACCAGGACATATTTTCCCTTTAATAGCGAAAGATGGTGGTGTTTTAGTTCGTATGGG
>RRZT010856487.1_pt1 | contig 12343 bp, 9 predicted proteins | sample 2165551 | NCBI WGS metagenome assembly RRZT01 (sample SAMN10456910, study PRJNA506462) | wastewater metagenome | biome: wastewater; feature: sludge; material: wastewater sludge; isolation source: wastewater sludge with Escherichia coli K12::gfp cells carrying plasmid... | place: USA: Moscow, Idaho ... | reverse complement strand
GGCGCGATGGGCCGCCACCAGGTGGTCGTCGATCATCGCGCGCACGGTGTCGGGCTCGACGGCGACGATCTTGGCGACCTCGTGGGAGGTGCGGAAGCCGTCGAAGAAGTGGATCACCGGGATGCGCCCGGCCAGGGTGGCGGCCTGGGCGATCAGCGCCATGTCCTGGGCCTCCTGCACCGAGTTGCTGGCCAGCAGCGCGCAGCCGGTGGCGCGGCAGGCCATCACGTCGGAGTGGTCGCCGAAGATGGAGAGCGCGTGGGTGGCCAGCGCCCGCGCCGCCACGTGGAGCACGAAGGGCGTCAGCTCGCCGGCCATCTTGTAGAGGTTGGGCACGAACAGCAGCAGGCCCTGGCTGGCGGTGAAGCTGGTGCCCAGCGCGCCCGAGGTGAGCGCCCCGTGCAACGCACCGGCGGCGCCGCCTTCGGACTGCATCTCGATGATCTTGGGGACCACGCCCCACAGGTTGGGCTTGCCCTGGGCGGCCCATTCATCGGCCCACTCGCCCATGTTGGACGAGGGCGTGATCGGGTAGATGGCAATCACCTCGCTGCCGAGATAGGCCATCCGTGCGGCGGCTTCGTTGCCGTCGAGATTGAGATACGTCGTCATTGGGACCCCCTGCTGGGATGGTCGGCAGCTTGGCCGCGGCGCTGGGCTGGTGCGGCTGTGCCTGTTGGAATCGGGAACAGTGGGCGCGAACCCCGGGTGGGGTCGTCCCGAAACGGACATCCGTGCGGGTAACGGAGACAGTGTGCTGCAGCGCAACCAGAAACCACCGCCAGCCGCCCCACCAGGCTGCCACAGGCCCGCGGCCGCGGGGCTGCTCTACCTGGACTGCACCGCCCCGACTGGGGCGGACGGGCATGACTGCATTGCGTTTTCATGATGACACGGCCCCTGTGCGGGCGTGTGCGCTGCAACAACGGAGTTCATCATACGGCCACCGCGAAGGGCCGGAATTTGACCTATCGCAAGCCTTGGCGCCGCAAGCGCGGCAAATTGCCGTGCCGCAACATGCTTTGCCCGCCGATGGGCGCCGCCCTCACCGCGGCCAGCCGACGTGATAAGGTTTGCTGGCCATGGACACCCCCGCCCGCACCCTGCTGATCGTGTATCACTCCTGGACCGGCTCGACCGAGCAGATGAGCCGCGCCGTGCTGCGCGGCGCGGCCCAGGAGCCGGCCGTCACCACCCGCCTGCTCCACGCGCGGGACGCCGGGCCGGGCGACCTGCTGGCCGCCGACGGCTACGTTTTTGCGACGCCAGAAAACCTGGCCGCCATCTCGGGCCTGATGAAGGATTTCTTCGACCGCAGCTATTACGCCGCCCTCGACAGGCTCAACGGCCGGCCCTATGCGACGCTGGTGTGCGCGGGCAGCGACGGCAGCAATGCCGCCCGCCAGATCGCCCGCATCGCCACCGGCTGGCGCCTGCGCGAGATCGCCCCGCCGCTCATCGTGTGCACCCACGCGCAGACCACCGAGGCGATCCTCGCCCCCAAGGTGGTGCCCGCCGCCGAGCTGGCCCGGGGCGAGGAACTCGGCGCCGCCTTTGCCACCGGCCTGGCGATGGGCGCTTTCTGAACGCCCCGGTGGGGGCGTGGGACTACTGGGTCAGCCCCAGATATCGGATGGCCGCGGCCACCTCAGGCCGCATCTGCCAGCGCCACTCGTGCTCTTCACCCTGGCGATCCACGCCGGTGGCCAGCGCCATGGTGTAGATCGGCGTGCCGTCCTTGCGGATTTCCAGGGGTGTCGGCAGCTCCTCGAAAAGGTATCTTCCGACAAACCCGTACTGGAGGTTGGCGGCCCCGTGGCCGTGGTAGCCTGCGGCCCGGGCGAGCTGGGTGGCCGTGATGATTCGGTCGGGGGCATGGAAGTGGGCCTTGAGCATCGCCCGGTGGCCCTCGCTGAGGCGCGGCAGGATGTGCCGGAAGGCGGCCACGTAGGCCTCGGCCGTTGGCGCCGGTGCGTCGGTGGCGGTCAGCTCAGCCATGCGCTGGTCCACGAAGGCGCGCAACTCGACGAGATTCTCGTCGATGCCGCCGCCGCTGATTTCAAGGAGTGTCTTGCCCCGCTGAATGACACGACCACCGAACTCCCCCTTGAAAAAGGCGGAGATCAGGTCGTGGTTTCGGTAGGTTTCGTGTTTGCGATTTGTCGTCAAGCCTGCAATCCTTTCCGGAGCTCCGGTGTCGGTGGGCACAATTGTTCAACCATAGCCCACCTGAGGCTCGCCGGTACCGCTATTTTTCTGGCGCTTGCGCTGTACTCACCAAACAAATGGCGTTTCTGTCCGCGCCCTGCCGCCCGATTGCCTTGATGAAGCAGCGTCCTGTCCGCTGAAAGCCCTGTTCGATGCCCCACAACGTCTCCCTCATCGCCCTCCTCGCCGCCGGTTTCGGGCTGGCGCTGGTGCTGGGTCTGATCGCCGCGCGTCTGCGCATGCCGCCCCTGGTGGGTTATCTGCTGGCCGGGGTGATGATCGGGCCGGGCACGCCGGGCTTTGTCGGCGACGTGGCGCTGTCCGGGCAGCTGGCCGAGATCGGGGTGATGCTGCTGATGTTCGGCGTCGGCCTGCACTTTTCGATGGCCGACCTGCTGGCGGTGCGCAAGATCGCGGTGCCCGGCGCCGTGGTGCAGATCGGCGCCGCCACGCTGCTGGGGGGCGCACTCGCCCTGGGCTGGGGCTGGGCTGTCGGCGACGCGGTGGTGTTCGGGCTGTCCCTGTCGGTGGCGAGCACGGTGGTGCTGCTGCGGGCCCTGGAGGCGCGGGGCAACCTCGAATCCACCAACGGCCGCATCGCGGTGGGCTGGCTGGTGGTGGAAGACCTGGCGATGGTGCTGGTGCTGGTGCTGCTGCCGGCGCTGGCGCCGGTGCTGGGCGCCAAGTCCAGCGCCGCGACGGCCGAGTTCGGTGGGCTGGCCCTCACCGTCGGCCTGACCCTGGCCAAGGTGAGCGCCTTCATCGCGCTGATGCTGATCGGCGGCCGCCGGGCCTTTCCGCGGCTGCTGTGGCTGGTGGCGAAGAGCGGCTCGCGGGAGCTGTTCACCCTGTGCGTGGTGGCAGCCGCGGTGGGCGTGGCCTATGGCGCGGCGATCCTCTTCGATGTGTCCTTCGCGCTGGGCGCCTTCTTTGCCGGGATGATGATGCGCGAATCCGAGTTCAGCCACCGCGCGGCCGATGAATCCCTGCCGCTGCGGGACGCCTTTTCGGTGCTGTTCTTCGTGTCGGTGGGCATGCTCTTCGACCCGACGATCCTGGTCAGCTCGCCGGGCAAGGTGGCGGCGGTGCTGGCGGTGATCCTGGTGGGCAAGACCGTCGCCGCGATCGCGCTGGTGCTGGCCTTCCGCTACCCCCTCAACACGGCGCTGACGGTGGGCGCCAGCCTGGCCCAGATCGGCGAGTTCTCGTTCATCCTGGCCGGGCTGGGGGTAAGCCTGGGCCTGCTGACGCCCGCCGGGCAGAGCCTGATCCTGGCCGGCGCGCTGATCTCGATCGCCCTCAACTCGCTGCTGTTCACGGCCATCGAGCCGGCCCAGGCCTGGGCCCGGGCGCACTCGGCGTGGGCGCGCCGGCTCGATCTGCGGGACGACCCGCTGGCCGCACTGCCGATGTCCACCGACCGCAAGCTGCTCACCGGCCAGGTGGTGCTGGTGGGCTACGGGCAGGTCGGACAGCACATCGCGGCGGCCCTCGCCGAGCGGCATGTCCCGTGCATCGTCGCCGACAGCAACCGCGAGGTGGTGGAGAAGCTGCGGGCCGCCGGGCGCGCCGCTGTGTCGGGCGATGCGTCCGACCCGATCGTGCTGGTCCAGGCCCACATCACCCGCGCCGCGATGCTGGTGGTGACCACCCCCGACGCGCTGGCCAGCCGGCAGATGGTGGACATCGCCCGCAAGCTGAACCCCGACATCGAGATCGTGCTGCGCAGTGACACCGAAGACGGCGCAGCCCTGCTGCGTGGCGAGAAGCTCGGCGAGGTGTTCGTGGGCGAGGAGGAGCTCGCCCGCGGCATGTGCGGCTACGTGACCAGCCGGATGCTGCGCCCGGCGCCCACCGGTAGCTGAGCGCCCCCAGGGCTGGGCTTTGCCCAGCCCGCCCCCCGAGGGGGTTCAAGGAAACCTGGGACGGCCCTGCACTTCCTTGAGAGGTCCGCAAAGCTTCAGGGCTGCGGTGCGGGCACACCGGCTCCGCAGGCCTGGCGCCGCGCGGCGGGAAGGTCGGCCAGCAGGGCATCGACGAGCCGGGCCTCGCAGCGGCCCGCCGCCACCAGATCGCCCATGAAGCGCGCCACCGCCGCGTCGTCCATCCCCTGCCGGTAGGGGCGCTCTTGCACCATCGCCTGAAAGATGTCGGCGACGCGCAGGATGCGCGCCTCGAGGGGCGTCGCGGCGGCGTCGAGGTGGAAGGGGTAGCCGCTGCCGTCGGGCTCTTCGTGATGGCAGGCGGCCCACAGGGCGATCTCCTCGAAGCCCCGGATGCCGCGCAGGATGCGGAAGGTTTCGAAGCTGTGGGCGTTGATGATCTTGCGCTCGCGGGCGTCCAGCCGGCCCGGCTTGTCGAGGATCTCGTCGGGCACCCGCAGCTTGCCCAGGTCGTGCAGCAGCGCGGCAATCTCGAGTCGGCCGACGTGCCCGGCCTCGAGGCCGAGGCGCTCGCCCAAGTAGCGGGCCAGCCGGGCGACGCCGACCGAATGCTCGGCGGTGAAGGGGCTCTTGGCGTCGACGATGCGCGCGAAGATCTCGCCCAGCCGGTACAGCTCGTCGGGCGTCGCGGCGAACATGCCGTCGACGCCCTGCGGCCGCAGCGCTTCGAGGGAGCGGGGTTCGAGCATCAGCCAGAAGGCCTCGGCCCGGGAGGCCTCGAGGAAGATCTCGACCAGGTCCGGCGCAAAGTAGCTGCCGGCGTGCTCGGCGATCCGGGCGCGGATTTCTTCGGTGAACAGCAGCAGCGCCTTGTCGCCGTAGTGGGGCGCCGCCAGGGCATCCACCCGATCCACCAGATAGATCAGGTTGGCCTGGCGCTTGACGCGGGCCGGCAACGGGAGATTCTGCAGCACATCCCAGCGGGTGTGGTGGTAGAGGATGGGCAGGGCCATCGCCTCGAGCGGCGCAAACCCCCTCACCCGCTCGTAGCCCACCTGGCAGTGGGTCTGGGCGCCGCTCCAGTCGAAGCTCTCGACCAGGTGGCCATGGACGCGGGTGGACGACACGCCGATGTCGTGGAGCATCCCGAGCTCGAAGAGAAAGGCGACTTCGTCCGCGCCCAGGCCCTCGACCCGCCCGCACTCGGCGGCCATCACGCCGACCCGCTTGCCGTGGGCCACGTCGTCCACGCCGACCAGGTCGAGCGCATCGGCCAGGGCATGGATCACCTGGCGAAGATCCACATTGAGGGTCATTCGGGCACCTCGCGCGCGGGTGGAGCTTGGGAGCAAAGGCCGCCACATCCGCAGGAGCGGCTTTGCGCAGGGATGAACGGGTAACGTCAGCGGCCGGCGCTTACTTGAGGGATCTGAACACCCGGGCACGAAGCGCCTGGACAGGCACGGCGCCAACTGCGTGCCTATTGTGAGACTGAACCGGCCCACGCGCCGGCGGTGGTGCGCTGCGCCGCCGCCGACACCGGCAGGCAAGACGCCAGGCGGCGGGCAGCCGTAGACATGCGCCGGCTCGGTGACGGGCTAATGGACTTGCGGCAGGGGCAGGCGGCTGTCGGGCCACCTGCCAGGTCGGATGCGGCCCTGCCTGCGTGGCCAGGGCCGGAGGCGCCCTGTCAGGCACCCGCCTCGCGGGCCCGCCTACGCCACTGGGCGGCGAGCGGAGCCAGGGCGCAAAGGGTGAGCAGCAGCGAACTCGGTTCCGGAACGCGGAGCACATCCACCACCTCCAGTGCGCCCCACACACTTTCGCCACCGAACGCGAGGGTATAGCTTCCCCGATCGAGGGGCTCCAATGCCACCCAGTAGCCGTCCGTCACGAAGTCGTGGGCACCCGTATTCAGGCCAGACCAGAAAGTGTCGGCGGGCAGGTTCACCGAGGACAGCGCTGTGCTGGTCTGCCGGTAGCTCGGATAAGTAAGGAGGTTCTGGCCGTTGAGGGTGGCGTGGAGGTTCGTGACCCCGCTCAGGGGGATGAAGGACAACGCGCAGGCGACCGGATTTGCCACGCCGTCACAAGCCTCACCAGTCTCCGGGGTAAAAACGTAGGCTATGTTGAGAATCGGAAAGAAAAGGGGCTTGCCGGCGGGGACTTCGATGGTGCGCGAGGCGTTTCCACCGCCCCCCGCCAGGAAGAAGACGCTCCCGGCATTGTTGAGGTTGGCACGGCTGCCGTCGACGTCGGTCAGGGGGCTGGAAGCCGCAGGAATCCCCAGCGCCCACTGCCACCACTGCTCGGACAGCGCCAGCTGGCTTTGCCCCTCGACCGGCTGGGTCGGATCGATGACCCCGGCCTGAACCGTCCCGATCAATCCCGACATGACCCCAGCAATGGCGATACTGCAAATCGATGTTTTCATGACTGACTCCCTGATAGCGAAGCCGATTGGCTTTGCACGGGAAATGCAAGCAAAAAATACACCGAAAACAAAGTTTTTAAGATTCAAGCGCTTGGCGGAAGCCAGACTTTTAACTGTAAAAACCTCCGACAAACCAGTTGAATTCAATACCAGAACCCGCCTCTGCTGCGAATTTCACCTGAACGCACGGACAGGCGTCCGGCGTGCTGACGAGGCACCACGCCGGGGCAAGCAGCCCGTTCGGGCAGGAGATCCCCCCCCCTTGGCTCAGTCGCCCTCACCGTAGCCGAGCATGGCCTTCACCTCGAGGAACTCGTCGATGCCCCAGGCGCCCCACTCGCGGCCGAGGCCGGACTGCTTGTAACCACCGAAGGGCGCCGCCATGTCGATCGGCGCGCCGTTGATGTGCACATTGCCGGTGCGCAGGCGGCGAGCCACCGCGCGGGCGCGGGCCGGGTCGGCGGAGCTCACGTAGCCCGACAGGCCGTAGGGTGAGTCGTTGGCGATGGCGACGGCGTCGTCCTCGTCCCGGTAGGGCAGGATGGACAGCACCGGCCCGAAGATCTCCTCCCGGGCAATGGTCATCGAATTCTTCACCTGGCTGAAGATCGTCGGCCGCGCGAAGAAGCCGCGGGCGATGCCCTCCGGCCGCCCCGGCCCGCCCGCCAGCAGCTTGGCGCCTTCGGCGACGCCGGCCTCGATGAGGCGCTGCACCCGCTCGAACTGGGCCCCGTTGGCCAGCGGCCCCATGGTGGTGGCCGCATCGAGCGGGTCGCCGACCCGGACCCGGGCGAGCGCGGCCACCGCCAGGGCTTCGACCTCGTCGAGCCGCCCGGCGGGCACCAGCATCCGCGACGGCGCGTTGCAGTTCTGGCCGCTGTTGAGCATCAGCGTCATCACGCCCTGGGTGACCGCGCGGGTGAAATCGGCATCGTCGAGGATGATGTTGGCCGACTTGCCGCCGAGCTCCAGGGCGACCTTCTTGATGCCGTCGGCGGCGGCCCGCATCACCAGCTGGCCGGCGCGGGTCGAGCCGGTGAAGGACAGCATGTCCACGTCCGGGTGGGTGGTGAGCGGCACGCCGACTCCGGCACCGTCGCCGTTCACCAGGTTGAAGACGCCCGCCGGCACGCCGGCCTCGTGGAGGATCTCGGCCAGGATGATGCCGGAGAGCGGCGCCAGCTCGCTGGGCTTGAGGACCATCGTGCAGCCCGCCGCGAGGGCCGGCGCCACCTTGCAGGCCATCTGATTGGCGGGCCAGTTCCAGGGCGTGATCAGCCCGCACACGCCGATCGGCTCGCGCAGGATGCGGGTGCCGCCCTGGGGTTTCTCGAAGACGAAATCCTGCAGCGCCGTGGCAGCGGCGCGGAAGTGGAACAGCCCGGAACCCGCCTGGCCGCTGCCCGCCAGCGCCTTCAGCGGCGCGCCCATCTCGGTGCAAATGGCCTGGGCCATGTCGTCGTAGCGCTTCTTGTAGGCCACGCCGATGCGCGCGAAGAGGTCGAGACGCTCCTCGCGGGTGGTGGCGGCGAAGGCCGGAAAGGCGGCCCGCGCGGCAGCCACGGCGCGCTCGACGTCGGCCGCCGAGCCCATCGCGACGCTGCCGGCCGCTGCCTCGGTGGCGGGGTTGATGACGTCGCGGAAGGCCGGGGCGGCGGGGTCTACCCACTGGCCGCCGATGTAAAAACGCTGCAGGTTGCTCATGGTTGTCTCCTCCATTTTGTTGTTGATATCGGCCGCCGACGCGGCCGCTCAGGACGCGGGCGTGAGCTTGGCCACCGCCAGCATCAGCCACTTGCTGCCCGCTTCGGCAAACTTGACCTGCACGCGGGCGTCGCTGCCGCTGCCCTCGGCTGCGATGATGACGCCGTCGCCGAAGCGCGGGTGGTTCACCGCCTGGCCGATGGCGAGGCCGCCCAGATCCCGCGAGCGCAGCGGCGGGGGGGGCGGCATCGAGGGCGCGGCGGGCTTGCCGGCGCCGGAGTTGTAATAGCGCGGCGAGGGCTCGGACACGTAGCTGCGCCGCGGGTTGGGCGGGGTCAGCCACTTGGTGAGCGGCTCGGGGATCTCCTCGAGGAAGCGCGAGCGCAGGTTGTAGCGCACCTGGCCATGGAGCATGCGGCTCTGGGTGAAGCTGAGGTAGAGCCGCTGGCGGGCGCGGGTGACCGCCACGTACATCAGGCGGCGCTCCTCCTCCAGCCCGTCGGCTTCCTGGCTGCTGTTCTCGTGGGGGAACAGCCCCTCTTCGAGCCCCGACAGGAAGACCATGTCGAACTCCAGGCCCTTGGCCGCGTGGACGGTCATCAGCTGGACGGCATCCGAGCCGGCGTCGGCCTGGTGGTCGCCGGCCTCCAGGGAGGCGTGGGCCAGGAACTCGGCGAGCACGCTGCCGGGCTCTGACGGCGCTTCGCCGGGCGCCTGGCCGGCGCCCACCTCGGCGCTGAAGTTGGCGGCGGCGTTGATGAGTTCGTCGAGGTTCTCGAGGCGCTCCTGGCCCTCTTTTTCGAGCTGGTAGTGGCCCCGCAGGCCGGACATCTCGATGACGTGGTCCACAGTTTCGTGGAGCGGCAGGTCACGGGTCTCGACGCGCAGGCGCTCGATCAGCGCCACGAACTGCCCCAGCGCGGCGCCCGGCTTGCCGGCCAGGTGCGGCACGGTCTGGTAGAGCGGCGTGTTCCAGGTGCGGGCGGCGTCTTGAAGGGCCTCGAGGGAACGGGCGCCGATGCCGCGGGTCGGGAAGTTGACCACCCGGGTGAAGGCGGTGTCGTCGTCGGGGTTGGCGATCAGGCGCAGGTAGGCCAGGGCGTGCTTGACCTCCTGGCGCTCGAAGAAGCGCAGCCCGCCATACACCCGGTACGCCACGCCGCTGGAGAACAGCTGGTGCTCAAGCACCCGCGACTGGGCGTTGGAGCGGTACAGCAGCGCGATGTCGGAGCGGCTGGCGCCGTCCCGCACCAGCGACTGGATCTCCTCGACGATCCAGCGCGCCTCGTCGCTGTCGGTAAAGGCCTCGTAGACGCGGATCGGCTCGCCGGCGCCGCGGTCGGTCCACAGATTTTTGCCGAGGCGCTTGGTGTTGTGGCCGATCAGGGCGTTGGCGGCGTCGAGGATGTTGCCATGGGAGCGGTAGTTCTGCTCAAGGCGGATCACGCTCTCGACCCGGAAATCACGCTCGAAGTCGCGCATGTTGCCGATCTCGGCGCCGCGGAAGCGGTAGATCGACTGGTCGTCGTCGCCCACGCAGAAGAGGCTCGCGCCGCCCTCGCGGCCGCCATCGGCCAGCAGCGACAGCCACTTGTATTGCAGGCGGTTGGTGTCCTGGAACTCATCCACCAGGATGTGGCGGAAACGGGCCTGGTAATGCCGGCGGATCGGCTCGTTGCGCTCGAGCAATTCATAGCTCCGGAGCAAAAGCTCGGGGAAATCCACAACTGCCTCGCGCTGGCATTGGGCCTCATACTCCGTGTAAAGCTCGACCCGGCGCCGGGTGTAGTCATCCCAGGCCTCGACCGCCGCCGGCCTCAAGCCGGCCTCTTTCTGGGCGTTAATGAAGTGCTGCAGCTCCCGGGGCGGAAACTTCTCGTCGTCGATGTTGAGGGCTTTGAGCAGACGCTTGATGGACGCCAGCTGGTCGCCCGAATCGAGGATCTGGAACAGCTGCGGCAAGCCCGCGTCCCGGTGATGCGCCCGCAGGAAGCGGTTGCACAAGCCGTGGAAGGTGCCGATCCACATGCCCCGGGTGTTGATCGGAAACATCGCCGACAGGCGCGTAAGCATCTCCTTCGCGGCCTTGTTGGTGAAGGTCACCGCCAGGATGCCCTGGGGGCTGCAGTAGCCGTTCTGGATCAGCCAGGCGATCCGCGTGGTGAGCACCCGCGTCTTGCCCGAGCCGGCGCCGGCCAGGATCAGGGCATGCTGGGGCGCCAGCGTGACGGCGGCGAGTTGTTCCGGATTGAGGTTGTCGAGAAGCTGGGGCATGGGGCGGACGAAGTAGATAAATGTACAGCTCGGTGCGGGATTGTACCGCCGGGGGCGACAGCGAGCACCTCTGTCGATACGCACCAGAACAGATCAAGGGTCTGAAAGGAGGGTGTACACAGCAGAACGCTGTCGCACCAAACCAACACCTCGTGATCAAATGCCTGAAACAAAATGCAAGAGCGCTTGCGGAGCTTGATCCGCTTGCCTAGAATCTAATTGTGCAATGCAACAAACGATCGGGAAACCAAACTTAACCTGATGTTTTATAGGGTTAATAAAATTCATGCATATATTGCATCGCACCAAAACGGCTGCAGGCGCCGTAGCGACGAACCCGAATCGGATGATGCGACCAACAGGAGCAACAGAATGAAAACGCCCAAACTTCTACCGTGGCAGGCCCGCAAGGCCGGTGTGTCGCTGGAGCGCGCCGAAGCGCTGTGGAACAAGGCCATCCGCGAAGCCACTGCGGACACCGGCTGGGTAGGCACGTCCGAGTTCTGGGACGCCGCCGAAACCCGCTTCCGCGAACTCCTCGACGCCGAGCGCAACACCCTGTGTGCGCCGCAGATCGAATCGCTGGTGCGCTGCCAGAGCCGTCTGGGCCTGCTGCCCCTGCTCGCCGCCGAGCAGATGGTCACCGCGATGTCTGCCAACTGGCAGCGTTTCTGCAATCAGATGAACAAGGCCGCCTGAGCCACTTCAGGCCGCCCGCCGGTCCTCCGACCGGCCCAACCGTGTTTTTCTCCCTCCTCTCCCTCGTGGAGATTTGACGGCGTCTGCCTCACGGCAGACGCCGCTTTTTTTTGGCTCGCCGCCGGTCGCACAGTCCGGCACGGGCCGATGTCCCCGCGCCGGGCGGTGCTTCCGCCGTGCGCGAAAGGCCTTCCCCGGGTGCTGCTATAATGCCGGGTTTTAATCTCCCTTCAGGAGTTCAATGTGTTGATTTCCAACGCCTTTGCCCAGGCTGCACCCGCTGCCGCGCAGGATCCGCTGTCGAGCATCACCGGCATCCTGCCGCTGATCTTCATGTTCGTCGTGCTGTGGTTCCTGATGATCCGCCCGCAGATGAAGCGCGCCAAGGAACACAAGGCCCTGCTCGAAGGCCTGCAGAAGAACGATGAAGTGCTGACCCAGGGCGGCATCGTCGGCAAGGTCGTGTCGATCAGCGACGCCTACGTCACCGTCGAAGTCGCCACCAACACCCAGATCATCGTCCAGAAACAAGCCATCGGCGCCGTGCTGCCGAAGGGCACCATCAAGTCGATCTGAGCGCCGGGGCGGGCCGAGCATCTGCTCTGCGCCCGCCGGGCCGCGCAGCATCCACGCCGCATCCCTTCCTTTCCGCCCGACCATGAACCGCTACCCTCTCTGGAAAAACCTCCTCATCGGCCTCGTGCTGCTGTGGGGCCTCATCTACACCCTGCCGAATTTCTACGGGGAGGTGCCCGCCGTCCAGGTCTCGAGCGGCAAGGCCACGCTCAAGCTCGACGCCACCACGGCCATCAAGCGGGTCGAGGAAAGCCTCGCGGCGGCCGGCATCCAGCACGACGGCCTGTTCGCCGACCTCACCAGCGTGCGTGCCCGCTTCCGCGACACCGACACCCAGCTGAAGGCCAAGGACGCCATCGAGAAGGCCTTCAACCCCGATGCCGCCGACCCGTCCTACGTGGTGGCCCTCAACCTGCTGTCCGCCAGCCCCCAGTGGCTCACCAACATCCACGCGCTGCCCATGTACCTGGGCCTCGACCTGCGCGGCGGCGTGCACTTCCTGCTCCAGGTGGACATGAAGGGCGCCGTCACCAAGCGCCTCGACGCCACCACCGGCGACCTGCGC
>RRZT010962372.1_pt1 | contig 12346 bp, 7 predicted proteins | sample 2165551 | NCBI WGS metagenome assembly RRZT01 (sample SAMN10456910, study PRJNA506462) | wastewater metagenome | biome: wastewater; feature: sludge; material: wastewater sludge; isolation source: wastewater sludge with Escherichia coli K12::gfp cells carrying plasmid... | place: USA: Moscow, Idaho ... | reverse complement strand
CTAGGGCATCGAATCTCTCCTGCTCGATGCTGCGAAGCTTGTTGACGGCCTCCCGGATGGCTTGGCGGTGCCGCTCCACGTTGTCCGCCGTCATCTGCTTCTTGAAGTCCTTCTCGAAGCGGTCGAGGAACTCGATAAACTCGTCCCACGGGGTGCGGGAGGCCTCAGACATCAGCCTACGGACGAGTTCCTGAAAGTAGTCGACACCCTCCGAGAGGTCACTGATGACTTTCTCCGCGTAATCGTAGGCGTCGACCAAGTCATAGGCATCGACATTCTTCAGCGCGGCTTCGAGGGCATTGCGGCAGCCACGCACATTGCGCTGACGGCTGCGGGTTCGAAGCCGGCTCAGCGACCATAGTGCCTCTGCAAACAGCTTACCAGCCCGTGTGAAACGGTATGCAGTTACCAAGCCAACTCGGTCGCCGAAGGACTCCAGCCAGCCATCTTTGAGGAGGCTGCGAATCAGCGCACTGGCTATTTGCTGGACGTCGTCGCTATCGATGGTCGCGAGGTCATCGTCTGCCGTATCCTCCCCAAGCACTTCGGTGGCGTGCTCCTGAATAGCCGGCATGAGCACGTCACGGAGGTTGTCTCTGTTCAGGTTCCGGGAGTAGTCGGCTCCGGGACCATGCAGTCGCTCGTAGAGCGACCGAAGACACGCAGCCACGAGTTCACGCCGCTTGCCGTTGAGCGGCCGGAAGAAGCTGTGTCGTTCAGCATCGAAGAACATTGGATGAGTACCAACCAAAAATTACCACGAGCATTGTATAGCGCGGATGCGTCCGTCCTATCGCTATGCGAGTAGTTACGCTAGAGCTGCTCCACCGATACCACAAACCCTTGTGGCGTCCAAACTAGAGAAATCGCGGGAAATCCCTGCGCATCCTGGGCAATTCGGTGCAGCGTATTTCGGTCAAGTCTCGAATGGTTTCCACCCATGGGATGGCTATGCCAAGTACCGATGAAGTGCAGATGGCCAAGTGACTCGCTGTTCGCCGCTTTAAGCGCCGGAACCAGTCCTTCCGTACCCAGGATGAAGGTTGATGGAGCGCGTTTGCTGTCCGGTGGCGCTTCAATCAACCCTGCCACGATGACGATCCGAGTGCTCCGAGAAAAGTAGCCAATGAGCGCCCCACCGGTCTCTGAGGCTTCCCAACGACGGGCCTCAGCGTCGATGGTATCCGCCACCGAGGCCAAGACGCGGACGCTCCACCCATCCTTTTCACGCGACGGCAGAACCACAGAAGGTTGTAGCTCCTCCCGCACCCAACTCATCCCGATACCAGAGGCGTCCTCAACACCAATACATAACTGCCCGAGCACAGGGAGTTCACCAGTGAGCCAGCGTTCCAGCTGCCCGCTGACCAGCGCGGCCGCCCGAGACACCTTGCTGTCGGCCATCGGCATAGTCAGCGACCGGCAGTTGTCCCCGACGAAAATCCGCGTCGCATCTGAGCCATCAGCACCGAGCTGTTTACGTAGGGTAGGCTCATGCCGGCAACGCTCAAACAGGCAAGCCCGGAGGTCATCGGCCGTAACCGACCTGGCAGCCCCCTCAGCGAACAGATAGGCCACCTTCCCCTGGGCATACATCCCAGCTTGCATCAACCGCCGTGCCGACACCTTTGACAGTGGCAAGGACGCCGCGGCAGCGGCCGAAACGCGTAGAGATGCCGTCGTGTCAACGATGATGGTCTCACCCAGCCCCAAGACCTCATCAGCCATCCCTTCGTCCAGAAGCACATCCGCGGCGTCAATCGGGTGCGATACGCAGTCATCGTGGCCAAGCTGCTGAAACGCATCCTCCATCATGGCGACCTTGTTGGGATTGAGGGCCATGTGGCGTGGAGGAATGAGCGCATGGCGCGCAGCGTTGTGCGGAGAGACAACTTCGTTATCCACGAACACCATGTCACCCATGCCTGCGCGCCCCAAATGCAGAGCCACCTTGGAACCCAAACTGCCACAGCCAAGCATCGCGAGCTTCGGCCGTTTGGACGGGATGGGCAGTCCTGACGCCAAGGCGAGCAATGCCGGCGACACGCGATGCGAATGAAATGCGGGATGGGCTTCGCCGATGGGAGCGAAGGCGTCACGTGGGTTTGCCTCGAACCTGACGACATATGGAAGCATCTCAACGCTTCTGTCTGGAGACCCTACGAGCCGCGCCGGGCGATGAACGAGAAGGACAACCACAGCGAAGACGTCTCGCGTCCACACACCTGGGAGGAGCATCTCTTGGGCGTACCGCCTGAGCGACTCCGCAAGGTCCGCTCTGGCACCCAAGGAGGTCGCCTTACCCAATAGGGACTCCAAGTCGCCAACGGCTTCCGGAGCGTAGTCCGACACCACCCGCGGGGTCCCCGATTCGTCGACACACCGCGCAAAGAAGAAGGGCAAATCGCCCGCCTCGAACTCGAAGTCTCGCAACTGGCAAACCTCTCTGCTAAAGGCTGGTTGCCTCCCTTCCAAACTCTCCGACGCAACAGCATGCAGGGCTTCGCCGTGAGCGAAGTATCGCCCCTGAACGGCTAGGATAGCGCCGTTCTCTGGCGCCTTGACGATAGCGGTTTCTGCGCTGAATACGACCGTCGACGCAGAAAAATCTCGACGGGTCGGCTCCCAACCCTGGCTGAGGTCAATGAGTTCCCCCGACGCCGCCTTGGTCAACCAGTCGCTCAGCTGGTCGATGATGCGTTCCAGCCCAAATCGATGGAGCACCTCATCAAGCGAGCCTTCGAAGAGGCATGGACTAACTCGGTGGCCCGCCTGATGCGGATTGATGTGCGGAAGTTCCAGCGGGAAGTCCTCACGGAGCCACAGCCTCGGCGCTCGCATTGGCCAAGTGGGAGGGAACACGAACCAAGCTGGCTCGTCTGCACGGATTCCATTCGGGGAGACACCATCCGCTTCAAATCGGCTAGGCAGCGACACTGAGATAGTGACCAACACCTCGACACCACCATCAACAGGTACCGGATGCCCCACCGTCTTCACGGCTAGGTGCCGCTGCAATACCGCCACCGCATCGCGCATCAGCTGCATGACCGTCACCCGTGCGGCATCGGTGAGCTAGCTGCACCGATAATGCCGGCCGCCTTCGCGCCCCCGTCCTTTTTTGCGGGCGGCGTCAGCCCCCAATGACCGACGGTAAACTCGAGAGGCTCCACCACCGATTTCTTCGGATACTCTGCGGTGCAGTAGAACGTACCCTGAACCGGTCTGAGAATGTCCTGGTACTCCTCCTTCGCACGAATACATGGAGGGTCCTTGTCGTCGTCTAAAATCGACTTGGAACTCGTAACGATTACCGCACCACGCCTTGCCTGCGATAAGGCCTTGCGTGCATCAGCATCCACCTTTGCCTGCCGACGCTTGTCCGACCAGCTGTCTTCGGAGAGGGTGTGCCAGGAGCAGTGGTGCGGGGCCTGTAGCAGGTCGTACTCGAAAACATGCGGCTCATGCTTGTGGCGCGCCCACTGCTCATGCCAGATATAGACTTCGGCGTCGCCTCCAGTCAGGAACTTCACCCCATCCGGGTCGCTTGCACTTGCAGCAAATGTGAAGTTGATGATGACGCTCGACTGGTTTTTCGCGAGCAACTCCTCCTGGTCTTCATCGTCCTGCGGGTCGAAAGGCCCGAGCAGGCGAGCCGAGAAATAGACCGAAGCGCTGCCACGAATGGTGTTGAAGACCGTGTTCACTTTGTGACAAATGGGCCCCAAGTCGTCGGTCTTGCCCGCGATGTCCTCGCCCAGCACTTTAATGCGGTCGCCATCAGCCACGACGAAACTATTCTGCCGGTTAACGTCCACTCGACGACGAGCTTCCGTATTGAACGCCTTCGCGTCATCACACAGGGTGTGGTTCTTGGAGGCCCGCCGAAAAACGATGGGCGATGACCACAACTCACGGATAACGATTTTCTTGTCGGTGTAGGCCTGGTCGTCGTCCGGGTAGTCCGTCAACGCACCAAGGTAAAAATGCCGGCTGAGCCCCCGGCAATGGTCTTGGTCGGGGTGGCTCAACAGGAAGGCATCAACGTACGGACGCCCGTTCTCGTCCCTTTTCAGGCGCTCGCGCAAGTCCTTCGCGACATCTCGACACTCATTGCTCTCAGGGTCATCTGCGTCCTGACGGATGTTCACGTCGATGAGCAACGTGGTTCCGGACACATCCCCGAACTTCACAAGGGTCATGTCCCCGTTATCCACAGGGAAGAAGGTGATGGTGGTGGGCACTGTTGGTTCTCCGAACAAAACGATATACTAACTATACGAATAAATTTTACGCCCGTCTAGTTATTAGTCACATATCTTCAAATCATGTCCATAAAACCAGACAAACCAAAGACCTCGTGGGGCCAGGAGCGACGCCTGCAGTTCATCGATTTCCGGCTTCGCTGGGAGGGACGCCTGAACCGCAAGGACCTCATCGAGCACTTCGGCGTTTCCGTGCCCCAGGCGTCGCTCGACATCGCCAAGTACCTGGAGAAGGCCCCGAACAACCTGGCGTACGACCCCAGTTCGAAGAGCTATCACTCGAAAGACAGCTTCCGCCCGGTCTTCGTCCAGAGCTCGGCCGGCCGGTATTTGGCCGAACTCCTTGCCACCAAGACGGGATTGTTGGAGCCCGGCGGTTCATCCATTGGCGCGGGCATCGAAGTTGATTTGGCCCCCGCTCCCAGTCGGGCAATCGACGACGAAACGGTGGTTTCGGTAGTCCGTGCCATCAAAGCTAGGCGGGCAATTCTGGTCCGATACCAGTCCATGTCGTCGGCGGACATGAAGCGCGTCTTGTCGCCCGTTGCCTTGGGGCATGACGGCTTCCGCTGGCATGTACGCGCGTACTGCCATCGGAAGAACGAGTTCGGCGATTTCGTGTTGACCCGCATCAGCAACGTTCGCGACGAGGGGGCTGCAACCACCTCCATTGAGGACGACGCGGAGTGGAACACGCTGGTACCACTGATTCTCATTCCGCACCCTGACCTGCCTGACGAGAAACGCGCAGCCATAGAGTATGACTACGGCATGGAAGATGGCGAGGTTGCACTGCCCTGCCGGCAGGCGTTCCTGTTCTACACGTTGAAACACCTGGGGCTGGCTGTGAATGAAGGGCCAGTTGCGACCCACATCTACCTCAAGAACCGGACGGACGTTCAGCCTTACCTGGACGCCATCCAGAACCGGAGCCGGCGCCAATGATGAAGCTGATTGAACAACTGAAGGACCCGTATGAACGCAAGGCCCGGGTTACCCCGGGGCTACTGCTAGCACTGCCGCTGCTTGTCCCGCTTGTAGCGGTCTATGGTTCGAAGAACGCCGTCCTCACGGGCGTCCTGGCCGTTCTCGGTGGCTGCGGCGCTGTCTTCGCACTGGCCAACATTGCTCGGGGTCGGGGAAAGAGTCTTGAAGAAGCACTCGTGAGGCGCTGGGGAGGCCTACCTACGACCATCCTCCTTCGCCACCGGAACGACGTCTTTGACCGATATACCAAAGAGCGCTACCACGAGGCAATTCGCACCAAGCTCGGAATTCCCATCCCCAGCGCAGCCGAGGAGGTCGCCGCCCCTGCTGTCGCCGACCAGGCTTACATGGCCGCCGCGAGACGATTGCGCGAGCTGACGCGCGGAGACACAAAGCTGTTGCTGAAGGAGAACATCGCTTACGGCTTTCATCGGAATATGACTGCCATGAAACCAGTCGGTATTGTCTCCTGCCTTCTCGGACTAACCTACGGGCTCCTCATCGCAGGCGTGTTGCGTCCGACCGAACCCTACGTCGACGTCACCAAGATGGCTGACCCTGGACTCGCCGCCGGCGTAACGATATTAATTTCCGCCGCACTTCTCGCATCCTGGCTGCTCTACTTCAACCCCTCTGCTGTTTGGCGGGTAGGATGTGTTTATGCCGAACGACTTTTTGAACGACTACCAAGTTTGAAGACCTCCGCCAAAAAGGTGGCTCCTGCCAAGGATGGGACTCGCACTGCGGGATAGTTCCGGACACCGCCGCGCCTTCGGCTTGGCAATAAGTCTTGCAGTCAAAAGATGCCGCTCGCTTAGAGTCGTCCGTAACACGCGTCCAAATCAAGTCGACACATTTTTTCGGCGTCAGCTAGCAGGCACGCGCCAGCGCCAGCAGACGCGTGAAGGAAACAACCCGAGACACCGCGCCCCAACACAAAAAATTCAACTTGTCTTGCGAACCACAAGCTATCTTATTGAAGTAAAAAGGTACTGAGGTTCAAGATGAACTGCGAACGATAGCCGGCTTCCTGCTGTTGTCACGTTCCGCAGTTCACGCATAGCGGGTAGCAAGCTTAGTACACAAATTTTGCGTGTGAAGCTACTTCCCTTTCGACGATGAGGAGAATTCGTAATGGCAAACACGAAGACGACGGGCAGTAAGGCAGCATCGGCCGCATCCAAGACCCTTCAAAGCAACTCGACAGGAGCAAACTCCAAGACGGCGGCGGGAAGTGCTTTGTCCCAAACCAATGCCCCCAAGAAGCAAACATCGGCGCCAGCGGCTTCTGCTGCATCGAAGGTCTTGAGCGACGGTCGAACCAGTGCTCAGTCGAAAACGGCAGCAGGCAGTGCACTGTCACAAACCAAGAGTAAGAAATGAGTTCAAAGGCGGTGTCGGCTGACGCCGCCTTTTTCAGTGAATACAGATGAAGCGCTGGATTTGACGGCCCGAAAGGGCCGCTGAACCGTGTGTCGCACCTCCTCAGCACATCCGGGCGATCGCCGCCGCAGGCTTGATGCCAGCGCCGAACCGAGTGACGGCTTCCCGATGCTGGCATAGCTCGCCATAGGGAACGTAACGGGGTTGAGTTCGCGAACTTTCGAGAACTAAGGCACTCAGTGCCTGATGCCGAACGTTCGTCTCTCGGTCGTCGGGAGCGACGAGGAAGAGATGGTGGCGCTGTGCCCCGCCATCCACTCCCTCACAAACGACTGTGCCCTTGGTAGGTCCAAGTGAAGTGAAGCGAAGGATTTTCGAAGCAACGACTCGGGTAAGGCCCAATCCCACTTTTCTCGTGTGAGATTCTTGGCTGGTGTGAGAACCGAGACAGGATCAAGTTCCGGTAACTGTGCGATGTCAGCCAAGGCGTTTTTGAGCCTGCCCGCGGTAGCGCCCGGCACAGACAACGCAACCCCCTCGTTGGTGGCGCATAGGCCTACATAGGTCAGAAGCATTGCCAGGCCATCATTCACCCAGTCACCTCGCCACGTTACGAGTACTGCATCGTTACCTTTCTCGAAGAGCATGTTGGTATCGAGTCCTGAACTCTGATAAAAATCCCGGGCCTCCGCGAGAAGCGCTGCTGCACCAGCATCTACGAATGACACCGGGTCCGCTTCACGCAGTACCTGGCGCATTTCCTGTCGCACGAGGTCATGAACCATGCCTGAGCCACCGTCAAAAGTCGGTGGTGCTCCACCTTTATCTGGCGCGACGGCGATGACCTTCTTTTCCGAGTCCACATCAATCACAAGCCAACGCCGCCCGCCGAAGATGATGCGTTGGCTCGGCACCAAGGGGTGTGAAACGGGCAGCGAGCCCAGCGCCCGCCCCTCACACACTATGCGGAACTCCTCATCCGAGGCGAACGCAGCATAGAACTCGTAGTGGTTCACAAATTTCTCACCCAGTTCACCGTGCAAAAGCAGTCCGGAACTGTCTTGGGTGAGTAGCTGTTTTTCACCTAAGTGACGAAGCAGGAGCACAAAATCGTCACGGGTGATGGTTGCAAACGGACCGCCTTTCACCAAGGCCCCCCACAACTCTGCCGCGGTAGCTCCACCCCGTTCGGCAATCATGGACAGGACTTGCTGGACGAGCGTTGAACCATGCAATCCTCCGACCCGCGGTGGCTCGAACCATCCTTTGACGAGGAGCCTTACCATCGCAATCGACTGCACGAGGCTTTCGCGCAGGCAGTCAGAGAGCCCTGATTTCGGCCCCAATTCAGGTTCAATGCAGTAGCCGCGCAGTATTGCCGGTTCGCCTTTGCGGCGGCCAGACCGGCCAAGCCTCTGGCGAAGACTCGCGACGGACGGTGGAGGTCCAATCTGGCAAACGCTCTTGACCGAGCCAATGTCAATTCCTAGTTCGAGCGTTGTCGTACAAATGGCCGTGGCGGGGCGTGTTCCGTCCTTCAAGGCGCGCTCGGCTTCCTCCCGGAATTCTTTTGAAAGACTACCGTGATGGGCCCAAAATTCGTTGGGTACACTGTTCCGCTCACAGGTCCGACGCAGTAGGTCAGCATAAATTTCAACCTGCCTGCGGCTATTCGGGAAGACCAAGTTGTTGAAGCCGCGCAACGCTGCGTACAGATGTTGAGCGACCTCCAATGTGCTGCCTTGCACGAGGTCCTCCATCGCCGGGTCTGCAAGCTCGGGCTCGACATCAATCCTTGGAGGTTTCTCCACGTATCCCTTGATGAGCACCTTGAGCTCTTGGCCACCGCTGTTTGCCACAATCAACGCAACCTCCTTTGCCCCATCTGGACGAAGGAAGCTTGCCGCCAACCCCATGTCGCCCAAGGTCGCGGACAAACCAACCAGCGGAAGCCGCCGACCGACAGCTCGCTCGAGGCGATGAAGGAGCGATTGAAGCTGCTTGCCGCGCTCGGATCCAATAAAGGCGTGCAACTCGTCGATGACGACGTAGCGCAGTCGGGACATCAGCCCCGGCATGGCGGTGCCACGCCGCACGAACAAAGCCTCGAGCGACTCGGGGGTGATGAGGAGAACGCCTCGAGAGTCTTTGACAAACCGATGTTTCTTGCTGGCGGCGATGTCACCATGCCATGCCACCACAGGTATATCCAACGACTCACACAGCTCGGATAGACGGCTCCATTGATCGTTAATGAGCGCCTTGAGCGGCCCAATGTAGAGTACCGAACCGATTTCGGGCTCTTGCCGGAGCATATGTGTCAGGATGGGGAAGAACGCAGCCTCGGTCTTCCCTGCAGCGGTAGCGGCCGCCACGATGACGTCGCGATCGGCGTCGATGAGAGCTGGGATGGCTTTCTCCTGGGCATCGCGCAGGGCAGTCCATCCCTCACTCCATATCCAGCGCTGGATGCGCTCATCCAGCAACTGGAACCCTTGAGAATCAGAGCTTGAAGCTGGCAAGCTCGTCGTCATCCTCAACCACCGTATCCGCAACAGCCCCGTTGTCCTGCTCGACGTCGACGTGCCCCAGGAGCTCTTTCCAGTCTGCCGTGGGGTTCTGCTCGAGAATGGCCAACAGATTGATGAAAGCCGTGATCGTCGTTCTCGGGGTTCTGAAGTAGGTATCCCCGAGACGCTGAGAACAGTGCGCCATGAAAGCTGGGATGGCTTCGTCAGGCACCAGATGCTTTGCCGAATCTCCGGACGCATAGACATGCCGTAGCTTATTGAGAAGCACGTAGAAGTCCTCTGGCGTAAGGCTTGCCAGCCTTAGCACCGGTCCGGAGTAATCCACCATGCCAGCCCTCGCGAAAGTGTTCTCTGCCAGTCGGGACTGTAAGGCGGCATAGCTGTATAGCCCACGGCGGGTATCCATCAGGAACTCGGGCGTTCCGCCGAGCACGATGCCGAGTCCTTCGGCTGACCCTTGGAGCGAATCATTCAGAATTCGGAGAATCTGCTCGTAGTTCGCATTGCGGGCCTGCGTGTTGGAGAGCTTGTACAGGTTCACCAACTCATCCAGGCAGACCATCAGGCCACTGTAACCTGCAAGCCGAATAAAGCGCGCAAGCAGCTTCAGCTGGTCGTATATCGAGGCGTCGTCGATGATGGTACGCACGCCCAGTGCGGCTCGGGCGTCCGTTTTTGTGGTGAACTCTCCCCGGAGCCAGCGGATAGCGTCCGATTTGAGCTGCTCGTTACCTTCGTCGAAACCGCGGCAGTATGCTGCGATGACCTCGGCGAAGTCGTAGCCGTTCACCATTTCCGACAGATGATCAAGGCGCTCGCGCACAGTTGCCTCGCTGGGTTTGCCGGTCGCCTTCGCCTCTGACTTCGCTTGGGCAATGAACTTCTCGACGATGCCGGGCAGCGCGCCTCCATCGGGTTTCGTGCGGGTGGACAGGTTTTTAGCCAGCTCCGCGTAGAGAGAGCGGGCTTGCCCTCCGGTCGCATGCAGACGACGGTCCGGGTTGAGGTCGGCATGCATCGTGACAAGCTTCTTCTCCATCGCGATGGCACGAACCAGATTGAGGAAGAAGGTTTTTCCCGAACCGTATTCACCGATAACGACCCGGAATCCAGACCCGGCGTCAGCGATTCGCTCTACGTCCTTCATCAAGGCTTCGAGTTCCTTAGCGCGGCCGACCTGAATCAGGTGCTGGCCAACGCGGGGAACCACACCGGCGCGCAGAGACTGGATGACCGCATCACGGTCTTTCGCACGTATCGTGCTCATACGGGTAGTGCCTCCAAGATTTCCTTGTTGATTTCGATAGGATCGTCGCCTTCGGTCAGCGGTGCTTCGAGGGCATCCAGGGCCGCCTCGTTAATATGCTCCAATGCGCCATCAAGCATGAGCTCCATATCGGCGGCCGCATCCGCGAGTTCGTTACGAAGCCAAGAGCTTCGCGTAACCAGCAGACGAACAAAGGCTGAATGGTCTGCATCAAGGCCCAGGATTCCCGGGGTGGCCAAAGGCTCATCCTCGACTCCTGCATCCGGCACGGATTCCAGCTCGTGTAACTCTTCATCCACAAATACCTTAGCGAGAAGTTCGGATACCTCAGCGGTTTCCTTCTCCAGTTGTGCGATACGTGCGGGGTCAAGAGCAAACGCTGCTCCCCCCGTGGCTGACGTCGTTGGCGCTACTGGCGCAGTGCCTGCCGGCGTTGCTGCAACGGGGGCAGCCACCGGAGCGCTTGAGTGGAGGTCGGAGTAAACGAGTTGTGTGTCGAGCGCCATGACCTTGTAGGTGCGCTCGAGAAACTTCACCTCCGCCGGGCTCACGACACCGTCAGCCTGGGTAAGATGGGCCAAAAGCCGGCATATCGCGCGACGCGCATCTTCGGCCAAGGGTTCGAGCTTCTTCTTTAGGCTACCGAGGGTTGCAGGCTGGTCGATGCCAAGACGAAGGCGGGCCTTCAGCCGCTTACGCTGGGTATCGCTTAAATGGGCCCAAGAGTTAATTTGCTTGGTCAGCGACATCAGCTCGTGCGCTGAAACCTCACCATCTGCATGAGCTGCCATGCAGGCCAGGTCGAGGGTGACTGCGGCGGCGCGGTAGGCATGTCCACTACGGGTAGCGTCATCCTCCGGTGAAGTCGAGAAAAGTACAATCTTGTCCTCGGCCTTTGGTGCACGACTTCCGGTGAGAACATCTGGCTCCATACCGATATGGAGTGCTTCGAGTGCGCGCACCAAGTTGAGAACCTTGTCTCGAGATAGCGGGCCAGAGCTTTTCAGGCGCCCGGAGAGTTCCCCAAAGGTCATCAGGAGCATGCCGTCGCCTACGCGGCTCGTGAGCTCATCGAGCTCTGCACGAACGGCGGCGGGCCAGAGCTCCACTGGCAACTGCAGCAATCCTTCCAGAGCGTGGGCTTTGTCGGGATTGCGTCCGATAAAACGGCTGTAGGACTCCAATGATGCAGTACAGGCATCGACCAAAGCTTGCAGTTTCTGAATCGGTCCCTTGACCGCGGTGACATCAGGCAGGTCGCCGATGCTTCGCTGAAAGAGCTCCCCGGCCAGCGCACTCGATGCTGGCTGATAGGAGACTCGTAGCTTTGTCTTGTTGAGGCGGAGCATGAAGCCTTCGCCATAGGCCTCAGCATACTTGCGGCAGAAAAGCGACTTGAACTCGGACTCACACCGCGACACGGGGGTACGTCGGTAAATGTTGGGGTCGTTCAATACCCACGCCGTGGCCCATGAGGCAGGGACAAGCCTCCGCTCGACGGCAAGTCGCCCAAGGCCTAGCTTCAAGCTCAGCGGCAACTCATAGCCTTGTTCAAAGACTTTGGGTGGATCAACCGTGAAAGGCTGACTCAGGTAACTGTCGGCCTCGATGAAGGCCAAGAAATGGCTTGCGTAGCGCTGGAATGAGCTGTTCTCCCCGTAGATTTCAAGCAAGCGTCGAACTTCATTCTGAATGGCAGCTACCTCAGTACTCGCTTTGGAGTCGCTGCCGAGATCGATGAGGAGTCTGCGTTCCAACCCGTAAAAGAACAGGAAGACATATCCGATGTTAGCTTCAGGCGCACGCCGACCGTCGGCAAGCCACTGGAGATAGGCACGCCTCGCGTCAGGCGAGATGGACGCATACGACGGCCAGTAGTCAGTGAGCCGGAGCGACCAGTCGACTGAGTTGCT
>RRZT010660796.1_pt1 | contig 12348 bp, 10 predicted proteins | sample 2165551 | NCBI WGS metagenome assembly RRZT01 (sample SAMN10456910, study PRJNA506462) | wastewater metagenome | biome: wastewater; feature: sludge; material: wastewater sludge; isolation source: wastewater sludge with Escherichia coli K12::gfp cells carrying plasmid... | place: USA: Moscow, Idaho... | reverse complement strand
GTGCTCCCCGGGATCCGCTACGAAGACTGGGTCGTCGGCGACCCTGCCCTTGCTTCGCACGACGGGTTGATGGCCATCACCGCCCAGATCGACGCTCACGTGCGCACCCTGCTCACCTCCCTGCTCCCTGACCTCGAGCTCCCGGACCCCCGGTGAGCTCTCCTACCAGCACCAGGAGATACCCATGAACCCCACCGCCGGACACACCTCGGCCAAGCCATCTGTCCTGTTCGTCTGCGTCCACAACGCCGGTCGCTCCCAGATGGCCGCTGGCTACCTGCACGCTCTGGGGGCGGGTCAGGTCGAGGTCCGTTCCGCGGGGTCGCAACCCGCCGACCAGATCAACCCGGTCGCTGTCGCGGCCATGGCCGAGGACGGCGTCGACATCACGTCCTTCACGCCCAAGGTCCTCACGACGGACGCGGTCAAGGTGTCCGACGTCGTGATCACGATGGGCTGCGGTGATGTCTGCCCGATCTTCCCCGGCAAGCGGTACGAGGACTGGAAGCTCGACGATCCTGCTGGCCAGGGCATCGACGCGGTCCGCCCCATCCGCGACGCCATCAAGGCTCGCGTGCGGGTGCTGCTGGACGAGCTCGGCATCGACCCGATCCCCTGAGAGGCGCCAGCCGCCCCGGTCGCCCCCTGATCGGAGTCTCCGCGCACGATGATCGCCCTGCCCGCGTGAGCGTCGTCTCGCACGGGCTGCCGCGGCCGTGAGTCGCACTGTCGCCGCGCGGCACGCAGCTCACCCCGCTGCCCGGACCTGGAAGACGAGGCCGGGCAGCGGGGCGCAGACGAGATCACGCCGACGCTGCGTCGGCGTCGGTGCCCCCCGCCGTCCCATCGGGTCCGTCCGCCGGTGCCTGCATCGGCTCGCGGGAGTCGCCGCCCGGCCTGCCTGGCCCACCCGGCATACCGCCGCCGGGCATACCGCTCACGGCATACTCGCCACCGGTCACGGTGGCGACCACGCTCGTGCCGGTCAGGTCACCGTCGTCGTACAGGCTCGCGGTAGCGGTGCCGGCCACGGTGCCCCCGACGTGGACCTCGTAGGTCTCCCCGGCGATGATCTCGCTGCTGGAGAGAACGACTGAGGAGAACTCCTTGGTGGACTCGAACGCGGCCACGACCTGGCCGTCCGCGGTGGTGACCGCGACGACGCTGCCGGCAGGCTGCTGGTCGAAGGTCGCGAGGATGGAGGCCTGAGGTGAGTCCGACCCGGGTGCCACGGCCATGCCGGAGCTGCCAGCGGCGAACAGGACGCCGCCGTCGATCGTGAAGGCGCCCTGGACGTCGAGCGGTCCGTTGCCGTCGTCCGTGGGGCCCGAGACGACGACCGTCCCGCCGCTCATGTCGACGGTGCCGTTGGAGTCCAGCCCGTCACCGCCGGCGTCGATGGTCACAGTCCCGCCGGTCACGGTGACCGAGTACTGTCCGGACGTCTCCTGTGCCGGTTCCTTCGCCAGGTCGGTGGTCGTCGAGTCTCCGCCGGCGGCGTTGATCCCGTCGTCGGTAGCGACGAGAGACACGTCTCCGCCGGAGACGGTGATCGACACGGCTTCCAGGGCCTCATACGAGTCGATGACCGAGAGGGAGCCACCGGCAACCACCAGGGACTCTTCGGCGTGGACGCCGTCGTCGCCGCTCGCCAGCCTGAGCTCGCCATTGGTGAGGGTGATCGCGCCGTCCGAGTGGACGGCGTCGTCGGCTGCGTCGACGACGGTCGTGCCGCCTCCGACGACGACCGCGACGTTCGCCTTGAGGCCCTTGGCGGAGACGTCGGCGGCCAGTGGCATCTCCGCGCCGCCCCCGGTGGCGATGTCGAGGACGCCACCGCCGACGAGGACGTCGGTAGCTGCGTCGAGGCCGTCCGCGCCGGCGTCGATCGTGACCGTGCCGTCGAGGACGGCCACATACCCGGCTGTGGCGTCCTCGTCCTCGTCGGACTTCAGTCCGTCGCCTCCCGCGGTCACCGTGACGTCCCCGCCGGTGACGAGGAGGTAGTCCTTTCCGCGGATGCCGTCGTCGGTGGCGTTCACCTCCAGAGTTCCAGACTCGATGACGAGTCCGTCGTTGGCGGCGATGCCGTCGTTGACGACTCCGGTGACGCTCAGCGAGCCGGTACCGGTGAGGGTGAGGTCGGCGCGAGAGAAGAGCGCCCCGTCGGGCTCGTCCGAGTCATCCGCCACGGTTCGGGCGGTGTCTGCGAGAGAATTCGTCGAGTTCTCGGCCAGCACGACGACCGCATCGGTGGCCTCCTCGATGGCGATCGGGGCGGTGGTGGAGCTCGTGATGTCGACTCCGTCGAGGACGAGTCGGACGGTGCCTTCGACGGTTGACCTCACCACGACCTGTCCGTCGGACAGCGTGCCGCTGAGCCGGTAGGTGCCGGGTTGGGTGATGGTGACCGTGTCCCCGTCGACGACTCCTCCCGTTCCGGAGGTGCTCGTGGCGCCGTCCGCGAGGTCGATCATGACCTCCGTGGCGGTGTCCCACTCGGTCTCCGACTCGTGAGCCTGGAGATTGGCGGCCAGAGCCTCCTGGACGGTCTGGGTGACGACCACGGTCTGCGCGGGGCTGGCTGAGTCGTCATTGGCACCGGCTGAGCAGCCGGCGACGAGACCACCGAGCACGAGCAGAGGGGCCAGGGATCGGGTGATGGTGCGCATGGGATGTCCTCCGGTCAGTCGGGAAGATGGTCGGTGGTGGCAGGGCCGAGACGACGGAGCGTTCGGTGCCAACGGTTCGCGGGAAGCTCGGGGTGCAGCAGGGCGAGACCGGTCGCGAACTTGGAGATGGGCGCCGGACGGTGGCCTCGCGCCCAGAGAAGGCGATCGACGGTCGAGGGGGCAGCGCCCGTCTTCGTCTCGACGATGACGACGCCGGGAGCGCTGCGGCGGTGGCCGGCCGCATCGGTCCACTCGAGCTCGGTGTCCAGAGTGGCTCTCGTGCCGTCGCCGGGCAGGTAGAGCGTGGACCGGCGGTAACGGCTGACCAGCACCGGCTGGAGCGTCGCCACGGGGGCTGGATCGATGCCCGCGTTCTGCAGCGTGGCGGCGAGGAACTGCTGTTCTGTGGTCGTGACGGTTGACGGCGAACCGGGCTCGCTGTGCTGACGGACCTTGATGCTCGTGCCGCGCGGGCCGCGGGTCTTGACCTCGAGCCAGCACTCTCCGGTGTCGAGGTACGTGCGGGTGCGGATCTTGAACCGCCTGCGCCTGCGACGGGCGGTGAGAGCGAAGCTGTCGAGCCGGGGCGTGTCGAAGTAGACCGACTCGTAGCCGAAGCAGCGCCGGCCGTCGATCTCCAGCGTGGCAACCTCGGGCGGCAGGTCCGCGATGAGGGCTGTGGCGTCAGCGTGGTGCAGGAGGTACTTCCGGTCCACCCGGGTCAGGCGTGCGGCCTGGGCGTTGACTTCAGCCAGCTCAGCACCGGGGAGCCGGTTCACGGGAAGGTCGGCGGCGCTCATCGCGATGCCTGTCCGGCACCGGTGAGGCTGGAGAGACTCCCGCGGGTGCGCGCGACGGGATCCGGGGTCAGGGTGGTGCCCGATGATGCGGGTTCGCGGACGGTAGGGGCGGCGCTCGTGGTCCGGCGAGAGCTGTGCCGCCGGGTGCGCGGCACGCTGTAGCGGACGTCCACGACAGTGGTGTCGTTGACCAGGTCGAGGCGTTGGACGCTCGCGGAGTGCACTCGTCCTCCGACCAGCTCGGCGAGGTGGGCGGCGAGCGCGTCCTCGTGGCTGATGGCGCGGTCGATCACGATGGTTTGTGAACGCAGGTTCGGCAGCAGACGAGGGTGGTCACCGAGGTACATCACCAGGACGACCAGCCCCATGAACGCGATGCTGACCGCAGGGGTGGAGACCGCGAGCCCGCCGAGCAGGCCCAGGGCGAGGGCGGAGAAGTAGTAGGCGACCTCCCGCTGGGACAGCTCGGTCGAGCGCAGCCGGATGATGGACAAGACTCCGAAGAGTCCCAGGCCTAGGCCGGCACCAACTGTGCTGGAGGAGAGAGAGGCGGCGACGGCAAGGACCCCGACGTTGACGCCGAGGTAGGCCACAGCGAGGTCACGACGCCGGTGCCGCGGCAGGTAGAGCGCGAAGGTGAGGAGGCCGACCGCGAGGGTGTCAGCCAGGACGAGGGACAGGTTCGGCACGTGAGGCTCCGAGGGGTGCGACGGTGGGGACGTGTCCTAGTCAGCCACCGTCCGCTACGTCAGCCCTGTGACGATCCTGTGTGACGGGTATGAACGCTGCGACCGAGCGATCCGTGCACGTGGCAGGAACGACGACGCCCCGGTCTCCACGCGAGAGACCGGGGCGTTCGTGGTGCCCTCGACAGGATTCGAACCTACGACCTTCTGCTCCGGAGGCAGACGCTCTATCCACTGAGCTACGAGGGCGGGACCAGGACGGACCTGGAACCTGTGCTGGCCGCAGACGCGTCCAGCACGAGCACCGAGACTACCACCGCGGCGTGTGCGGTGCGCACGCGCGGCGGCCAGGCCGGTCAGCCGCGCAGCGGGGAGAGGTACTCCTCGAGGTAGCCGTAGATCTCGTGGGCCGCGCGGTCCTCGTCGCCGTCGGCGATCGCCTCGACGAGCGCGTCGTGCGTGTGGTCGGGGTGGTCGGTCTCGACGTTGGCGCGGATCGAGTCGCCGATCGCGTCGATGAGGTTCTCGTAGAGGTCGAGCAGCAGCGGGTTGCGGGCGGCGGCGACGATCGCGCGGTGCAGCGCGAGGTCGGTCGTGACCATCGCGTCGATCTCGCGGGCGGCGAACGACTCTCCGCGGTGCTGGTTGAGGGTGCGCAGCGTCGCGACGTCGCGATCGGTGCAGCGCTGCGCGGCGAGCCGGGCGGCCTCGACCTCGAGGCTGCGGCGCACCTCGAGGATGTGCTGCTGGTGGACGTGGGCCATCTGTCGGCCGAGCGCGACGGTGAGCTCGGAGTCCGACAGGACGTAGGTGCCGGATCCCTGACGGCGGGCGAGGAGCCCGGAGTGCACGAGCGACTGGACGGCCTCGCGGATGGTGTTGCGGCCGACGCCGAGCGTCGCGGCGAGGTCGGTCTCGGTGGGGATCCTGCTCCCGACGGGCCAGGTGCCGTTGACGATCGCGTCCCGCAGGTGGGACACGGTCCGGTCGATCAACCCGGTGCGCGTAGACATACGAACAGCTCCGTTCTCAGGGTGCTTGCCCACAGTCAACACCGCGGGCACCCGATCGGCCTAGCCGTCTCGCGACACCGCGGCTCAAGTCCGCCCCGCCGAGGCCGAAGTAGAGGGTGAGGGCAGCAGCCGTCCGACAGGGATGAGGTGGCGAGGTGGTCGTCGCACGAGGGCGTGAGATGTCGCGTGGCCTGGGCCGCGTGGCGCTGGCGCTCGTCGTGCTCGCGCTCGGCGTCTGGTTCGTCTTCGCGTGCGTCGCCGTGCGAGACGTGACGCACGTGCCGGAGGACGTCCAGCTCGGTGCCGAGGCCGCGGCGCCCGAGGTGACGACTGCGGCTGGCGTGGATGCCCGGGCCAGCAGCGGCGCGGGCGACCGCACGATGTCGGGGCTGGCGGACGCGGCTCCCGAGGCGGAGCCGAGCGGCGTCCCTCTCACGGGTGAGAGCGCGCTCGAGGCCTCTCTTCCTGCGGACGTCCCGGGTTTCGCCACGGACGGCTTCTTCCCGGTGTCCGCACCCGACGGCGTGCAGGCCTACCGGGCCGAGTTCGTCCCCGTCGTCCCGGCGGCGAAGGACGAGCCGGTGCGCGTCGAGGTGTCGACGTGGCCCACGTCGACGGCCGCGCTCAGCGCGGGCGACGATGCGATGCGTTCCGTCGTCGACCAGGGCGGCAAGGTACGCAAGGTGCCGCGCGGCCTGCCGGAGGACGCGCGCAGGGCGGACGTCGACGGTCAGGCGACGGTCGTGTGGACGAGGTTCACGACGACGTTCGTCGTCGTCGGCACCCCCGGCCAGGCTGCGTCGCTCGCCCGCGAGCTCGACCTCGGCTGACGCCCTCCGCGCGCCGGTAAGATGGCCCGGTGACCCCTCTCGAGCTCTCTCACGCGATCAGTGCCGCCCTGGCAGCGGCCGTCTCCGACGGTGCGCTGGCCCTCCCTGTCGAGGACGTGCCGGAGTCCGTCCACGTCGAGCGTCCGCGTCAGCGCGAGCACGGCGACTGGGCGACGAACGTGGCGCTGCAGCTCGCCAAGAAGGCGGGCATCGCGCCGCGTGCGCTCGCTGAGGACCTGGCGGCGCGTCTCGCGTCGACGCCGGGCGTCGCGAAGGTCGACGTCGCAGGCCCGGGCTTCCTGAACATCACGCTCGACGCGGCCGCTGCGGGTTCGCTCGCGCGGACGATCGTCGAGGCGGGTGCCGCGTACGGTCGCGGCGACGCGGAGGCGGGGCGCCGCATCAACCTCGAGTTCGTCTCGGCGAACCCGACGGGCCCGATCCACATCGGTGGCGTGCGCTGGGCTGCTGTCGGTGACTCGCTCGCGCGCATCCTCGAGGCCGCGGGCGCCGAGGTGACGCGCGAGTACTACTTCAACGACCACGGCGCGCAGATCGACCGCTTCGCGCGGTCGCTGCTCGCTCGCGCCAAGGGCGAGGCTGCGCCTGAGGACGGGTACGGCGGCCAGTACATCGAGGACATCGCCACGGCCGTGATCGCGGACGCGGTCGCTGCAGGCGACCCTGACCCGCGCACGCTGCCTGACGACGAGGCGCAGGAGGTCTTCCGGGCGCGCGGCGTCGAGCGCATGTTCGGTGAGATCAAGGAGTCGCTGCACGACTTCGGCGTGGACTTCGACGTGTACTTCCACGAGGACGCGCTGCACGAGTCGGGCGCGGTCGACCGTGCGATCGAGCGGCTGCGCGCGGCCGGCCACATCTTCGAAGCAGACGGCGCGACGTGGCTGCGCACGACGACGTTCGGCGACGACAAGGACCGCGTCGTCATCAAGTCGGACGGCGAGGCTGCCTACATCGCTGGCGACATCGCGTACTACCTCGACAAGCGTGAGCGCGGGTTCGACGACGCGATCCTCATGCTCGGTGCCGACCACCACGGGTACGTCTCGCGGATGATGGCCGTCTGTGCGGCGTTCGGCGACGAGCCGGGCCGCAACCTGCAGATCCTCATCGGCCAGCTCGTCAACCTCGTGCGCGACGGCGAGCCCGTGCGCATGTCGAAGCGCGCCGGCACGGTCGTCACGCTCGAGGACCTGGTCGACGCTGTCGGCGTCGACGCTGCGCGCTACTCGCTCGCGCGCTCGTCGAGCGACTCGACGATCGACCTCGACCTCGGCGTCCTCGCGAGCGCGACGAACGAGAACCCCGTCTACTACGTGCAGTACGCGCACGCGCGCACCGCGAACGTTGCGCGCAACGCGGCCGAGCACGGGGTGCGTCGCGAGGACGGGTTCGACCCGTCGCTCCTCACCCACGAGACCGAGGCGGCCCTGCTGGGCATGCTCACGGACTTCCCGCGCGTCGTCGCGCAGGCCGCGCAGCTGCGTGAGCCGCACCGGGTCGCACGGTATGCGGAGGCGCTCGCGGGCAGCTACCACAAGTGGTACGGCGAGTGCCGCGTGACGCCGCTCGGCGACGCGCCCGTCGAGGACGTGCACCGCACGCGCCTGTGGCTCAACGACGCGACGCGCCAGGTCCTGGCCAACGCTCTGGGCCTCCTCGGGGTCAGCGCGCCGGAGCGGATGTGAGCGCGGCGTCCGCAGGCGCCGCGGTCCCCGCGTACCCCGCGGGCGGGACGACGATCCCGGGCGAGCCGTGGTCGCGCGGGGTGGAGCGCGGCCCTGACGGCGCGGCGAGCGCCGGTGGGGTCGACGTCCGTGACCTTGCGGCGCAGCACGGTACGCCGGCGTATGTCGTCGACGAGCGCGACGTGCGCGAGCGTGCGCGGGCCTACCGCGAGGCGTTCGAGATGGCGTTCGCCGAGATCGGCGCGGGCGTCGACGTCTACTACGCGGGCAAGGCGTTCCTCTCGGTGGGCTTCGCCCGCTGGGTGCACGCGGAGGGGCTGCGCATCGACACCGCATCGGGCGGCGAGATGGAGACGGCGCTGCGCGCCGGCGTCCCGGGCAGCGACCTGGGCCTGCACGGCAACAACAAGTCCGACCAGGAGATCGCTCGCGCGCTCGAGGTCGGCGTCGGGCGGATCATCGTCGACTCGCTCGTCGAGATCGAGCGCGTGGCCGACGCCGCAGCGGCGGCGGGCGTCCGCGCGCCGGTCATGGTGCGCGTGACGACGGGCGTCCACGCGGGCGGGCACGAGTACATCTCCACCGCGCACGAGGACCAGAAGTTCGGTCTGTCGATGGCGCCGGGGGAGGGTGGCCAGGACGCGCCGGCGATGATCGCGCTGCTCGCCGTCCTCGCGCGTCCCGAGCTCGAGCTGCTCGGTATCCACTCGCACATCGGCTCGCAGATCCTCGACCCGTCGGGCTTCGAGGTCGCGGCCGAGAAGGTGCTCGGTCTGCGCGCCGAGCTCGCGGCGCGCACGGGCGTGCTGGTCCCGGAGGTCGACCTCGGTGGGGGATACGGCATCGCGTACCTCCCGGGCGAGGTCGCGCTCGACCCGGCGCGCATCGCGAAGGACGTCGCGGCGTCGGTCGCGCAGTCCGCGGCGCGCCTCGGCACGCCGCTGCCGCGCTTCTCGATCGAGCCGGGGCGCTCGATCGCGGGCCCGGCTGGCCTGACGCTCTACACGGTCGGCACGGTCAAGCCTGTGCGCACCGACGACGGCGTGCGCACGTACGTGTCCGTCGACGGCGGCATGAGCGACAACATCCGGCCGGCCCTGTACGGCGCGGCGTACCACGCCGAGATCGTGGGCCGCCTCTCGGTCGCGGAGCCGGTGCTCGCGCGGGTCGTCGGCAAGCACTGCGAGTCGGGCGACATCGTCGTCCACGACGTCTACCTGCCGGGCGACGTCGCGGCAGGCGACCTGCTCGCCGTCGCGGCGACCGGCGCGTACGGGCGGTCGATGGCCTCGAACTACAACATGCTCACCCGGCCCCCCGTGGTCGCGGTGCGCGACGGTGCGAGCGCGGTGCTCGTCCGGCGCGAGACGGTCGACGACCTGCTCGCCCTGGACGAGGGCTGAGCACCCGTATCCTGAGACGGTCGGCCTCGGGCTGACCGCACGCGGGAGGATCGTGGCGCCGGCGAGGACGCGGACGGCCCGCACGGGTCCCGTCACGCCGGCTCTGACGCAGACAGGCAGGACGTGCGCCCCGGCGGTCGACGGCGCGGCGCACGACGGCCGCGCGCACGCGCGGCACGGACGAAGGGTGTGGTCACGTGGTGGCACCGAAGGAGGCGCTCCGCGTCGGCCTGCTCGGGTGCGGGGTCGTCGGATCGCAGGTCGCACGCCTGCTCGTCGAGCAGGCGGGGGACCTCGCGGCGCGCGTGGGCGCCCCGCTCGAGCTCGTCGGCGTCGCGGTGCGTGACACGACGAAGCCGCGTGACGGCGTCGCCCCGGAGCTCCTGACTGACGACGCGCACGGCCTGGTCGCGCGGTGCGACATCGTCGTCGAGGTGCTCGGCGGCATCGAGCCCGCGCGCTCCCTCATCCTCGAGGCGTTCGCCGCCGGCGCGAGCGTCGTGACCGCGAACAAGGCGCTCCTCGCGCAGGACGGCCCCACCCTGTACTCGGCTGCCGACGCCGCGGGCGTCGACCTGTACTTCGAGGCTGCGGTGGCCGGGGCGATCCCGCTCGTGCGGCCCCTGCGCGAGTCGCTCGCAGGCGACCGCGTCACGCGGGTCCTCGGCATCGTCAACGGCACGACGAACTACATCCTCGACGAGATGACCACGAAGGGTCTCGCGTTCGACGAGGTGCTGCGCGCGGCGCAGGCGCTCGGCTACGCCGAGGCCGACCCGACGGCGGACGTCGAGGGGCACGACGCCGCGGCGAAGGCTGCGATCCTCGCGTCGCTCGCGTTCCACACGCGCGTCTCGCTCGACGACGTCGCGTGCGAGGGCATCACGAAGATCTCCGCCGACGACGTCGCGTGGGCGACGGAGACCGGTCACGTCATCAAGCTGCTCGCGATCGCCGAGATGACCGAGGCGGGCGTGTCCGCCCGCGTGCACCCTGCACTGCTGCCCGCACGCCACCCGCTCGCGGGTGTCAGCGGTGCGTTCAACGCGGTGTTCGTCGAGGCGGCTGCGGCCGGGCCGCTCATGTTCTACGGCCAGGGCGCGGGCGGCGCCCCGACCGCGTCGGCCGTCATCGGCGACGTCGTCTCGGTCGCCCGCCACCGCGTGCTCGGCGGCAAGGGCCCGGACGAGTCGAGCTACGCGTCCCACCCGCTCGCCCCCGCGGACGCCGCGGTGACGAGCTACCAGTTCCGCCTGCGCGTCGAGGACCAGCCCGGCGTGCTCGCACGTGTCGCGCAGGTCGTCGCGGAGCACGGCGTGTCGATCGAGGCGATGCGGCAGCAGGGCACGCCTGCTGGCGGCGTCGCGAACCTCGTGCTGACGACGCACCGCGCGCCCGAGGCCGCGCTCGCCGCGACGGTCGCGGCGGTCGCCGAGCTCGACGTCGTCCAGGAAGTCACCTCCGTTCTGAGAGTCGAGGGAGCCTGATGGCCCACCAGTGGCAGGGAATCATCCGCGAGTACGCCGACCGGCTGCCCGCGCACGTGCAGTCGTCGATCGTCACGCTCGGTGAGGGCGGCACGCCGCTCGTCCCGGCGCCCGCGCTGTCGCGCCGCACGGGCGCGGACGTGTACGTGAAGTTCGAGGGCATGAACCCGACGGGCTCGTTCAAGGACCGCGGCATGACGACGGCGATCTCGGCTGCCGCAGGCCGTGGTGCGAAGGCGGTCGTGTGCGCGTCGACGGGGAACACGTCGGCGTCGGCCGCGGCCTATGCGACCGCTGCGGGCATGACCTGCGCGGTGCTCGTCCCGGACGGCAAGATCGCGATGGGCAAGCTGAGCCAGGCGGTCGCGCACGGCGCCCGCCTCCTGCAGGTCGACGGCAACTTCGACGACTGCCTCGTCGCGGCGCGCAAGCTCGCCGAGGTGTACCCGGTCGAGCTCGTGAACTCCGTGAACCCCGACCGCATCGAGGGGCAGAAGACCGGCGCGTTCGAGATCGTCGACGCGCTCGGCGACGCGCCTGACATCCACGCGCTGCCCGTCGGCAACGCCGGCAACATCACGGCGTACTGGAAGGGCTTCGTCGAGTACGAGCAGGACGGCCCCGCGACGCGCCGCCCCCAGATGTGGGGCTTCCAGGCCGCCGGTGCTGCGCCCATCGTGGCCGGCCACCCGATCACCGAGCCGGAGACGATCGCGACCGCGATCCGGATCGGCAACCCCGCGTCGTGGCAGCAGGCCGAGGAGGCCCGGGACACGTCCGGCGGCGTCATCGAGGCGGTGACCGACGAGGAGATCCTCGCGGCGCACCGCATCTTGTCCTCCGAGGTCGGCATCTTCGTGGAGCCCGCGTCCGCCGCGGGCGTCGCGGGCGTCCTCAAGCGTGCCGAGGCGGGCCTCGTCCCCGCCGGGGCGCGCATCACGATCACGGTCACGGGTCACGGCCTGAAGGACCCGCAGTGGGCCTTGCGCACCGCGGACGGTTCCGAGATCGAGCCGCAGAAGATCTCCGCCGACGTCGTGTCGATCGCGGCCGCGCTCGGTCTCGACTGAGCCATGCGTCTGGGAGCTGACCACGTCCGGGTGACCGTGCCTGCGACGAGCGCGAACCTGGGGCCCGGTTTCGACGCGCTCGGGCTCGCGCTCGGGCGGCACGACACGGTCGAGGTCCGTGCCATCGGTGCCGCCGAGACGGTCGTCGAGGTGATCGGCGAGGGTGCGGGCGAGGTCCCGCTCGGCGAGGACCACCTCGTCGTGCGCGCGCTGCGCGCGGCGATCGACCTGGTCGGCGCGCCGCAGACCGGCCTGCACATGGTCTGCCGCAACGAGATCCCGCACGGCCGGGGCATGGGCTCGTCCGCCGCGGCCGTCGTCGCGGGCATCGTCGCGGCGCGTGCCCTCATCGCGGACCCCGAGGCGCTCGACGACGACGCGGCGCTCGCGCTCGCGACCGAGTTCGAGGGGCACCCCGACAATGCGGCGCCTGCTCTCGTGGGCGGCGCGACGATCGCGTGGTCGGGCAGCGAGGGCCCGTGCTCGGCGCGGCTCGAGGTGCACGCTGACGTCGAGCCGTGGGTCTTCGTGCCGACGGTCCGCCTCGCGACGAAGAAGGCACGCGGCGTGCTGCCCGCTCACGTCCCGCACGCGGACGCGGCGTTCAACGCCGGCCGCGCGGCCCTGCTGGTCGAGGCGCTCACCCGGCGACCGGACCTGCTCTTCGAGGCGACCGAG
>RRZT012188968.1_pt1 | contig 12349 bp, 5 predicted proteins | sample 2165551 | NCBI WGS metagenome assembly RRZT01 (sample SAMN10456910, study PRJNA506462) | wastewater metagenome | biome: wastewater; feature: sludge; material: wastewater sludge; isolation source: wastewater sludge with Escherichia coli K12::gfp cells carrying plasmid... | place: USA: Moscow, Idaho ... | reverse complement strand
TCCATGAGCATTTGGCTTGTAAAAATCGGCTATTGCACCACAATCCGCTACTACAATCCCATCAAATCCCCATTTGTTTCGCAAAATATCATTTAATAAAGTATTACTACCACAGCAAGGTACACCTTCAAATCGGTTATACGCACACATCACTTCTTTCACTTTAGCCTCTTTCACCAATGCCTCAAATGCCGGTAAGTATGTTTCGTACAAATCGCGCATACTTATATTTTTAGCATCGAATGAATGACGGTTCCATTCGGGCCCGGAGTGTACCGCAAAGTGTTTGGCACAGGCATGTAGTTTATCGTATTTATACCCTTCAGGACCCTGTAGAGCTTTTACTACATTTACTCCCATTACAGATGTTAAATAAGGGTCTTCGCCGTATGATTCCATTCCGCGCCCCCAGCGTGGGTCACGAAAAATATTAATTGTTGGGGTCCAAAATGTGAGACCCTGATAACGACCTGTTTCTCCGAGCGATGTGAACAAAGTGTTTTTGGCTCTGGCTTCATCCGATATGGCTGTAAATACTCTGTATACTGCTTCGTTATCGAATGATGCTGCCATACCAATTGGCTGCGGAAATACTGTGGCATTGCCGGCACGGGCTACACCATGTAATGCTTCATTCCACCAGTTATAGTTTTTTATACCCAACCGTTCAATTGGCTTTGAAGCATCATGCATCAGGCTGATTTTTTCTTCGAGGGTTAGTCGGTCAACCAAATCGGTAGCTCTTTCAATTGGAGTCAAAGCCTTATTCTGATAAGGGAATTGTGCGTAACCAGCTACTGATAAGATCAGTGCAAACATTGTTATAAACCGGATGAGAATTGAACGAGAGCTATTCATAAATTTAAGAGTGTTGTTTTAACTGTGTAAAGATATTATTTTTCGATTATTTTAAATTGAATTACACAATCATTGACCAATTTACGCTACCATTATGATTATTTCATCAGATATAACCGATAAGTTGATGTAGATATCAAATTTGAATAGAAAAATTGTATCCCAAATTACACTAGCTTTCTGATTGTTTCATCTGATATCAGCTATTTATTTATGAGGAAATCAAAGCTGTTTTCAGGATAAAAGATTTTTGTACATTTGTAGAATTAACAAACACAATTTACTGATTGGAATTATGAGAGCACATGAAATTGATTACAAAATTTATGGAAATGAAATGCAATACATTGAAATTGAACTCGATCCGCAGGAAGTAGTAGTGGCCGAATCGGGGAGTTTTATGATGATGGAGAGCGGTATTCGTATGGAAACTATTTTTGGCGACGGTTCCGGAAGCGATTCAGGTATTTTCGGCAAATTACTCTCGGCAGGCAAACGCATGCTTACAGGCGAAAGTCTTTTTATGACTGCTTTTGAGAATACAAATTATGGAAAAAGTAAAGTGTATTTTGCCTCACCTTATCCCGGAAAAATACTTCCGATTGATTTAACTCGTTTTCAGGGCAAGTTTATCTGTCAGAAAGATGCATTCTTATGTGCAGCTAAAGGCGTGCAGGTGGGCATTGAGTTTACACGCAAGCTGAGTACCGGCTTTTTTGGCGGCGAAGGTTTTATAATGCAAAAGCTCGAAGGCGATGGACTCGCATTTGTACATTCAGGGGGTACACTTGTTGAACGGGAATTAAAGCACGGCGAAATCCTGAAAGTAGACACAGGCTGTGTTGTTGGCTACACGCGCGATGTCCAGTTCGATATAGAATTTGTGGGAGGATTGAAAAATTCAATTTTTGGTGGCGAGGGTCTGTTTTTTGCCGTAATGCGTGGTCCCGGCACTGTCTTTTTACAATCCCTTCCTTTTAGTCGTTTAGCCGACAGAATTATAGCTTCAGCCCCGCGTGCAGGAGGTCGTGGACGTGAGGAAGGAAGTATTTTAGGCGGAATTGGAAACCTTTTTGATGGTGATAACCGATTTTAAATAAATAGATTAATCCAGATTTAATTTATATATTAAGATACCCGGGTATATTATATACCCGGGTTTTTTTTGAATATTGATGATGTTTCTTAGTTTGTTTTTTTGCATAAATATAATAACAATGATTGAAAACTACCTTATTTTAACGTTTTAGACCTTAAAACTGTGTATTTTGGTACGAAAAGTATCATGTTTAGATAAAAAAATATGCATATTCTTTTTTTATATGCTCTATTTTTGCATTGACGAAGTGTACTCATTTCGGAAGATTAATTAACCAATATAATTCTAATTCTAATTCCATGAAAAGAAAAATCATTTTTCTATCCGTATTGCTCCTCTTTGGGGTGTACATGGTTTCTGCACAACAGAGCCTTTCTGTTTCGGGAGTTGTAACCGATGCTTCGGATGGTAGTCCGCTTACCGGTGTGTCCGTTCAGGTAAAAGGAACATCCACAGGTACTATCACCGACATTGAAGGTCGGTACACGCTTGAAGTAAAGCAAGGTGCAACACTTGTTTTCAGTTACATTGGTATGGTAAAACAAGAAATTACCGTAAAAGCAAAGGTTTTAAATGTAAAATTAGAGCCCGATACAAAAGTGCTCGATGAAGTGGTAGCTGTAGGGTACGGTACCATGAAGAAAAGCGACCTTTCAGGAGCTTCAGTTACTGTAGGCGAAGAGAAACTCAAAGGATCAATTATTACTAACATGGACCAGGCGCTGCAGGGACGTGTAGCCGGAGTTACTGCTGTACAAACATCAGGAGCGCCAGGGTCATCAGTCTCAATTCGCGTTCGTGGACAAAATACGATTCGTGCAAATGCTGAACCTCTTTATGTAATTGATGGTGTGCCTGTAGATAATAGTAATTCATCAGGAGCATCTTATGGTTTGGGCGATGCTTTAGGTAATGGTGCAAATTCAACTATTTCACCACTCTCAACAATAAATCCTTCGGACATTTTAAGTATGGAAATTTTGAAAGATGCATCGGCTACTGCCATTTATGGTTCACGCGCATCCAATGGTGTTGTACTTATCACTACCAAACGTGGTAAATCAGGCGAAGCTAAATTTACCTACGAAGGTTTGTATGGTTATCAACGTCAGGCTAAACGATTGGATGTAATGAACCTACGTCAGTTTGCTGAATATAGCAATGCTATGGCAAGCGAAACAGCCGGACGTGTTGCCCGCGAAGATTTCCGCGACCCATCCTTGTTAGGTAACGGAACAAACTGGCAGGATGCCGTTTTCCAGATAGCACCCATGCAAACACATGTGGTAAGCGCTTCAGGAGGTAGCGAAGTGATGAAGTATTTCGTTTCAGGTTCGTATATGGGTCAGGAAGGTACGGTAATTGGTACCGACTTCAATCGTTATTCGTTCCGTGCAAACCTGGATGCTCAACTAAAAAAATGGGCTAAAATTGGCTTAAATATTAACTATTCAGATACCAAAGAGCGTTTAGGACTGGTCGACAGTGACGAAGGGATTCTGAACATTGCTTTATTATCAACACCTGATGTTCCAATTTACGATATGGAAGGGAACTACACAAGTATAAGTGGCGAAGGAATTACACGTATAAATCCTATCGGTAAAGCTATGGAGGAAGACAATCTGCTGAATCGTAGTTTGTTGAATGCAAATTTCTATGCTGACCTTACGCTTATAAAAGGCTTATACCTGCATTCGGACGTAGCTGTATCTAAAAACGGAGCCGATGCAGAACGTTTCCGCCCTACAGCTACTTATGGCGATTGGGAAAGAAGTATTAACAGCAGTGCCCGTCAGCACAATCAGGGGATGTACTGGCAGGTAAAAAACTACTTAACTTACATGAATACTATTGGTAAACACAATATTAATTTAATGTTAGGACAAGAAGTTTCAGAATCATCATGGGAGTATATGTCAATATCGGCTACAAACCTACCCGACAATACAATTCACAATCCTAAATTGGGTGAGGATCCTGAAATAAATTATGGTTTTGGTAGTTCTTCTATTGCTTCGGTATTTACACGTGCAACGTATAATTACAACGAAAAATACTACCTGACATATACATTCCGTTATGATGGTTCATCAAACTTTGGACCTAAAAACCGTTGGGCTCCGTTCCACTCATTTGCCGCATCGTGGCGTTTTACAAACGAAGCGTTTATGGAGGGTTTGAAAAGTGTGATTAACAATGGTAAGCTTCGTTTTGGATGGGGACAGACAGGAAACCAGGGGATTCCCGGATATTCATGGGGAGCTTCTATCTCGAAAATGGATACTGGTCTTGGACAGGGTTACCGTCAGAGTAATATTGCAAATCCTTACATACAATGGGAAACACAGGAGCAAACCAACCTTGGACTGGACTTAAGTTTGCTAAATAGCCGCATTGATATTACGTTGGATGCCTATGATAAAACATCGAAAGATATGTTGATGCAATTGCAATTACCATCGTATATGGGAACACGTGGAAACAGTTCGAGTGCTTTGGCGGCACCTTATGGTAACTACGGAAGCATTAATAACAAAGGTCTTGAAATAGCAATAAACACTAAAAACATTAAGACCCGCAACTTTACATGGAATTCAGAATTGCAAATATCGTTCAATAAAAATAAATTAACTGCGTTGGATGGTACTGACGCCGCTTATCTTGAAGGATATGGTCAATGGAGTGATGTGGTTTCGCGTACAAAAGTCGGCGAATCGCTCTATAATTTTTATGGTTACAAAGTGGCTGGTGTATACAAAGACTTGGCTGATATTAAAAACTGGGCAACACCCGAAAAATACCCAACTGATGGTAAATCGTTTAGCCGTACGAACACTGTTTATCCCGGCGACTTAAAATTTGAAGATTTAAGCGGCCCTGATGGAAAACCTGATGGTATTATAAACGATTATGACCGTACCAACATTGGTTCTCCACTACCAAAGTTCACTTTTGGGTTTAACAATACATTTAATTATAAAAACTTTGATTTAACTGTGTTCATCAATGGTAGTTATGGCAACAAAGTGCTCAACTATATGTCGCGTAACTTAACCAATATGAAATCGTTGTGGAACAATCAACTGGCCTCAGTAACTGATAGAGCGATATTGGAACAAGTGGACGGTTCGTTAACCTATCCTCGTGTGAATTCAACTGGCGAAACTGTAAATAACTGGTTCGACGATATTGATAATGTTAAGGTGAAAAACCCGAATACCAAAACACCGAGAGCTATCCAGAACGACCCGAATGATAATAACAGATTGTCCGACAGATTTATCGAAGATGGTTCATACTTACGTATAAAAAATATTGTGTTTGGATATACATTCGACAAAAAAATGCTGCGCAAAATCAAACTTGAAAGTTTGCGTGTGTATGCTAATGTACAAAACCTTTACACCCTTACCAAATACAAAGGTTTTGATCCCGAAATTGGTGTAAGTACTGCAAGTATCAATGTATACGGACTTGATAACGGTCGTTATCCTTCACCACAGATTTATACTTTTGGACTTAATATATCATTCTAATACTAATAGAAAGGAAAAAATATGAAACGCTTTAATATAAAAACGTTCGCTTTAATTGCTGTTCTGGTTTTCGGAACTACCTCTTGCGAGGATTTCCTGAACAGACCAACAGAGGACAGCTATACCATTGATACTTTCTACAAAACTGATGAACAGTGTTTTCAGGCAGTAAACCCGATTTACAACTCGCCCTGGTACGACTTTCAACGTGGTTTTGTAAAAATTGGCGATGTACTTGCCGGAAATATTTATTATGGAACCGATAATGGTTATCAGGCATTTGTACTCAAATCCAGCGACGATGATATTCGCAATGCATCCGCATCATTATGGTCGGTAAATGCTTATTGCAATACTTTAATTGAAAATCTGGAACTTAAAGCAGGCCCCGATGTAACACAAACAACTAAAAATACCGTTAAAGGCGAGGCGCTTACCTGGAAATCTTTTGCGTATTTTTATTTGGTACGTATGTGGGGCGCTGTTCCTATTATTCACAACAACAGTAAAATAATTGCCGAAAACAAATCGTATAGTTTGTATCGCAACAATGTGGAGGATGTTTATACTTATATAGTGAAAACGCTTGAAAAAGCCATTGATTTATTGCCCGAAAAAAATGCTGATGGACGTATTGACAAGTATGCTGCAATGGGTTTACTTTCGAAAGTATACCTGACTAAAGCCGGATACGGTCAATCGGGAACACGCACTCAGGCGGATCTTGATATGGCTGCTTTTTATGCCAATGAGGTTATCGAAAAAAGCGGACGCACACTAATGCCTACTTATTCGGATATTTTTCGATTGAAAAACAATATTAATCCGGAAAGCTTAATTGCCTGGCGATGGACTGTCGGCACACAGTGGACAAGTCAAAATACGCTTCAATCAGATCTTGGTTTAAATGGATTCTCTGAATTTGCCGATACATGGGGAACCTGGTCGGGAGCTACCATTGATTTGCAAAATCTGTTTGGCGAAAACGCTACCAACAAAACTACACGTGCCAACAGCGACGACCGCCGTAAAGCCACAATGATGATGATGACCGACCATTATGATTATTTCTGGGCTGATAAAGGAGGATTTACCTACGATTGGGTGGATGGTACTGTTTCGTATGGTGTAGGCACAGGAGCAAACCTTGTAAAACACCTTGTTGGAAATAACGGCGACCACGTATTAGGGACAGGTTCAGGTATGAACCGCATGGCAACTGCATTGGCAACTCATATACTTCGTTTAGCAGATGTTTACTTAATTTATGCCGAAGCTGTTTTAGGCAACAGTGCCTCTACATCCGATGCAAAAGCGTTGGCAGTATTTAATGCTGTACGCAGCAGAAGTATCAAAGGTGCCACCCCTAAAACATCGATTACTTTTGATGAAATTTTTGATGAACGACGCAGAGAACTAGCCTGCGAAGGTGACAACTGGTACGATTATGTACGTTTAAGCTATTACAAACCCGAGGTAGCAAAAGATAAAATTGCTGCTCAAGAACGTGGTTACTGGAATAACTTAAGTGGTTTTTATAAAGGAGAAGTGGACGCTTCGGCTGTAACACTTGGCACATGGAAAGTAACACGCTCGAATATCGTGTTTAGCATCCCTTTCCCCGATACCGATTTGGCTGCCAATCCAAACTTGAGTAAGGATCCTGTTCCGTTCGATTTTAGCACAATTGGTTATTAATCAACATCACACAAATTATTGATAGTTATTATGAAAAAAACGATAAATAAAACATTCAATTCCGCCTTATTCGTTGTGTTGTTTGGAACATCCATGTTCTTTACTGCTTGCAACGATAATCCGGATGCTTTTGAGCTTACTGATGGCACACCCAAAGTAAGCTATGTGCGCGTGCCCGATGCATTGAGTGCTGACTCATTATTGACCAGTGCTTTTATGGGTAAAACAATTGCAATCATCGGCGAAAATCTCACGAGTGTAAAGGAATTGTGGTTTAACGACCAAAAAGCAATTCTGAATACCAGTTTTATTACACCGAATGCACTAATTGTAGCTGTTCCAAAGGAAATTCCACAATTGGTAACAAATAAAATGTACCTTATCAACAAGGATAACGATACAATTAGTTTTGATTTTAAAGTAGATGTGCCTTCACCTCTCATTAGTTCGATGAAGTGTGAGTACGCCGAAATTGGCGATACAGCTGTATTGAAAGGCAATTATTTCCTTCCGGTTGCAGGCTCTGCTAATCCGGAGGTAGTATTTACGCCCAATATAAAAGCTACACAGATTGTATCGTTTAACCAATACGAAATCAAAGTAAAAGTACCGGTAGGTGCTTTGGCGGGCCCTGTTACTGTAATAAGCCGTTATGGTGCTACCCGTTCAAAACTATATTTCCGCGATAACCGTAACATTATTCTTGATTGGGATAATACGAATGCAAGTGGTGGCTGGCGTTCAGGCGTGCTAACAGACTCTGACCCTGTTGCCGGAATAACAGGTAAATACGTTTGCTTTAAAGGTTCTATGACCGCAGATCCAAGTGCAACCTGGAACGAAGATGCATTTTCGTTTAACCTTTGGGGCTCAGCAAATGGTCGTCCACAAGGTGATCTTTTTGATGTTCCGGTAGATAATGCTGTAATTAAATTTGAAATTAACGTAACTGATGCCTGGAAATCGGGAGCTATGCAAATGATATTCACAGCATGGAATGTTGGTGGAACTAATAGTTATCTGGCCGATGGAGTTACTCCTCGCGGACTTTGGATGCCATGGTTGTCTACAGGGTCGTATACCACCGATGGATGGGAAACTGTTACACTTCCTTTGAAAGACTTTAAATACAATCACAATGGTGAAGACATTCAAAAAGTGGTCAGTAAAGGTAATATGGGTGGTTTAACTTTCTTCTTGTGGCATGGTGGTGCTCAGGCGAAAGGCGAAGATTGTACACCTACTATTTGTATCGATAATATTCGCGTTGTTCCTGCTGAATAACGAACATCAAACATTAAAATAAGAAGATTATGCATCGCAAAATAAATAAATATTTCTATGCAGCTTTTATGCTCAGCATATTGATGGGGGGTCTGTTTTTCAGTTCGTGCGAAAACGACGACAAGGAAGACCTGACCACCATTAAACTAAATGTATATGGTCCTTCGCCGGCATTACGTGGTGGCGAGCTGAAGTTTATAGGTATGAATCTGGACAAAGTAACGTCCATAGTATTAGCCGATAATGTTGAGGTGAGCACATTTGTTTCCAAAAAAGCAAATGAGATTATCATTACCATACCACAGGAAACCAAACCGGGGAAAGTAACCCTCAAAACACCTAAGGGTGATATTGTATCGCAAACTCTGCTTACGTTTTCAGAGCCCATGTCTATTGAGAGTTTTTCGCCTGCTACGGTTAAACCGGGCGATACTTATACCATCAATGGTGATTATTTGAACAATATTGCCGAAGTAATTTTTTACGATGGAGTGGTAGTGGACAGTGCTGACTTTATAAGCCAATCTCGTAAAAAAATTGAACTGAAAGTACCTAAAGCGGCTGGTAGTGGAAAAGTAGCCATTTCAAACGGAGCGGAAATGCCAGTAATTGTATACACGGCAACCGATTTAACAGTTACCAATCCGGTTACTTTTAGCACGCTTACACCAGCAACAGTGAAGGCAGGTGCTGCGCTTACAATTGCCGGTACTAATCTGAATCTGATAAAAAGCATAGTAATTCCTGATGGAAACAAAATTGACAGTGCAGCTATTACTCTGAACTCAGCAAATACCGAAATGACTGTAACTATTCCGGCCACTGCTAAAGAGGGAGTAATTAAAGCAATGACCTATTCTGGCATCGAAATGGCTCTTAGTCAGGATCTGAAATTAGTGGCTCCAACTGTAAGTAATATAACACCTGCTACCGTGAAAAACGGAGCTTCGGTTACAATTACCGGTACCGATTTGGATTTGGTAACCAGTGTTAGTTTTACAGGTGGAGTAAATGGCACAATAAACGTACAATCGGCCACTTCAATAGAAGTGTCGGTACCTTTAACTGCCACCGATGGTGTGGTTACTCTGAATACAAATTCGGGACACACAGCAACTACTGCTGCTCTTACAATGCTCAAACCAACAATTACAGCTTTAAGTACACTGTTACTTACCGCAGGCGATAAAATTACAATTACCGGTACCGATTTGGATTTAGTACGTAAAATACATTTCCTCGGTGGTTCTGTTACATACACTCCAACAAGCGATACTTCGTTTGAAGTGGAAGTTCCCGGTACCTGTTCAGGAATTGGCCCTGTGACTATCGAAACTGTAAACGGAACTCAGATTGCATCTGCCGAGCAGCTTACCATTAAAGCTTCCACTACTCCGGCTATTATCAACATTACTCCTTCGGTTGCACCGGGTGGATTAATGGTAATTACAGGTAAAAACCTGAATTTTGTGGAATCGATTTACTTTGAAACAAACGTAAAAGCAGTACTTTATGGTCCACGTACCGAATCATCTATAAGTGTGTATATTCCTAAGGAGGCAAAACATGGTAAAACAAGCTTTACAATGAATTCATTCTCGGGCGAAGTGATTGTTTCTCCTTCGTTTACATACGGAACGGATCCAATTTTAGCAACAACTGTGATGCTTACTAACTTCGATGGAGGTGGCAACAGTCAATCAACCTGGGGAAGTCCGTTTGGATTTGGAACACCATCTATCGAATTGGATGGAACACAATGTATGATTGGTAATACAAATGTTTCGGGATGGAACTGGACTTGGGCTGCTAATTGGGGTACTTTACCCGCTTTGAACAATCCGAATAACTATGTATTTAAAATAGACATTTGCATTACCAAAGCAGCACCCGGTGTAAGCGCAGGTATGTGTTTCAGAGGTTGGGACAATTCAATAAATCTGGGAAATATCTTCGAGAACACTACCAATGGTCAATGGGTAACACTTACATTTGATCTGAATAAAGACAATGCAATTAACGGCACTGGTGATTTCGGTATGTTTATTTACGCAGGTTCTACAACCGACCTTTCGGGTGTACACATTGATAATATGCGTTTTGATTTAAAATCAACAACCACATCATCATCCGGATTTAAATTAATAGGTTTATAACTGGTTTTTTAATTCTCTATAATTTGGCAGGGGAGAGTCTTCCACTGATTTTCCCCTGCTTAATTTTTACTTTAACACGATATGTTTCAATCCCGCTTTCTCTTTTTTACGCTTATTTCCCTGCTTTTTTTTTCCTGTAAAAAAGAAGATACGGGTGATGATTTTCCTCCGACTGTAATGACAATGACTCCCTCAGAGGGAGCAGCCGATGTGGATACGTCAACAGTTATCCAAATTAAATTTACGGAACAAATTATACTGAAATCAAATCCTCAGATTAAACTGAATAATACAGTAATTAATGCTACTGTTGATGCCCGTACACTCATTATTAATACCACACTTTTACCCGGAACCAACTATATTTTAAATATACCTGCCAACACCATTCTCGATGTGGATGGCAATGCCGCCGATGAAATTACACTGAATTTTACTACAGCAAAATCGGTAACACCCGATGGAACAATATATGAAGCTGAAAATGCTATACTTAGCGGCGATGCCTCTTTGGCTGGTTCATCCGCCGGATACAGTGGTACTGGTTATGTAAATACAAATGCCGGAAATGTGACATTTACTGTTAACATTCCCGAAACCGGCTATTACGACTTATTTTTCCGTTATTTAGTACGCGACCCCAAAAACAATTTGCTGTACGTGGATGGGACAATGGTGGCTGATATTTATTATCCTGCAACTACAGTGTGGAAAGCATTAAAAGCTGGTATGCTGAAACTAACTGCCGGCTCTCATACTTTTTCATTTGTAAAAAGCTGGGGCTACACTGAGCTGGATTATGCCCGTATTCAAAAAAACAATTCCGGGCCTGTGGCTTTTAACATAGCGTCAGCACCTGCAACACCCAATGCATCAGCACAAGCAGTTAAACTCTACAATTATTTGAAAAGTAGTTTTGGTACAAAAATTATTTCAGGAGCTATGGCTGCTCACAGCACCAATATAAACGAAGCCATTTGGATTCATGACAATGCCGGTAAGTGGCCTGCATTTACGTTTTTCGATTTTATTGACCATACTAACCTGAACCAAAACTGGGTAAAATACAACGATCCTTTTACTTTAGGACAAGAATGGTGGAACAACAATGGTGTGGTTGGGTTTTCATGGCACTGGCGCGACCCGCTTACCAAATCGGGTAGTTTTAATACCTCGGAAACCAGCTTTGATGTGACAAAAGTTACCGATACAAGTTCTGCCGAATACAAAGCCATGATTGTGGATATCGACGTAATAGCGGGCTATCTCAAGCAATTTAAAGAGGCCAATATCCCTGTTATTTGGCGACCATTACACGAAGCCGAAGGTGGCTGGTTTTGGTGGGGTGCTAAGGGGGCTGAGCCCTGCAAGGCTCTGTGGAGATTGTTATTTGACCGATTGGTGAACCACCATGGATTGAACAACCTTATTTGGGTGTGGACTACCAGCGCCTCGGACAATGCTGCTAACTGGTATCCGGGCGATGCGTATGTAGATGTATTAGGCATGGATATTTACCCAGGAGCTAACCAGCATGGTTCACAATATATTTCGTTTAACAAAGTGCGTCAATTTACGGCAGGTAAAAAACTGATTACACTTAGCGAGTGTGGTTCTGTTCCTGATCCGGCTGTAATGTTGGAATATGGCGATACATGGTCATGGTTTATGCCCTGGAACGGCGATTATACCCGCTCCGATTCACACAACGGAGC
>RRZT010593507.1_pt1 | contig 12349 bp, 13 predicted proteins | sample 2165551 | NCBI WGS metagenome assembly RRZT01 (sample SAMN10456910, study PRJNA506462) | wastewater metagenome | biome: wastewater; feature: sludge; material: wastewater sludge; isolation source: wastewater sludge with Escherichia coli K12::gfp cells carrying plasmid... | place: USA: Moscow, Idaho... | reverse complement strand
TGATTTGCAACTCCCGCCCGTGCTCATGTTATGAGCGGCGAGATACCCTGACAACAATCCCACCTAACAGGAAGCACCCATGCCCCACGAACACACTTCGCATCACACCTCCCACCCAACTGCGCAAGCCACAGCGCGAACTGTAGAGGACGCCTGGGAGAGCAAGTATGCCGCCGAGAACCGAATCTGGTCAGGTCGTGTCAACCAGACCGTCGCCGATATCGTGGCCGGACTAACGCCCGGTACAGCGCTCGACTTGGGATGTGGAGAAGGTGGGGATACCCTCTGGCTCTCTTCCCATGGTTGGCAAGCCACTGGGGTGGATATTTCACCCACCGCAGTCTCGCGTGGACGCGAACAGGCCGAGAATCTGGGACTCGATCCAGCCTCCTACACATTCGTCGCGGAGGATCTTGCCACCTGGAGCCCGGAAACAACGTACGATCTGGTGACGTCGTCGTTCCTTCACTCCTTCGAGGTGGAGATCCCACGCGCGGATATTCTTCGCCGCGCAACCACCTTCGTAGCGCCAGGCGGTCACTTCCTTCTCGTCACTCATGCCGAGCCGCCGTCGTGGGCAGATGTGGATCACCATCACCGCGATCTACCAAGTCCCGACGACGATCTCACAATGCTCGATTTCGGCAACCAATGGGAAGTACTCGTGTGCGAAACACGCGAGCGTGAGGGCACCGGTCCACAAGGGCAAAAGGGCACCCTTATCGACGGCGTAATTCTCGTGCGTCGGGTGAGCCAAATGAGCTAAGCAGGTCAAATAGGCTACGTGTTAGCCCAGCACACCGCGCCCAATGACCGAAGCGACGTGATTGACGTTGCGGCGTGCTTCCCGGATGTACATCACGCCAGCCACAAGATGGAGCAAAGTTCCCACTCCAATAAACATCACGGCAATCGGGCATGCGTCAGGCAGCGTAGAAAGGCTCGCTACCAGCAACACAAGGCCTAGGAACAAGATTGCCGATCTGGCTTTGCCAATCATGTTGACGTGGATTTGCCCGGACGCCGCAGCACGTCCCGCAAGCAGGGCTGTCGATATGTCGGTTAATCCAATGACCACAGGAATCACCCATGGCAGTATCCCGATGTAACACAGCGATGCAGTAACCACGAAGATTCCGAGCCGATCCGCGATTGGGTCCAGAATCTCACCAAAACGACTGGTTTGACCATATTCGCGGGCGAGGTACCCATCAAGCCAATCCGAGCCCGACCACAACATAATGATCACGAGCGAGCCAAGGCCAAGCTGCCTGGACAGGATCATCGAGGCCAGGGGAATGAGGAGAACAAGCCTCAAGACGGTGAGCGCGTTCGGCACCGTTAACCACTCATATTTGCGCGGCGCCATTCGTTCTCCTGATTCCATCATTGTCACATCATAATTATGCTACAGAGCGTCGCACTAGTTTTAGCATGCCACGATGCAGTCACAAAATCGGTCAATCTCAAGTCTTTAGCGTACGAGTATAGCGCTAACTGCCCACCATGTTGGTAGAGCAATCAAAATGAGAAGAACAAGGTGCCACAATGAACGTGGAAGAATCGTCAGGGATGCCAGCGCGCTAGGGTCGTCACCACGCCCTCCTCGGAACACAACCGCCACAAACTGCCGCCACGCTCCGACAAGCAGAAGCATTCCAACTCCCCATACAATAAGCGCCGAAAATACGTCATTTTCAGACCACCACAGCGCAATACTTCCTGCTAGGAGCACCAACAGCGCTAGCAGGGTATACCCCGATTTTGAGCGAAACAATGCCATGATAAGAAGCGCAATCCCCACCAGAAGGACCAGCGCTGCCCGCCCGGACATCGCAGCCACTGTCATCACCGCACCCACCAACGCCGGCATTGGATAGCCAGCAAGGGTTGTGAGGATGATCCCAAGCCCACGTGGCTTACCAATTGTCACAGTGTGTCCGGACATGTCATTGTTAATGATAAAACCGACAAAACGCCGCCCGCAGAGAATGCCAACAATCGCATGCCCCAGCTCGTGCACTACGGTGACAATCTGACGAACGTGAGTCCAGGCCGGCGTCGCCACGAGGGCCACGACCGCTGCGACAACTACCCACAGCATCCACGATTCCTCCGGGATCTGCTGAACTCCGAAACTGTTGTACAGACGGCTCGATATCTCGGCCCAAATGTTGGTCCAACTCATGGGGACCATTGTGACGGAGAAAGCTGGGAGAAGGGAGCCTTCATGATTCGCATCGATGCCTGGTTACAAGGCGGCTCATAGCGGTTACTCTTGAACCAATCCAGACTTTCAGGAGGAACGTTATGCCTGCCTCAACGCCCAAAACAGCCGCGCCCGTATCGTTCGAGGGAGAACTCGACGTGGTCGCCAGCCGGGCAATTGTTCGACTCCCGCGGGAAGCCAGCGCCGCGCTTCCCTCCCGCGGCCAGGTTGCGGTTGACGGAACAATCAACGGAATCGCCTTCGAAACCGTCGTAGAACCTGATGGCGCACGAGGACACTGGATCTCTGTCGACGACGCCCTCCACGAACGTCTCGCGCTCAGCCCAGGTGAGCCCGTGGCAGTAACAATCACTCCCCGATCAGAGTGGCCCGAGCCGGAACTTCCCCAGGATTTTGAGGCGGCTCTCACCGAAGCCACTGATCTTCACAACACCTGGACGGACATAACACCCATGGCCCGCTGGGAGTGGGTGCGCTGGGTTAACGCGACGCGCAATGCGGACACTCGGGAACGTCGCATCGAGGTGAGCCTGTCCAAGATGCGCTCGGGAAAGCGCCGCCCCTGCTGCTTCAACCTCTCGTCCTGCACCGATCCAGAACTCTCAAAGAATGGGAAACTGCTCGGAATCGAGTAGCTCAGATCGAGATAGCAGGGCCTCTCGGGTGCGGTCTAGTCACGTGACCGGACCGCACCCGAGAGTTAAGCCGTCAGCCGGTAATGTAACGCTCCAGCTGGTCTCGCTCTTCTTCCAGCTCATCGAGCCGCGCCTTGACAATGTCGCCAATCGACACGAGTGCAACAACCTTGCCGCCCTCAACAACGGGAAGATGACGAATTCGCTTTGCTGTCATGACGGTGGCGAGGTCGCGGACGTCGTCGTCTGGCGCGCAGGTAGTGACATCGGCCGTCATGATCGCCGAGACCGGGCTGGAGAAATCACCGGCGGCTCGGACGGTTCGGACGACGTCGCGTTCAGAAACGATACCCGCGAGTTTCTCGCCATTCATCACGACGATAGCGCCAATCCTGCGGTCCGCGAGCATAGCAACGAGTTGGGCAATACTTGCAGTGGGTGGCAACGACACAACGCCGCGCCCCTTAATTTGTATGATCTGTGACACACGCATGAATTGAAGGTATCACGTCGTCGCACTATTTTTCATGGCCAAACACTCAACTCGCCGCAATCTCTGTCCTGAACCTGGGTGAGCGCGACTCCGCCCGATCCTGCACGACGTACGGCAGCGGCACATCACCCGGCTGAACTCAGTTCCCTTCGGCCTTGCCGAGGCGCCAGTATCCCATGAAGGCGACGGCGCGGCGGTCAACTCCGTGCTCAGACACCAGGAAACGACGCAGCGACTTGATGGCACTCGCCTCTCCCGCAAGCCACGCGTAGAGCGGCGCGGACTTCAGCGCAGCCCCGCCCTTGGCAGTGCGCGGGACCTCCCACAGCAGGTCCTCGTCGATGTCCACTTCCTCCACCTCGGAGCCACGGCCTGCCGGGCACAGCTCGGGCAGCACCTCGCGCACGGTGCGCTCCAGGAAGGCGTGCCGCTGGCCCTCAGCGCGACCCGCGATATACCGCGCAAAACCGGGGTGTTCGGGGATGTAGGGCGCGTCGGCGTCGTCAGGAAATTCAACGACGACGGCGCCGCAGGCCTCGCGCGGAAGCTGCTCCAGGATCACCGCGATGGCCGGAGCTGCGGTTTCGTCACCCACAAGCAAGAAATTGCCGACCTGCGCGGGAGGCACGAAGTCGATGCCGAGATGCGGGGGCTCATCCTCAATCGAGGGGGCAACGATGAGGAGATCATCACCGATGACGGCGTCACGGATCCAGCGTGAGGCCGGGCCTTGGACGTCGTGGGCCACCATGTCCACATCAACTTCCAGGTCCTCATGACGCACCGCGCGCGTGGTGTAGGTGCGGAAGGGAGGGCGGGTCTCCGGGTCGAGGGCGCGCCAGTCCATGTACCAGTTCGGACCCGTCGGCATGGAGTCGAGGCTCGCGGTTTCCGTCGGGAAGACCACCTTAATGCGCTGGTCGTAGCCGGGATCACCATAGCGAGCGAGTTGCTCACCGGTCACCGTAAAGCGGCGCATGTGCGGCGTGATATCGGTGATGCGGCGGACGCGGGCAGGGAAGATATCCATGGTTACCTCGGAAGTGAATGATGATGGCGGATTGCCGTGGCGTTGGTAGTCGGTATGGGAGTGGCGTTGCGGGGACGGAGCGAACGGTTGCCCGGAGAAGAGACGTGACCGTTTCTTCTGGAACGGGCGTTAGACGCCAACGAATTCGGGGCTGGTGACGTGGTGGCGGCCCTTGGGTAGAACAAGCGGCGCGCCGGAGACGGGGTCGGTGATAACCACGGCGTCGAGACCAAACACATCTTTGACCAGCTTGCGCGTCATGATCTCACGGGGTGCGCCGTGGGCGATGAGCTCTCCCTCGCGCACCGCAAACAGATGATCGGCATAGCGAGCGGCCAGGTTGATGTCATGGAGCACCATCACGATGGTGGTGCCGCGGGACTGGTTGAGGTCCGTCAGCAGGTCGAGAACCTCTACCTGATGGGTGACATCAAGGAAGGTGGTGGGCTCGTCAAGCAGCAACACGTCAGTCTCCTGCGCGAGAGCCATGGCAATCCATACGCGCTGTCGCTGACCACCGGAGAGTTCGTCAACCGAGCGATTGGCGAGGTCAGCCACCCGCGTGGCCATGAGCGCCTCGGTCACCGCGCGGTCATCCTCCTTCGTCCAGGAGCGGAACAGCTTTTGGTGTGGGTGGCGGCCGCGGCCCACAAGGTCCGCCACCGCAATGCCCTCCGGGGCGATCGGCTGCTGGGGCAGCAGGCCAAGAGTGCGCGCAAGCTCCTTGGTGGGCACCTGATCAATGCGCTTGCCATCCAGCAGCACGGCGCCCTTCTGCGGCGGAAGCAGGCGGGAAAGCGTCTTGAGGAGTGTGGACTTGCCACAGGCGTTGGCCCCCACAATGACACTGACCTTGCCCGCCGGGATCTCCAAATCCACACCCTTGACGATGGCTCTGCCGCCGTATCCCGAGACGAGGGCATCTGCTTGGAGAAGATGATCAGCGGTCATGAGGAACCTCCGAGGCGGCTGGTACGAACAAGAAGGAAGAGTAGATAGGGGGCGCCAAGGATTCCGGTGATGACTCCCACCGGGAACTTGGTGTCGAAGGCGAACTGGCCGAGCAGATCCGCTGCAAGCACGAGGCACGCGCCGGTGAGAGCGGCCGGGATCACGAGCGACGTTCCCGGCCCCACAAAACGCGACGCGATGGGTCCGGCGAGGAAGGCCACGAAGGCGATCGGGCCCGTCGTCGCCGTCGCAAAACAGGCCAGGGCCACGGCGGCGAGGATGAGCAGCACGCGGGATCGATCCACACGCACGCCAAGGGCGGTGGCCGAGGCGTCACCCAGCTCAAGCGCGCTGAGATCGCGCGACAAGAAGAGAACAAGCGGAAGCAGGACTGCCACCGCGATTGCCAGCGGGCCAATGGCCTCCATACGGGCCCCGTTGAGGCTGCCGGTGAGCCAGCGCATCGCCACGGCCACGTCCCATTCGGCGGCGCGTTGCACAAGGTAAGAGACGACGGCGTCGAGCATGGCACCGATTCCAATGCCGATAAGAATGAGACGCCCACCAGTGGATTCGCCGCTGCGTGCCATGAGGTAAATCGCGGCCGCGGTGGTAATTCCGGCAGCAAGCGCGAGAAGCATCGTGGCGGAGGGGCTCCAGTGCAGAGCAACGAGGGCGAGCATCGCTGCGGCGCTCGCGCCCGAGGTGATGCCAATGACGTCCGGGCTGGCGAGCGGGTTACGCAGCATCGTCTGGAAGGTGGTTCCGGCAATGCCAAATGCAATGCCGGCAAGTGCACCGGTGAGGGCGCGCGGAATGCGGAGGGTACCCACTGCGAAGGACGCTCCGGGAACATCCTGCCCGGCGATCACGGCGAGCACATCACGCACCGGATAGATGGTGTTGCCGAGCATGATCATGGCGGCCAGTAGCGCTACGAGAAGGGCGAGCAGCCCAGCAATGGCGATACGGCTGCGGCGGGTACGACGACGGCGCCCGGCCGTCACCTTGTCGAGGTGGGCCCGGTACGCACTGGCTGGGGCGGTTGCCGGCTCTTTGTTGAGAGTGGTCGTGGCCATCAGAGTGCTCTCATTCGTGTACGACGGGCGATGACAACAAGGACGGGGGCGCCGAGGAAAGCGGTAACGATTCCAGCCTCAGTTTCACCGGGGTATCCGATAACACGACCTGCGGTGTCCGCGAGGGTGAGGAGGACGGCGCCTCCCAGGGCGGAGAGCGGCAGCAGCCAGCGCTGGTCTGGGCCTGCAAGGAGGCGGACCACGTGCGGGACCATCAGACCAACGAAGCCGATAGGACCGGCAACGGCAGTGACGGCAGCACAGAGGACCACTCCGGCGAGGGCCGCGATAGCGCGGGTGGGCGCGACGCGTACGCCAAGGCCGGTGGCGACGTCGTCGCCCAGCAGCAGGGCATTGAGTGATCCGGCCATGGCGAAGGCAACCACCGCGGCAACGAGAATAAGCGGCGCCACGGTGGCCATGGTGTGCCAGTTGGCACCTGCAACTCCACCCACCTGCCAGAAACGGAACTCGTTCATGGCGTTCGCACGCGGAAGCAAGATGGCGCTAACCAGTGATGAGAGGGCCGCGGCCGTCGCGGCGCCGGCAAGCGCGAGTTTGATCGGTGTGGCTCCACCGGCTCCCACCGAACCCACAACGTACACAAAGAGAGCGGTGAGTGCTGCTCCCATGAGGGCAAGAACCAGATACTGGAAGGGCGAGGAGATACCCAAGAAAGCGATGCCACACACCACAAAGAGGGAGGCGCCGGTATTGACACCGAGGATGCCGGGATCGGCGATCGGGTTGCGGGTGATCGCCTGCATGAGGGCGCCGGAGATAGCCAGGGCCGCCCCGGCCATGAGCGCAAGGACCGTGCGCGGGATGCGCCGTTGCACGGCGATGGCACCAATATCCGTGGCATCCTTACCCTGCAGCCAGGCGGCAATTCCCTGGGAGATCTCGTCCATGGTGACGGAACGCGAGCCGAAGGCGAGTGAAAGCACCACGGCGCCAACCACTGCGAGGAGAGCAAGCCCGATAAGCGCCAGATGGCGCCGCGCCCCTACCGAAGTAGGTGCGCGGCGCTGCTCAAGCGTTACAGTGCTCACTTGACCTTGGCTGCGGCGTCGTTCAACTTCGCCACGTACTCATCGAGAACCCACGGGATGGACAGAGCGGTGGGGGTGAGTGCAGCGCTGAAGGCATCGCCTCCACCAACAGCCACGACGGCACCGTTCTTCACAGCAGGGATAGTGTTCCACAGCGGATCGGCCTGCAGTGCCTTGAGCAAATCGTCGCCACCGTAGGCAACAATGACATCCACATCGGAAAGCTCGTCTGCATTCTCTGCCGAGACGTCAAGGTAGAAGGAACCACTCTTGGCGGCTTCTGCGGCTACCTCGGGCTCCTCGAAGCCGAGATCACCAAGGAAGGCGGTGCGGCTGTCTCCGCTGGTGTACAACGAGACCGTCGAGAGATCCGCGGCATTGATGAAGAAGAAAGCGGCAGTCTTGCCCTTGAGGGCCTCCGCGTCCGCGGTGGCTTCTGAGATCTGCTTCTCCAGGTCGGCCACCAGAGCTTCACCCTCAGGCTTGAGGCCCAGCGCCTCAGCGTTCACAGCGATCTGCTCACGCCACGGCGTGAACCAGGGGATCTCGGGGTAGGCAACGACGGGAGCAATCTCGCTCAGAGTCTTGTACTGTTCCTCATCCATGCCGGACTGAGCAGCAAGGATAACGTCCGGGTTGGTATCGGAAATCGCCTCAAAGTCAGGGCCATCGGAGGTGGTGAAGAGAGCGGGATCACTGCCTCCCAGCGCCTTGATCGCGTCCGTGCTCCACTCGTAGAGCCCCGGATCGGCATCGTTCGTCCAGTTCCACACCTGCGTGTCGGTGCCAACCGGCACAATGCCCAACGCCAAGGCCACGTCCTGATTGCCCCATCCCACAGCGGCGACGCGCTCTGGCTTATCCGGAATCGTGGTGGTTCCAAGTGCGTGGGTGATTTCCACCGGGAAGCTGGCGGTCGAAGGGTTACCGTTTCCCTCGGACGAGCTCGAAGCATCGTCTGAGGAGCAGGCGGCGAGGCCGAGCGTCAATGCGCCGGCAAGGGTTGCCGCAAAAGCGTGACGAATGCGCATAATCTTATTTCTCCACTTCGTGGGGTACGGGCGGGTTGTATCTCGCCCGGCCAAACGGTGTTAGGTAAGGCGCCCCTAACCCTAGGAGACGACCTCCCAACATCGCAATCCCAGACCGCTTCCTGGGCTGTGGTGCTGGACATAGCTACGTCACGAAGCAACCTCTTTATCCTCACTTCCCAAAATCGGTTGTCGTCGGCGCGTGGGCGCGAAACAATTCCTTCATGCCTTACGACGAAACTTCCGCGCCCGCGCCCTCGGCGGCATACGCCACCGCTGCCGCCACCTCCCTCACTCCCGACCCCAACTGGTGGCGCCAAGCAGCCATCTATCAGATCTATCCGCGCAGTTTCGCGGATTCCAATGGTGACGGGATCGGTGATCTTCCCGGCATCACCTCCCGCGTTCCCTACCTTTCGGCTCTCGGCGTAGATGCCGTGTGGCTCTCACCCTTCTACCCTTCGGACTTGGCCGACGGCGGCTACGACGTCGCCGATTACCGCAACGTGGATCCCAAGATCGGCACACTGGAAGAGTTCGACGAGATGGTGGCCGCGCTTCACGGCGCAGGGATCAGGGTGATAGTGGATATCGTTCCCAACCACACCTCGAACCTGCACGAGTGGTTCCAGGCGGCGCTCGCCGCCGCTCCAGGTTCACCCGAACGTGATCGCTACACCTTCCATGACGGTCTCGGTGAGGATCGTACGATTCCACCTTCCGATTGGAAGTCATTCTTCGGTGGCTCCGCATGGGAACCCGTAGGAGACGGTCAGTTCTATCTGCACCAGTTCGCCGTCGAACAGCCGGATCTCAACTGGGACAATCCGGAGGTGCGCGCCGATTTCCTCAAGACTCTGCGTTTCTGGTCCGACCGTGGAGTGGATGGATTCCGGGTGGACGTAGCAGACCTGCTGGTACGGGATATGAGCGATCCAATTCCTTCGGAAGCGGAGCTCCGCGCAGAGCCGAACGACGGCACATCCAGGTGGCACGGACGCCCCGAGCTCAACGAGATCTACGCGCAGTGGCGCGAGGTTTTTAACGAGTACGATCCGCCGCGCGTGGCTGTTGCCGAGGCGATGTTGTCCCCCGAGTACCGCCGCGAGAATCAGTGGCCGAAGGATCTCGGGCAGGTTTTCAACTTCGACCTCCTCTGGTCTCCCTACAGCGCCGAGTCCTATCGGTCACTGATCGTCCCGAATCTTGCGGTGGCGGCCGAGGTCGGTTCGTCATCCACATGGGTCCTCTCGAATCACGACGTGGTTCGCCATGCTTCCCGTTACGCCATGGAGCCTACAAAGGGGCCGCAGGAGGACTCGCGCATCTGGAAGCTCACGAACGGCGCCGAACCCGCCACGGATCCGCCGCTTGGCCTGCGGAGAGCTCGCGCCGCTACAACGCTCCTGCTCGCACTACCGGGCAGCACGTACATGTATCAGGGCGAGGAGCTCGGACTCCCCGAGGTTCTGGAGATTCCCGACGACGCCCGCCAAGACCCCACCTTCTTCCGTAGCCCCGGTGTGGACGTGGGCCGTGATGGATGTCGAGTACCGCTTCCCTGGGTGGCGGGGGCTCCATCGTTCGGATTCGGTAGTGACGGGTCCGGCGCTGCGCACCTACCCCAGCCGGATTGGTTTGCGGATTTCGCCGCTGACCAGCAGGAGGACAGCGAGGATTCCACTCTGGAGCTGTACCGGCGTGCGTTGGCGTTGCGTCACGAACTGCAGGGCCCCGAGCAGATCCAGTGGCTCGACTCCCCCGCTGGCGTGCTCGCCTTCGAGCGCCCCGGCGGCTGGGTATGCATCAGCAACTTCGATGCCGCACCTGTTAAGCTGCCCGACGGCGAACTTCTGCTCGCGAGCGCTCCCCTGACGGACGGCGCGCTTCCTCCGGCGACGACGGCGTGGCTACGGCGCTAACGTCTGAACTTTGGTGCCGCGGGTTTATCTTCTAAGGGGCAATCCGCTCCAAGGGAATGACCCGCGGCACCAATCTGACAAAAAGAATCATAGCGACAAGCTCCACGAGCGTTTGAGTAACAACCACCAGTGGCGCCAAGACGTACTCTTCTGGCAACGAGAGCACCAACGGTAACACGACGAGGGAGTTCCGCGTGACTCCGGAAAACACCACGGCTCGCTGGCCAGGCACATCGAGTTGCGCGCAGGCACCCGTCACTTTTCCAACGAACAGCATGACCGCGGCAAAGAGAACATACATGGGAACGACGGCGAGCAGCGCATCACGTTCGTGGCTCACTCCCTCCACTTGCGACGCGACGACGACGGCGAGGGTCACCATCATGAGCGGCACCATCGTTCCCGCCATCACATCGGCAACCACTCGTCCCCCGCGGGTTCGCAACGCGGCCATCTGGGTGAAAACAGCCAGCACGAGCGGCACAACGATAAGCACAACGAAGGCTTCCACGAACGGTGCAAGATCAACGGCGGCCACCACTTCTCCGCCCACCATCAACCACAGATAGAGCGGGAGTAGTAGCATCTGCAACGCCATGAGCAGCGGCGATGCTGCGAGAAGACGATCGTTTGCTCCTCCGGCAATTCCGGTGAACACCATCACGTAGTCGACACAAGGGGTAAGTAGGACGAAGAGTGCGGGGACGAGGAGCGCATAATCGTGAGCGATGAGGCGAGTCAACACGAACACCACCACCGGGACAATCAAGAAGTTCACGGAAAGAATCGTCAGAAGGAAGCGCCAGTCACGAAAAGCCAGCCCGATCCTCGCAAAAGGAACGCCTAGGAATGTTGCGTAGAGCAGCAGACCCAGCACCGGATTGATCGCCCACTCGGCAACCGGTGAAATCCGTGGAACCGCCAGCCCGACGGCGGCACCCACCGCGAGCGCAGCAAGATATAGAGGTATCTGAAACCGGTCCATCCACACGACAACTCTTCGCACGCGTCCTATTGTTCCATTGACCTGCCCAAACCTGGTGTCCGTCCCTCGCCTATTCGCGTGACCTCGAAGTCGCCATATCTGCTCGACCGTCGTAGGCTGGGTAAAGGGAGGGGCATCATGGCAAAATTCGACCACCTACTTTTCGGTGACAATCGAGATCCGCGAGTAGAACTCGGCGAGATCTTCGGCGTTGGAGTACCGGACAGTGGAGAAGTTCAACCGGAGGCGCTCGCGTGGGCACACACCGTCGTCGACCCAGAGAACTCAAATGAAGTGAAAGCAATCCGGGACCTACGCCGGGCCGAACCGAGGCTTGGACTGAAGAGTGCAACGTATCTAGCGCGCCGACTCTTTGCAAAGAAATAAGTTTCCGACTTACGAGGGCCTAGAGCGTATCGTCGCCAGCAATGAGATCGATACGCCAGAGCCGCACGTCGTTGTCCGTCGGATCGGCAGGCTGCGTGATCTACCCAAGCAATCCAGATGGGAGGAATACGCGAGGCGCTTCGGGACGGTCGGAAAGTGAATGGTAAGGTAGCCCCTCCTACCTCAGTTCGCGATACCAGAGAATAGCCGACATCAGCGCCCGGCCAACCATCGGTTTCAGCGGTTCGGGAACCACGATTTCTCCGGCAGAGTTCCAGTCCAGCAAACCCAAAGTTTTCATGGCCTGAACAGGCATCGGGCGGAATGGCTCCTGGCCCTTCCGCGGCTTCGGATAGCTCTTCTCAATCGGTGCAGCATCAAGCGCGGGCTGGAATCCAATCGCTTTACCAAGAGAATAGATGGACGATCCCCCGAGGCTGAACTGCGGCGAACCAAGCTCGAACTGCCTATCCCCAACGATCAACATGGTGACCAAGAATCCAACAACCTTCTTGATCTCCAGAAGCTCCCGCTCCTCGGGATGCCGCCAAAGA
>RRZT011209283.1_pt1 | contig 12351 bp, 8 predicted proteins | sample 2165551 | NCBI WGS metagenome assembly RRZT01 (sample SAMN10456910, study PRJNA506462) | wastewater metagenome | biome: wastewater; feature: sludge; material: wastewater sludge; isolation source: wastewater sludge with Escherichia coli K12::gfp cells carrying plasmid... | place: USA: Moscow, Idaho ... | reverse complement strand
TTCTTATGAATATATCAGACAGAAAACTATTGTCTCTAAGGCAGAAAGGGCTAATCCCTTTCAGTCGTATAGACAGAAAAGTATATTATAATAAAGAAGATATTCTAAACTATATGAAGAAGAACCTCAAAACACATACTAATAATGGAAATGGGACAGATGGTATTGAATAAGGATAGTAATGAGGTTAAAAGATTTATTGAAGTCATGGAAAGTATATCCAAAATGTTGGATACAAACTCTTTAATCTACAGACCTATATTGGACGGGAACCGCTATATTACAGAACAGGAGTTATCTAAAGTTCTCAAAATTACAAAAAGAACACTCATTGAATATAGAATGAATGGTAAATTGCCCTATTACAGAATAGGTGGAAAGATTCTATATAAGGAACAGGACATTATAGAAATATTGGAAAGAAACAAAGTATTAGCATTTGAATGACATTTCTTAAATCACTAATAATCAAAAACTAAACTTCATGCAAATAACTTGTAACTACTCTAAATAATTATATAAACATTTGGAGGAATAGAACCGAACACTTACCTTTGTAAAGTCAAAGGATGAGTAACGAGAATCTATCGAAAATTAGTGAATTTGGCATATGGCTGATTCAGTGGTTCGGGGATTTTTCCAAAGATATTAAAGTGTTGCAAATTAGGACTTTGAATAGTATTATTCGATTCCTGGTGGCACCACCTTTAAAAAGACTTCAAAATCGGAAAATCCCTGAAAATTAAGTGTTTCAGGGATTTTTCTTTTTACAATAATCCGCATATTTTTGGCAGAATTAGTACAACAGTAAATCAATCAACCAATAATTCAGTAAGTCAATCAAGCAATGGAGATGCGTTGTCTTCTTTGTTTTCAATACTTCCATCGGCTACGGACGTCAATCCTGTGGATGAGCAGCAACCGCTGAAACCCAAGAAAAAGAAGAAACGAAGACCAAGATTAAGTTGATTAATGTTCCATTTTACATCTGATAAAGAAAGGTAGATTCCGGAAATAAAACGTCAACACCAAGCCCTGCGGGTTTTACAGGAAATCTCCACGCCTACGCTGCGCTTCGAGCAGTATTTCCCGTAAAAGTGTTGCCTTATTTATTCCCTACATGGGAGGGATATTTAACAGATAAAAAGGAAAAATATATGTGTTGGAGAGTATCCATGATACAAGTCGGGAATGGTTCTTAGAAATATCCTAAAAAAATTCCTATCTTTGGAGCCATATTAAATCTTTAATCATGAATCGCATAAAAGAGGTTCTTAACGAAAAAGGGATCAAACAAACACGGCTTGCCGAAAAACTAGGTAAAAGTTTCAAGATTGTGAATGCTTATGCCTGCAACCAGAAGCAGCCAAGTTTGGAAACGCTTTTTCTGATTGCTGAGTTATTGAATGTTGATGTTAAGGATTTATTAATAAGTAACAAAGGGGAATGATATGACTTTTAATGAGAACTCACGCGTTAAAATTCCTGCCGTATTGCATTTGATGCGATTGGGCTATACTTATATACCCTTTAATAAACAAAATCGCAGAGAAGACACCAATATTTTCGAGGATATTTTTATTGAGAGTTTACAACGAATTAATCCCGATGTCCTGAAAGAAGAACTATTTCGGGAATTGGACGAAATCAGTTTAGAGTTGGATTATGAGGACTTGGGTCAAAAATTCCACCAACGCTTAACAGCAACTTCTGGTATTAAACTGATTGATTTCAAGAACTTCAAGAATAACAGCTTCCACGTTACAACAGAACTGACCTGTAAAAACGGTGATGAAGAATTTCGTCCCGATATAACGCTGTTGATTAATGGAATTCCATTGGCATTTATAGAGGTAAAGAAACCGCACAACAAAGAAGGTATTATAGCGGAGCGTAACCGTATAAATTCCCGCTTCAAAAATAAACACTTTCGTCGTTTTGTCAATATCACACAACTGATGGTATTTTCCAATAATATGGAGTACGAAGACGGCATTGTTGAGCCAATTTTCGGGGCTTTTTACGCGACTTCCGCCTATTCTGATTTGTCGTTTAATTATTTTCGCGAAGACGAAGATTACCCTACTATTCAAAGATTGAAGACCATATCGGAACAAGATGAAAATGCGATTCTGAAAGATAACAATTTGTTGGTAATTAAGCATAGTCCGGAATTTAAGACTAACAAAGACCTCAATACACCCACCCACCGAATGCTTACTTCGCTATTCAGCAAAGAGCGATTGGCATTTATTTTACGTTATGCACTGGCTTATGTAGAAGAAGAAAACGGCTTGCAAAAGCACATAATGCGCTATCCGCAATTATTTGCCACAAAAGCAATCGCGGCAAAGTTGGACGAAGGACAACACAAAGGCATTATCTGGCATACACAAGGCTCTGGTAAAACTGCATTGGCATATTATAACGTAAAACATCTGACTGATTATTATCAAAAAAAGAATGTTGTCCCTAAATTTTATTTTATTGTCGATCGGCTGGATTTACTGATACAGGCTTCCACCGAATTCGCGAACAGAGGATTGAAAGTGAATCGGGTAAATTCCAAACAGGAGTTTATTCAGGACATGAAAGTAATCGGAGCTATTCATAACGATAGTGGACAAGCAGAGATTACGGTTGTCAATATTCAGAAATTTAGCGAAGGTTCCGTAGCTGGCAAAATGCCTGATTACGATATCAACACACAACGCGTTTTCTTTTTGGACGAGGCACACCGAAGCTATAACCCCAAAGGAAATTATTTGGCCAACTTGATTAATTCCGATAAAAACGCGGTTATTATTGCTCTTACGGGAACACCCTTATTGCGGGAAGTGGCAAAAGAATACGATTCTAAACTGCTTTTTGGTAACTACATTCATAAATATTACTACAATCGTTCCATTGCCGATGGCTATACACTCCGTTTGATTCGGGAAGAGATAGAAGGCAGCTTCAGAATAGAAATGAAAGAAGTAATGGAGCAAATAAAGGTATTGCACGGTGATATTAAAACTGCCGATGTATATGCAGATAGGAATTTTGCCCAAGGATTACTGAATTACATTACGAACGATTTGAACGAATTTCGTCACGCCTGGCAAGATGAAACGTTGGGAGAAATGGTTGTCTGCGATTCGTCAAAGCAAGCTAAAATGCTATTCCAACTCTTTGAGGAGAAATACGGCATACAGGAAATTGATACTGAAAAATATCCGATGATGGCGGCTGATCCTTTTGTGCCTTATGGAAAACGAAAGAAAGACAAATTAACAGCCGCACTTATTCTTCACGATGAGAATGACAAGACAATCCGCAAAGAACTGATTAAAGCCTATAAGTCGGGAAAGATTGATATTCTGTTCGTTTACAATATGCTTTTGACCGGTTTTGATGCCAAGCGGTTGAAGAAATTGTATTTGGCCCGTGTTATTCAAGACCATAATTTATTGCAAACGCTTACCCGTGTCAATCGTCCGTACAAGAAATATGAATACGGGTATGTGGTCGACTTTGCCGATATATCTAAAGCGTTTGACCGCACCAATCAACTATACTTCGACGAATTGCAAAACGAGTTGGGAGATGATATACAATTCTATACTAATTTATTCAAATCTGAAGCGGAGATACGGCAAGAGTTGGAAGAAATAAATGAAACGCTTTTCAACTATGATACTACCAATCGCGAAATCTTCTCTCAACAGATTGCACAATTGACAGATAAGAAAGAGTTGTTGCAATTGATAAAAGCGTTGCGAACCGCAAAGGAATTGAAAAACATTATCGCCATTAACGGTTATGAGGAACTGACAGCTATTACTGATTTTGATTTACTGAACCGTTTGTTGATTGAAGCTCAAAATCGATTGGACAATCTCAATTTTGTAGAAAATATTGGTAACGAGGATGCTACCCAAAAACTATTGAGCACCGCACTGGAAGACATTGTTTTCCAATTTATCAAAGTGGGCGAGGAAGAACTGAAATTGGCAGACGAATACAAAGAAACACTCCGCAAAACCCGCGAAGCTTTGCAGTATAACTTTGACCAAGTCGATCCTCATTTTGTAACGCTACGGGAAGAGTTGGAGCGTATCTTCAAAAAGAAAAACCTTTCGGAAACTACGCAGGCGGATATGGTGGAGAATATGCACTTGCTCCGTAAGATATACGACAATGCCAAAGAACTCAATCGAAAGAACACCTTACTCAAAGCAAAATACGAAAATGACGAGAAATACACTCGGATACATAAACGCTTGATAGAGAAAGGTACGCTTAATTCTAAAGAACTGCAATTGCACCGAGCGTTGATGCAAGTAAAAAACGCGGTAGATAGCAAGCTCGAAGGACAAGAAGATATTTTGAACAACGAAGCGTTTTTCACCAAATACCTGATGCAATTGGTGATAAGCGAATTTAAGAAGAAGGAAAATATTCCTCTTGATTTTGCCACAACTGAAAATATCAACCAACTGATAGCAAGGGAATATTTGCAACTATATAACAATAGAATATAAAGATGACACAAGATATTAGTTTTACAACTAAAACAAAGCAGCTAATTGATAGCCTGAAAAGCGTTTGTGCTAACTACGGGCTGGGTAATGATGGAAATGAATTCAAAATCATTACCCAAATTTTCCTATATAAATATCTCAATGATAAGTTCCGTTTCGAAGTGAAGCGGGAGATGCCGAAACTGGCAGGTGCCGAAAATCTTTCTGAAGCATTGGCGGCAATGAGCGAAGAGGACTATAAGTTCTTATTGGCTTCACTCAGTCCCAATGTAATACGGCTGAAACCTCACCAACTGATTTCGCACCTTTACAATAATCAGAATCAAGACGATTTCGGGAAGACTTTTGATGACACATTGCGGGGAATAAGTATTGAAAATGCCGATGTGTTTTCTATCAAATCTTTCTCCGGAGCCAAAGATAAATTGTTCGATGATATCAGCCAGTTTATTACAGACAGTTCGCAACGTGATTCTTTTTGCAGGGCATTGGTTAATAAGTTATTTGAATTCAGTTTCGAGGAAAGTTTTGAAGATTATTTCCAAGAAAAATATGATTTCTTCAAGGATATTTTCGAATACCTTATCAAAGATTACAACTCCGATTCGGGTGGGAAATATGCCGAATATTATACTCCCAATGCTGTTGCACGAATTATAGCTAGCATTTTAGTTGAGAACGAAGTGAAACAAGTGAGATGTTATGACCCGAGTGTGGGGTCGGGTTCGTTGTTGATGAGTTTGGCTCACAACATAGGAGAAGACAGGTGTACCATATATTCCGAAGATATTTCGCAAAAGTCTAGTACAATGCTGCGGTTAAATCTGATTCTGAACAATCTGACGCACAGTATTCCCAATGTGATAAAGACAAATACTATTGCAGAGCCTTTCTATCTCAATCGAAAGTTTGACTACATTGTGTCCAATCCGCCTTTCAAGCTTGATTTCTCCGACTTTCGCGACGATTTGGAGAAAGACAGTTTCAAAGAACGCTTTTTTGCGGGCATACCTAAAGTGCCGAATAAGGACAAAGATAAAATGTCTATTTACCTGATGTTTATTCAGCACATTATGTACAGCCTGAGCGATACAGGAAAAGCGGCAATTGTAGTACCTACAGGATTTATCACGGCACAAAGTGGTATTGAGAAGAAAATACGTGAAGCAATGATTGACCGCAAACTGCTGCGTGGCGTGGTAAGTATGCCAAGTAATATATTCGCCAGCACGGGAACCAATGTAAGCGTATTGTTTTTAGATAAGCAAGCTGACATGGAACATATTGTCTTAGTAGATGCAAGCAAGTTGGGCAAAACCGTAAAAGAAGGCAAAAATCAGCGTACCGTACTCACGTCTGCCGAAGAGCAACGCATTATCGACGCGATGAACCATAAACGCCCCGAAGACGATTTTTCGGTAGTGGTAAGCGCGGAAGATATTAAAAGCAAAAACCATTCGTTTAGCGCAGGGCAATATTTCGAGGTGAAGATTGAATACGTGGATATTACCACCGAAGAATTTGCCGCAAAAATGAAAAACTATACTGACACCCTTGATTCGCTTTTTGCTGAATCGCACCAATTGGAAGAAGAAATAAAAAAACAGTTGGGAGGGCTGAGGTATGAGTGAATTGAAACTTTATAAATTTGCCAGTATCTATGAAATGAGTTCAGGTATATCTTCTAAACCAGAACAAGCTGGGCATGGATCTCCTTTTTTATCATTTAAAACGGTCTTTAATAATTATTTTCTACCCAATGAATTAACTGATTTAATGCATACTTCTGAAACGGAGCAAAAAGTTTATTCTGTAAAAGAAGGCGATATTTTCTTAACAAGGACAAGTGAAACTTTGGATGAATTAGGCATGAGTTCAGTTGCTCTTAAAGACTATTCCAAAGCCACCTTTAGCGGCTTTCTTAAAAGACTACGTCCTATTCAATCAGGAATAGTCTATCATAAATATATGGCATTTTATTTAAGAAGTTTATTGTTTCGGAAAACAATGAGCAATAATGCCATAATGACTTTAAGAGCAAGTTTCAATGAGCAAATTTTCTCATATTTAACCTTATTATTGCCATCATACGAAGAGCAAAAAAAAGCAGGAGACTTATTATTTTTGATTTATAATAAAATAGAACTTAACAACCGAATCAATGCCGAATTGGAGGCGGTGGCTAAAACGCTTTACGATTATTGGTTTGTGCAATTCGACTTTCCTGACACCGACGGAAAACCTTACAAATCCTCTGGAAGTAAAATGGTGTATAATAAAGAATTGAAACGAGAGATACCTGATGGATGGAAAGTGAAAGGATTTAGTTTTTTCAACATATATCAACCTCAAACTATTTCTGAAAAGGAAATGCACCCCAATGGAGACTATTTCGTTTTTGGTGCAAATGGAATTGTTGGAAAGTATGATAAATACAATCATGAGGAAAGCGAAATTGTCATTACTTGTAGAGGGAATAGCTGTGGAAACATTCTTAAAACTTTACCTAAATCGTGGATTACAGGAAATGCAATGGTTATTAAGTCTAACATAGCATACATTAGCAAAGAATTTATTTATCAGATGCTTCATTGGGCTGGGTTAAATAAAATTATAACAGGTTCAGGACAACCTCAAATTACGAGAACGAATTTAGAAACACTGAAATTTGTTTTACCACCGGAAACCATTTTAATCCAATTCAATGATATAATTTGCTCTCTTTTTGAAAAAAAACATGCACTATGTATTGAAAATCAACGCCTCACGTCCCTTCGCGATTGGTTACTGCCTATGCTGATGAATGGTCAAGTTGGATTTAAAGAGGCGTATAAGGAACAAACACAAACGGTAAGTGTAGCTGCCGAGGCAAAGGTTGAGTACAAGCCAACAACTAAAAATGATAAATTTCAAGTCGGCTTAAAAGAGGAAAAGAAAGAACAGACTCAAATAATTAACCTGCCTCAGCAACAAGACCTACGTTTTGAATTGTGGCTATCCAATCAAGGACTCGCAGCAAGAGGAGAGATTGATAAAGAGACTCTTCGGGAAATATTCAACGTAATGGATGAAGAGGAATATGGGAAATAGAGGGATAGAACAAATCGCCAATGACATATTGACAAAGTACGTCAAAAGAGGAGGCGTTCACAAAGTTTTCAACGAAATAATGGAGGCTGAAGGGATAAAATTTCGAGAAATGAACTCTCTTAATGCCGATTTCGTTGGAGCACTGACCAAGTATTCTAACGGACAATCATACATAATGCTTAATCGTTCGATTGATAACGATGGACGTAAACATTTCACTATAGCCCACGAATTAGGACACTTCTTCTTATCTCACCAATTAACACAAAACTCCTTTTATTGCTTGAATGACGAAATTATAGAAGAGGGAGTATGGAAGAATCCGATTGAACAAGAAGCAAATTACTTTGCAAGTTGCTTTTTAATGCCGGAACACAAAGTGAAGAATGCATTTTTAGCTATATTATCAAGGTCGAGGAAAGCGAAAGCAAAAGATTTTCTACACGTTCAGAATAATTGGACTTTCGGTATTTGGTGTGGAATAAGAGATGATTTAATGAAACGTTACGGCGTCTCAGAAGCCGCATTAAGATATCGCCTGCAACAGCTTAATTTAGCGAGATTTGAATTTGTAAGTAATAAAAATACAGTATAATAATACAAATGGACTATGACAAGTGATGAGTTATATGATTCGTTTTGTGCTGAATTTCCTTTAGGAATACTTAATGCAATGTCTATTGACAGGTACACAAATCTAAATAAGAAAGACTCTTTTTGCTATTGGCTGGAAGCTGTAACGTTCGACTTAGGTAGTATATGGGGTGGATCTTCTTACAAATTTGGAATATACAAATACAACGTAATTCCCAAAAGGAATGACAACAATTACATTCATGATGAAGAATACGCTTGGCTGGCTAAATATGGAAAAAGCAAAGAGGAGGCATTTGAAAATATTAAAAAAATTATTTGTCAGGTAGCTAACGCCGCCAATAGTGGGAATCTTCAAGAAATTGATAATTTAGACCTTGGCGATGCCTTTAAATGGAAAATTGCCTTTCTATATTCAAATAAAAGTATAGTATCAGTATTTAATCCGGCAATGTTACGCATTGCAGCCGAGTCAAAAGGTTTGAATGATGTGAAATCTAAGAAAGTTTCGGATTTGCAGCAGTTCCTTTTAAACTTAAGAGGGGATACGGATATTTTTGAATATAGTCGTGAGCTATGGGAAATAGCTTCGCAGGTAATAAAAGACCGTCGAAATACGTGGGTGTATGCTCCCGGTGATGGTGCTTGTTTCTGGGAAGATTTTTACAATGATGGTGTAATGGCTATTGGTTGGGATGAGCTTGAGGATTTATCACAATACAAGAGTCAAACAGAAATCAATAAAGAGCTACAAGTATCGTATGGAACAAATACAAGTAAATCAAATGATGCGAAGGCGTGTTTTGATTTTTATAATAATGTAAAAATTGGCGATTCTATTATTGTCAAAAAAGGACTATATGAAGTTCTCGGTTATGGTGTCGTCGAATCTGACTACTTTTATGAGGATTCTGCTGACGAATTCAAAAATAGGCGAAAAGTATCATGGGAATATAACGGAGTATGGACTTCGCCAGTTTCTTTGCCTCAAAAAACACTAACAAAAAAAGATGAAGGATTTAGAAATGCAATTATGGATATAATTACCAGTAATTATGATATTAATCAATACGAAGATGATATTATAAGAAATTTACTTCTTTCAAAAAAGCAAATCATACTTCAAGGTGCTCCCGGAACGGGAAAAACTTATAAGACGGCAGAACTAGCTGTTGCAATCTGCAACCCTGAATTTCCCAAATTTGGCGACCGAAATGTCGTTATGGAAGAATATAATAGATTAAAAAGAGAAGGACAAATTAGTTTTACCACCTTTCATCAATCAATGGATTATGAGGAATTTGTTGAAGGTCTTAAACCGGTAGATAATTTGAACAGTGCTGTTTTCGAGCCCAAAGGAGGATTATTTAAAGAGATTTGTGATCGTGCATTGCTTAATACAATCTCTCTATCTAAGAATATATCGACAGAGTTAGAATTTGATGATATATATAGTCAACTAATAGAAAATATTTTATCGAAAGCAGTTAAATCATTAAAAACAAAGATTGGCGTTGATATTGAATTCAAACCAAATTCCAATAATAATCTTAACTTTAGATATAATAGTAGTAATGACGAAAAGATTTGGTCAAGAAATATAGTCTCTAAAGACCGACTTCGAAAATTGTATTTGTCTTTTGACACCCAAGCAAAAGTTAATGCCATACAAGATATTAATAGTGAAATACGAAGTGTGATAAAGGGTTGTGACACATCTGCTTATTGGGCGGTTTTAAAATATATCGTAGACCATAAAAATACCATGGAAGAGGATGTTTTAGACACAGAGAATTTATCAGATAAAGAGAAAGAATCTGCAATCCAAGTTTTTCTCAGTACTCTCCCAAAGGAAAGGGTCTATATTAAAGATGCTCAAAACTATGTTCTGATTATTGATGAAATAAATAGGGGAAACATATCTAAAATATTAGGAGAACTCATCACCCTTCTTGAAGCAGATAAGCGAATAGGAGAAATTAATGAACTTACAGCTAAACTACCTTACTCACAAAACGAATTTGGAGTACCAGCAAATTTGTATATCATTGGAACAATGAATACGGCTGATAGAAGTGTTGGCTATATTGACTACGCCATCCGCAGAAGATTTGCGTTTGTCTCTGTACCTGCTGATGTCACAGTAATAGAAGCTTACTATGACAATGATAAAAATCAGAAAATGATAGCAACGGGACTTTATAATTCTGTCAATAGATTAATCTGCGATGGGATCAATTCTGAATTTAACGTTGATGATTTGATGATAGGGCACAGTTATTTTATGGTAGATTCAACTAAGCAAACAGATTTCGAAACAAAAATTTCCAGCAAATTAGAATATGAAATCAAGCCACTTTTAAGGGAGTACGCGAACGATGGGATACTTAATCTATCTAAAAATAATGAAGGTAAGTATGATTGCATAGAACAATTATCCATAATGTCAGTTCAACCAGCCAATGGACAATAAGATACTGACTATAAAGGAACAAAAATCGCTCCAACTTGATATAGGGAGTAAGGAGCACACTGATCTGTTGGCATTATTAAACAGTGACAGTTATAATCCTGCTAAGCCTGAACAATTGTTAGGACTTGATTGGAGTAATCGAAGTCATTCCATTTTACAGGCAAAATACTTTATTGGGCTAAAATGGATAAAAGAAAAAGAATGTGCAATATACGTTGAGCCTAAAATACCTGAACTTGATTTCATGTCGATGTTTATGCATTGCTTTAATAGTGATTGTAGAGATGTATCCAATAAATTAGGAAAAATATATGGTATTGAGTTCAATCAAAAGCCCATCGAAGTGGATGCAAATTGTATTGAGTTAACACCTATCCTAATAATCCATTTCTTAAAATTGACTCAAAATATTGTTCAACGAGGTCTCAAGTGTAATTACATTCAACAAGAAGAAAACTTAAGAAGTAAAATAAAAGGTAAGATTCTACTGAATCAAACTGTCAAACGTAATTATTCGTGTGGGCAAACAAATCGAACAATGTGTAGGTTTCAGAACTATTCTACAGACTGTTTTGAAAACAGGATGCTAAAAAAAACGCTACTATTCGCAGATAGGTTTATAGAGACAAATCCAAACATTAGTTATTACAAAGATTTAAAACAAATGTGCACATATTGCCTTGGTGCTATGACTTCTGTAAGTAGTGAGATACCTCTGCAACAGATAAGGCAATATAAGATAAATCCATTATACAAGGAGTATGCCGAAGCTCTAAGAGTAGCAAAACTCATCCTGAAACGTTTTAGTTACAATATTGAGTTGATAAAAAAAGATGTAGATAGGACATTACCGCCTTTTTGGATAGATATGTCTTTGTTGTTTGAATTGTTTGTGTATGCTCAGCTAAAAAAAGCATACGGTCATCAAATTCACTATCACATAAGCACTTATGGGAATGAAATTGATTTTGTGAAATTTGATGAGGAATTAATTATCGACACCAAATATATCCCACAATGGGAAGATAAAACATGTCACGAAAATGTAAGACAATTATCCGGATATGCAAGAAGTATATCTTTGAGAAGAAAAGTATTAAACAGAGATTTAGATGACACAACAATTATTGATTGCCTTGTGATTTATCCAAACAAAAAAGGCTGTTTGCAATTCAATAAAGATGAAAATCTAATTAGCAACAATACGCTCATAGATACTTATCTCAAGTTTCACAAATTACCAATATACCTACCTCAAAAAAAATAATGCAAATAGTAGCTAAGGCGCATGAAGCACAAGAGACTGACATTCAGTAGTGACTCCTTTTAGTAAAGTTCTATACTAAAAAAGCCATTATTGTTTTATCTACAAAACAAAAACGGTATATTTTTGTCTTGTCGACAGGCAAGAACGTCCTTAAAAAGCCTCAGCGTTTGTTTTGTTTCTAAAATGCACTATATTTGCAGCATAATAGAAACAAAACAAAGAAATGACCTTTCTGGAATTTAAGAATCAGTTATTCGATCTGGCATGCTTCAATATCTATCAGGTATATGCATGGCAACCTGATTTTGACAGGAATAATCTTACCCGTTGGACTAAGAAGGGGTATCTTATCCGGTTGAAGCAGGGACATTTTGCTTTTTCGGAATATAAGAGCAAGCCGG
>RRZT010390391.1_pt1 | contig 12352 bp, 9 predicted proteins | sample 2165551 | NCBI WGS metagenome assembly RRZT01 (sample SAMN10456910, study PRJNA506462) | wastewater metagenome | biome: wastewater; feature: sludge; material: wastewater sludge; isolation source: wastewater sludge with Escherichia coli K12::gfp cells carrying plasmid... | place: USA: Moscow, Idaho ... | reverse complement strand
GAAGACCATTCCGCCGGCGCGGGGCGAACCCGCGCCGGACTGATCCAAGCCTATTGCGCGGCCCCCGCCAGCGCGGTGCCCAGCTTGCGCGTGGTCCAATCGGCCATGGCGGCATCGGCCGCCGCCTCGCGCGCGGTGATCCAGATCGCTTCGCTGCCGAAACGGGCGTTCAGCCGCGCCATCAGCGCCTGCGACGCGCCATCCCCCGCCGCCGCAGCCGAAGCCGCCAGCCGCCACGCCAGCGCATAGCTGCGCGGCACACCGTCGCCCTGTTCGCGTGCCAGCGCCGCATCGCGCAGCGCCTGCACGGATGCGAAGACCTCGTCCTTCAAGGGCGCCGTCGCCGGTTGCTGGGCAGCCAGCAGGGCAGCGGTGGGCAGCTTCGCCTCGATCCTGTCCAGCACCGTGGGCGCGCCGGGCGCGCCCAGATTGGCCGCCGCCATCGCATGCGAATAGGCGGCCACCGGATCGGCCTCGGCGATCATGGCGGCCAGTGCCAGCGAGACCTCGGCATCGCCCTTCAGGGGCGACAACAGGCCGATGGCGCGACGATGGTTCATCGGCACCCCCTCGCCCCGCGCCAGCGCCAACCCGAGCGAGCGCGCATCCCCCGCCGCCGCCGGGTCCGCAATCAGCCGCAGCGGCGGGCGCGGGGTGGCATTGGTGAAGACCGGCGCGAAGAAGGCGATGGCGTCTTCCGGCTTGGTCCAGCCCCGGCTGTCGAACTCCAACGGCGTTTCGGGGCGGATTTCGGCGGTAACAATGCCGGGCTGGGCGATAAAGCCCTTCAGCGCGGCCGCCAGCCCTTCCTGCACCGCACGCATGGGTGTGCCGGGTTCGGCGGTGACGATACCGGCCTCGACCACTTGCGGATTGGTGGCGTCGGGCGGCAGGATCGGGCCCAACCGTCGCCAGACGCCCAGATCCTCGACCGAGAGATGCGCCGCGCGCAGCGTGCCGCGCACGCCAATCTCTGGCACGGGCGGGGTGTCGGCCTCGGTCCCATCCTCGGGCGCCGGTTCCTCAAAGCCGAGGTTTTCCGCATCATAGGGGGTGCTTTGCTGCGCCAGCTTCTTCAGCGCGTCGGGGATGTAGACCGCGACATAATCGAAATCGACGCTGCCCTCGATCCGGGCGATCTCGGGGCTGACGATTTCAAGATCCAGCTGGCCGGCACCGCTTCCAGAGACCTGATGCCAGTCCATCGACAGCCGCGCGACCGGGATCGAATCGCCGCCCGTCACCATGCCGATCATCGCCGCCTGCGGGCCGAAGCAATTGTTGGCGATCTTCAGATCGGTGGCGTCCAGCCGCCCGCGCATATCCTCGGCCCCCCAGAAGGTGATGCCCGAAAATTGCGCCTGCCCCAGCGTGATCTGGCAGCGCGCCTGATCGCCGACGCCCTGGATCTGCAGATCGCGCAGCACGATGGACCCACGCTTGGCATCCACCTCCAGCGCGCCATAGCGGATATCCGCGACCATCCGCGCATAGGACACCCCCGCCCGCAGCAATCCGCCCGCGATATTGGCGGGCGCAAGGATGCTGGCCTCGGGCCCGGCCTGGGCGAAAGCGGGCTGGGACCCGATCAGCAGGGCCGTCATGGCGGCACTGCAGGCAAGGCGGCGGACAAGCGAACTCATCATCTTCTCCAACAAACGGGCAATCTATGCAGGTGAAGACATGGCGGCCGGAAATGCAACCCACAGGCGCACCGAAGCAGCACCGCCTGCGTTAAGGATGGTGAAAAGTATGCCATTGAAAACCAGTAAAATTTTCTGATAATTGGACAGGTTATCTTCTGTTCCGGGCATGTTGTCTACGTGGGCCCCTTGGTGTCACTTGGTAAGGACCTGATTCCCCGTCCGGGGCTGGCACACGATCTGTCCGCGCATCGGACCGTCGTGGCGCTGTTGGACGCCGCCTGCCTGCCAGGCCTGCCCGAGCGTCTTGAAAGCCGCGAGATCCCGGCCCTGTCCCTGTTTCAGGGCGATCTGGCCACGCAGTTGCGCGACGTTGCCCCCTATCTGGTGCAGATGGAGACGGGCGGCAGCCTGATGCGCGATTTCATGAATGCCGCCGACCTGCCTTGGGCGATGTGGAAGAAGCGGCCCGGCATCCTGATCCTTGGCAATCTTGATCTGGCGGCGCTGCAAAAGCATTTTCGCCGCCTGCTGCGGGTGCGGGCCGAGGACAGCACCTTCTTCTTCCGCTTCTGGGAACAGGCCAGTGCGCTCGCCTATTTCGACGCCCTTGCCACCAGCGCGGATCGCGGCCGCTGGTTCTATCCGCGTGAGGGCGGTCAGATCGACGCCCTGCTGGTCCCCGATGCCAAGGCCGACGCGCTGCGCGTCTTTGCCGCCGGGGGACCCCGGCCCGAGGCGCGGCCATGGGAAAGCCGCCCCTTCAGCCTGGCCCCGCCCGAACTGGCGGCGCTGCGCAATACGCGGGTTCACGACAATATCCAGCAGATGGTCGCGCTGATGATCCGCACCTTTCCCGATCGGGTGGCCAGCCTGCCGCCGGGGCAGCTGGAAAAGCAGGTGCGCCGCTCGGTCTCACGCGCGGCCGATTTCGGTATTCGCCAGCGCAGCAACGCCTTTCGCATCGCCGCTTGGGACCTGCATTCCGACGATGTCTTCGAAACCGTCGATCCCGCCGGCCGGCTGCGCCAGATCCTGCATGCCGACCTGCTGGAGGAGGACAAGATGCGCCTGCTGACGGAGCGCCTTGCCCAGCTTGGGCCGGCCAACGGCTGAGGCGTCAGATCGCCTTGCCGGGCTCGTTCGGGGCCTCGCCACGGATATGGCCGGGCCGGGGACGGTGGCCCCACCATTCCTCGCTGATCAGGCTGCCGTCTTTCATCGACACATGGCCGAAGTTGCGCAGCACCGCGCGCCGCCGCGCACCGGCCAGGCTGCCGCTGCGGATCTCGGCCTCATAGGGGCGCAGGCCGGCGGGGATGACATAATTTTCGTCATGGGTCGGCAGGGCCAGGAAGGCGCCGTCGACATGCGCCAGCGCCGCCTCGTGCATCATGTGCAAGGCAACGCGCGACAGGCCGATCTGCACCCAAGGCCGGTTCAGGACCAGCTGTTCGTCATAGACATATTTCCGCATCACGCCGCCGCGCATCCCGCCCGGCACGAAGGTCTCGGTGATCGCGGACATCTGGCGTATGATGCCGCCTTCGGTTTCATTGGGATTCAGCCAGCCCTCATCGACAAAGATCGCCTCGGCCGCGCTGTTGGCGCCGGGGGCGGTATCTGCACGGTGCTTGGCCGCCTGATCGGCCTCGGCCAAGGCGCGGGTGTCGCGCTGCCGCCGCGCGATGCCACTGAACGGCGCCGCATCGCCGGGGTCGCGGTAACCGCCGCCGACATCGGAATGGGCGCCGGGCAGGTCCTGATGGTCGCCACCGCCGGGCCAGTTGCGGTTCAGGCGGAAGTTCACCCGATATTCGTCATCGGCCACCAAATGATAGATGCGCCCCGTCACCTGCGCGGTCTTCAGGTGGACATTCACCGGATCATTATCGTCATTGGCCGCGTTGCCGATGGCGGCAACGGTGTCGAAGATGCCCAGAAAGCGGATCTCGACCTCCAGCCCCTCGGGCAGGGTGCGGGTATAATCGCCCGGACCGATCGGATCATAGCGGATGCGGCGGGCGCGGACGCAGTTGACGAAATACCGCGCCGCCGCCGCCCCGCGGCTGAAGCCGAAGACGTCCAGAATGACCTTCTTGATGACCGGAGGCCCGCCGATGCTGCCGATTTCGCGCAGCATCCGTTCAAACCCCCACAACACGCGGGATTCGACGCCGCTGCGCCGCCCCGTGCCGCTGATATAGCCGAGGCTGTCGTCCTTCTCCCCCTGCAACGAGCCAGGCCCTTCGACATAGATGCTGCGAAAGGCCCGCGCCACGCCCCCGCAGGAGTTCTTGACGTCGTAATCCTTGCCGTTCTTGTACTGCGCCCAAAGCAGCGCCGGGTTGGACAGCGCATTCTGATAGCTGCCATCACTGCGGTTGCGTAGCGCGACGTTGAAACGGTTGTTCAGGGTGCCGTCGAAAAACACCCCGATTTCCAGCGTCACCTTGGGGCAGGTCTGGGCGATATTGCCGGTTTCGCCCGCCATGTCGGCGCTGTCGACCGCATCGGCGGCCAGCATATCTATGTCGACAAGCCGGGTCATCGCCTACCGTCCCGGCGCAGGGCAAACGGTCCGGCTGGGGACCGCGCTCATGTTGCGGCGGACATGGGGAAGCTGGGTGAACTTGCCGGTCTCCTGCCCCCAGTTGCGATCCGATCCCGGCACCCGGACGCCGCAACCCGCCACCAGATCCACCCGGTCGGCCTTGCGGTTCCCAACCCAGTCCGAACCGAGGATCATCAGCCCGTTCGGCCCGAAGATCACGTTCAATTCGTACGCGCTATACACCTCGGTCAGGGCAGCGATGGGCACCGTCAGGTCGGCCCGATAGGCGCGGTTCGTCTGCAATTCGATCCACTGCGCGGACACCGTCCACTTGCCGTCCCGGCCCGCATCGCGTGGCAGGTTGACCGCGCTGGAACCGGCGGTGCGCGGCATCGCGCCCTCGGCCGCCCCCGAGACGACCATTTCGGGCGTGGGTGCCAGCGCCGTCTCGACCGAGAAATGGGTCAGCAGCACGGGCGAGGACCGGTAAGCCCCGAAAGACAGCGCCAGATAATCCGCCGCCGATGCCGCCTGCCCGCCCAAGCCCAGCAGCGCTGCCACAGCCCCGGCCAGCATCGGGCGGCAACGGTGGGCGGCATCGGTGATACGCGGCGGGAACAGGGTCATCATCTTCTTCACCTTCGGGCGGGGGGCGGGCGCGCAGGTCACTGCGACAGTCGTTTCCGGGTGGCAATCAGGCCCGGCGGCCAGGCCGCGCCGATCATCCGCAGCTCAGACGGGACGCGCTGGTAATCGACGAGGGTGATGTTCATCTCGGCATAGACGGCTTCCAGCCATTCCGGCCCGTCGGCGACCTCGTAATCCTCGATCGGCGTGCCGCCCAGACGCGGCGGCGCCGGGGTTGCGGCATAGATGTCGTCATTGTCCAGCCGCCCCAGCCGCGCCCGCAGCCGCTCATGCAGGGGTTGGTGCTGGGGGTCGAACGCCTCGATCGCGGAGGGCGGGATCGGGATCAGCAGGTCAGCCACCTGCGCATCCGCCGAGGGCGCGGCTGGAGCGATGATATAGGGCACCTCCAGCGTGGCCAGAAGCGGCGACAGAAAGCCAAAGCCGTGACGCTCGGACCACAGCGCCAATTCGCCCAGATCACCCAGACCGATGACATGGGTATCGCCCGCAAGGTCGGGATCGCCGTGAAAGATATAGCCCATCAGCGGCTCGAATCGGCGCGGATCGACCAGCCGCAGCCGCCCCTCCGCCAGCCGGACCAGCCCGTAACGGCGCCAGATGTCCAACAGCAGCGGCGGCAACCGCCCCGACCACAGCGCGACGGCATCAGCAGGTGCGGGGCGTCTGTGGTCAGAGGCTGCCGACAGCACGGCTTCAAGCTGCTGCACGGGCTGTCCGTCGCCATCTGTCAATTCGGAACTCCAACCAGATTTAGCCCCAATATGGGCCGGAAAGGACACAAATTAAAAATACATATTCATCGTTAACCCTTTCGCATCAAGCGAAATGCAATTCATGCTGCACCTGCGCAAGGCGCTGGCGATTGTGCAACACCGCCGCCTCACGCGGGGGCTGCGGCATCGGTCCAGCTTGACGCTTGGGGCCGTCGCGCCCATTCAGGCACCGCTCAGGTTCCGGCGGCGTGCCGTCGGTGAAAAGGGAACACGGGACCATCCGTGGCTGCCCCCGCAACTGTAGGCGGATAGCGATGCCGATATGCCACTGGGAAACCGGGAAGGCCGGCAAAGCCGCGACCCGCCAAGCCAGGAGACCTGCCGGGGCGATCACCCTTTCCGTGGTGCGGGGCGCACCAAGGAAGCGGCATGAGCCGCAGCGGTGACAAGCCACGCCTGTGCTTGCGCAGGCCTTTGTTCACCGGGCCCCTCTCAAAGGTCACGCCCGCAAGGAAAGACATACCGATGCGCATCGCGCTGCTTCTGTCCGCCACGCTTCTGCCCGCCGCCGTGCTGGCGCAGGACGCCCCGATTCTGCTGGACCCGATCACGCTTTATGGCGGCCTGACCCCGATTGAGGCGCAGGCGTATGGCCGCGCCAATACCGTGCTGACCGCGCAGGATTTTGAACAGCGCGGCGTCGTGACCGTCGAACAGGCGCTGCGGCAGGTGCCCGGCGTGGCGATTTCCGCATCGGGCGAAAGCAACGCCCAGATCCGCATTCGCGGGGCCGAGGGCAATCACACGCTGGTGCTGATCGACGGCATCCGCGCGGCGGCAGGCGATCAGGAGTATTTCCTGTCCGGGTTGGAGCTGGCCAACGTGGACCGCATCGAAGTGCTGCGCGGCCCGCAATCGGCGTTTTTCGGGGCCGATGCCTCGGCCGGGGTGGTCAACATCATCACCAAGAAGGGCGGCAAAGGGACCGAGGCCAGCGGCACCGTTGAAATCGGCAATGGCTGGGCCGCATCTGGCCATGTCAGCACGCGGGGCGACCGCGGCGGCATCAGCCTGAATGCGTCAAAGCGGGACGATAACGGCTATGACATCTCGCAGGTGGATGGCGGTGACGATGACGGCCTGACGCGCGAGACGCTGGAACTGTCCGGCGATTACGCCCTGACCGACGATATCCGCGCCGGTGCCACGCTGCGCCGCGCGACCGAAGAATACGACTATGACGCGACCAATTTCGCGCCGACCAGTGCGCGCGATTACCTGATCGACAGCCGCGACTATGCCGACCGGACCGAAAAGACCGGGCAGGTCTGGCTGGAGGCCGACATGCTGGACGGCCGCCTCAGCAACCGTTTGTCTTACGACCAGACGCGTTACGAATTTGACGATCACCAGTGGACCAAGGCGCGCGCACGCACCGATCTGTGGAAATTCCGCAGCATCTACGGCATCGACGGCCGCGTGGCCGAGGCGACCCAGACCGTCGCCTTCGGGTTGGAACACAGCAAGGACGAAAACAGTCTGGCAAGCGAACAGCAGCGCCGGTCCAATTCCGCCGTGCTGGAATATCGCGGCGCCTTCGCGAACGGGCTGGATGTGCAATTCGGCCTGCGTCAGGACAATAACGACGTGTTCGACGACGCGACCACCTGGTCGCTTGGCCTGTCCTACCAGATGCCCAACGCGCCCTTGCGGCTGCATGCCTCGGCCGGGACCGGCGTGGTCAATCCCGACTATGCCGAGCTGTTTGGCGGCTGGGGCTATGTCGGCAATCCCAACCTGAAGCCCGAGGAAAACCGCGGCTTCGATCTGGGGGTAGAGGCCACGTTGCTGTCCGGGCGCGCCGTGGTCGATCTGACCTATTTCCACGAGGATCTGGAAGACGAGATCACCTTCAGCGGCACCGCCCTGCCGGATGGCACCAATTACTACAATCAAAACGGCACCAGCAAACGCCGGGGCGTGGAAATCGCCGCCAGCCTGCGGGCGACCGATACCCTTAGCTTCGGGGCGAATTACACCTATCTGCACGCCAAGAACCCCGATGGCAGCGTCGAAACCCGCCGCCCGCGCCATCAGTTGGGCCTGAATGCGGCGTGGCAGTTCGCCGAAGGGCGCGGCACTCTGTCGGGCGATGTGATTTATGTCGCCGGGAATTATGATACCGAGAATTGGCTGTACGATTATGAGAATCCCAAAAAGAAGCTGCCGGATACGGAATTGCCCAGTTACACTGTCGTCAACGTCGCGGCGGGCTATGATCTGACCGACAAGGTGCGGGTGACGGGGCGCGTGGTGAACCTGTTTGACGAAGATTATGCCGATGTCTGGGGCTATCCGGCGCGGGGCCGGACGGCCTATCTGGGGTTGTCCGCCAAATGGTAAGACTCGCCGCCGCGCTTGTGATCACATTCGCAGGCGCGGCGGCGGCTGATGCCCCGGCACGGGTCGTCTCGGTCAATCTGTGCACCGATCAGCTGGCCATGCTGATCGCCGCACCCGGCCAGCTGCAATCGGTGTCCTGGCTGGCCGCCGACCCAACGGTCTCGCTGATGCCCGATCAGGCCCGCGCCACCGGCCTGAACCACGGCACCGCCGAGGAGGTGTTTCTGCAAACCCCCGATCTGGTCCTCGCCGGCACCTATTCCACCGGCCCCACGACCGAGATGCTGCGCCGCCTTGGCCTGCGGGTGGAAACCCTGTCGCCCGCGACCTCGATCGCGGATGTCCGCGCGGGGATCACCCAGATGGGCGCGCTTCTGGGCCAGCCCGCGCGTGCCGCTGAGGTGCTGGCCGATTTCGACGCGGGGCTTGCCGCCCTGCCCAAAGGCGCTACGCGACGGGCGACCACTTACGGCGCGAATGGCTATACCAGCGGGCCTGACTCGCTATCCGGCGATGTGATGCGCCATGCGGGGCTGGCTTTGCTGACCGATGGCGCGGGCCAGATGGCGCTGGAACAGCTGGTCATGGCGGCGCCCGATCTGATCGTGACCGGCAGCCGCTATCCCACCCCGTCGCACGCCGAAAGCGTGCTGGATCACCCGGCCTTCGCAGCCATCCCCGCGGCCCGCGTGACCGTCCCCGACCGCGACTGGATCTGCGGCCTGCCCGCCATCGTCCACACCGCAGAAAGGCTGGCACAATGAGGGTGCTGCTGCCGCTTGCCGCCTTATGCGCCGCGATGATGCTGGCCTCGCTGCTGATCGGACCGGCGGGCGCGGGTCTGGCCGAAAGCCTGCAAGCGCTGTGGTCAGGTGACGGCGCGCTTGGGCTGGTGATGCGCGAAATCCGTGCGCCGCGTGCGGTGCTGGGGTTCATGGTCGGCGCCTCGCTGGGGCTGTCGGGGGCGGCGATGCAGGGCTATTTGCGCAACCCGCTGGCCGAGCCGGGGCTGATCGGCGTGTCCGCATCCGCCGCGCTTGGCGCGGTGATCGCGCTGCAAACCGGCTTTGCCACCGCCTTCGCGCTGGCGCTGCCGGTCGCGGCACTGGCGGCGGCACTGGTGGCGGTGGGGCTGATCGCGCTGATGGCCGGGCCGGGCGGCGGCTCGCTGGCGCTGATCCTTGCGGGCGTGGCGATTTCGGCGCTGGCGGGGGCGCTGACCTCGCTGGTGCTGAACCTGTCGCCCAACCCCTTCGCCGCGAATGAGATCGTGTTCTGGATGATGGGCTCACTCGCCGACCGGTCATGGCTGCATGTCGCCATCGCCGCCCCCTTCATGGCCTTGGGGGCCGCGTTGGTCGCGGGCACCGGGCGTGGCCTTGATGCGCTGACCCTGGGCGAGGACGCCGCCGCATCCCTTGGCATCAACCTGCCCCGCCTGCGCCTGCGCCTTGTGCTGGGCATCGCCGCCATGGTCGGCGCGGCCACCGCCGTGGCAGGGGCCATCGGCTTTGTCGGTCTGGTGGTACCGCATCTGCTGAGGGGCGCAGTCGGCGCACGTCCGGGGCGGCTGCTGGCGGCATCGGCGCTTGGCGGCGCGGCACTGGTGCTGGCCGCCGACATCGCCGTGCGGCTGGTGCTGCCGGGCCGCGACCTGAAGCTGGGCGTGGTCATGGCACTGATCGGCGCGCCGGTCTTTCTGCACCTGATCTGGCGGCAAAGGCGGGGGCGCTGATGCGGCTGGACATCGAAAACCTCTCCGTCCGCCGAGGCCCCCGACTGACCGTCGATCACGCCAGCCTGTCGGCGGGACCGCGCGAGTTCATCGGCCTGATCGGCCCAAATGGCGCGGGCAAAACCAGCCTGATGCGCGCCGCTTTGGGGCTGATCCCCGCGACCGGCCAGTCCTCGCTGGCCGCGCTGCCGCCTGCCCACCGCGCGCTGACGGCCGCATGGCTGCCCCAAACCCGCGAGGCCGCCTGGCCCATCACCGCCGAGGCCCTGAGCCGCCTGGGCCGCACCCCCCATGCCCGCCCCAATGCCGACCCGGCACATATCGAGGCCGCGATGACCCGCATGGGCATCACCCATCTGCGCGCCCGCCCGGTGACAGAACTGTCCGGCGGCGAACAGGCTCGCGTGCTGATCGCCCGCGCCTTGGCGCAGGACACGCCGATCCTGATGGCGGATGAACCCATCGCGGGCCTCGACCCCGCCCATCAGATCAGCGCCATGACCAATTTTCGCGCGCTGGCGGATGATGGCCGGCTGGTCATCGCATCCCTGCACGATTTGGGACTAGCGGCGCGCCATTGCACCCGTCTGGTACTGATGAACCAAGGCCGCATCATCGCCGACGGCCCGCCCACGCAGGTGCTGACCCCTACCCTGCTGGCGCAGGTCTTCGGGATCGAGGGCTATTTCGCCGAAACCCCGGACGGCCCGGTCTTCCAGCCGCTGCGGCTGACCGGCGCATGAAAAAGGGGCCGGTTTCCCGGCCCCCCCATTCGCAAAACCACCCGATCAGGCGCGCAGATCGAACCGGTCTGCGTCCATGACCTTGGCCCATGCGGCGACGAAATCGCGCACGAACTTTTCCTTGTTATCGTCTTGCCCGTAAACCTCGGCGTAAGCCCGCAGGATCGAGTTCGAGCCGAAGACCAGATCTGCACTGGTCGCGGTCCATTTCACCGCCCCCGTGGCCCGGTCGCGGATCTCGTACAGGTCTTTGCCGACCGGCACCCATGCGTTGCGCATATCGGTCAGGTTGACGAAGAAATCATTCGTCAGCGCGCCCTCGCGGTCGGTGAACACGCCGTGCTTGACCCCGCCATGGTTGGTGCCCATGACCCGCATCCCGCCCAGCAGCGCCGTCATTTCCGGCGCGGTCAGGCCCATCAGTTGCGTGCGGTCCAGCAGCATTTCCTCGGGCGAGACGACGTATTCCTTCTTCTGCCAGTTGCGATAGCCATCGGCCAGCGGCTCCAGCACCTCGAAGGACGCCACGTCGGTCTGCGCGTCGGTGGCGTCGCCGCGACCGGGTACGAAGGGCACCTTCACGTCAACGCCCGCAGCCTTCGCCGCCTGCTCGACCCCCACATTGCCCGCCAGCACGATCACATCCGCGACCGAGGCACCGTTCGCCGCCGCAATCGGTTCCAGCACCGACAGCACACGGGCGAGACGCGCGGGCTCGTTGCCTTCCCAGTCCTTCTGCGGGGCCAGACGGATGCGCGCGCCATTGGCGCCGCCGCGCATGTCCGATCCGCGATAGGTCCGCGCGCTGTCCCACGCGGTCGAAACCAGATCGGCCACCGACAGGCCCGAAGCCGCAATCGCCGCCTTCACCGCATCCACGTCATAACCCGTCGCGCCCGCAGGCACCGGATCCTGCCAGATCAGGTCTTCGGCGGGAACATCCGGCCCGATATAGCGCGCCTTCGGCCCCATATCGCGGTGGGTCAGCTTGAACCAGGCGCGGGCAAAGGCCTCGTTGAAGGCCTCGGGGTCTTTGTGGAACCGCTCCGAGATCTCGCGATAGATCGGGTCGACCTTCAGCGCCATATCGGCATCGGTCATCATCGGATTCACCCGGATCGAGGCGTCTTCCACATCGACCGGCTTATCCGCATCCGCGATCGAGACAGGTTCATACTGCCACGCCCCGGCGGGGCTTTTGCGCAGCTCCCACTCATGGCCCAACAGCATGTCGAAGAAGCCGTTATCCCATTTCGTCGGGTTCGTGGTCCATGCACCTTCGATGCCGCTGACAACGGTGTTGCGGCCAATGCCGCGTTTGCCGGTCTTGTTCAGCCAGCCAAGGCCCTGATCGGCGATATCGCCCGCTTCGGGGGCCGGGCTCAGATCCTCGGCGCGGCCATTGCCATGGGCCTTGCCGATGGTGTGGCCGCCCGCGGTCAGCGCCACGGTTTCTTCGTCGTTCATGGCCATGCGCGCAAAGGTCTCGCGCATTTGGGCGGCGGTTTTCAGCGGGTCGGGCTTGCCGTTCACGCCTTCGGGGTTGACGTAGATCAGCCCCATCTGCACGGCAGCCAGCGGGTTTTCCATCGTCTCGGGCTTGTCGACATCGCCGTAACGCGGGGTGCCGGACGGGGCCAGCCATTCCTTTTCCGCGCCCCAGTACACGTCCTTTTCCGGCGCCCAGATGTCCTCGCGGCCGAAGCCGAAGCCGAAGGTTTTCAGGCCCGCAACCTCATACGCAACGGTGCCTGCCAGCTGGATCAGGTCGGCCCAGCTGATCTTGTTGCCGTATTTCTTCTTGATCGGCCACAGCAGGCGGCGGCCCTTGTCGGTATTGGCGTTGTCGGGCCAGCTGTGCAGCGGCGCGAAACGCTGGTTGCCGGTGCCGCCGCCGCCGCGCCCATCGG
>RRZT011895920.1_pt1 | contig 12354 bp, 11 predicted proteins | sample 2165551 | NCBI WGS metagenome assembly RRZT01 (sample SAMN10456910, study PRJNA506462) | wastewater metagenome | biome: wastewater; feature: sludge; material: wastewater sludge; isolation source: wastewater sludge with Escherichia coli K12::gfp cells carrying plasmid... | place: USA: Moscow, Idaho... | reverse complement strand
TGCCTTCTTCGAGCACTTGACCCGTGGTCGATTCTTTGTAGAACATCAGTTGTTCGTGGTCTTGCGGTAAATATTGTTGTCCCTCTTGACTCCAAATGCCGAGTTGGCGGAACAGACCTTCCATGCCAAAGGTACGCGATTCGTCTGGGACAATCGGCACGATGCGATCCTTGAGATTTTTATCGCGCAATAACGTACTGAGAAAACGCACAAATGCCATGGTGGTGGAAATTTCACGACCGTGTTCGGTGGCTTGTAGGAATGAGTCGAAAGTTGAGAGTTCGGGTATCAATAAGGACTCATCGGCTTTTTGACGACGTTGTGGTAAATAGCCACCGAGGTTCATGCGCGCGTTGCGCATGTATTCGAGTTCGGGCGAGCCTTCAGCGAATTTCACGAACGGCAACTTTTCTAAATCCTCGTCCGGCACGGGGATTTCAAAACGGTTGCGGAAATTGCGCACATCCTCGATGTGCATTTTTTTCTGTTGGTGGGTTGAGTTTTGTGCTTCGCCTGAGCCGCCCATGCCGTAACCTTTGATGGTGTGGGCAAGAATGACAGTTGGGCGATTGGTCGCTTCGTGTGCGGCTTTATAGGCAGCGTAAATTTTCGATGGGTCGTGCCCGCCACGGTTAAGAGCCCAAATGTCGTCATCATCCCAGTCATTAATCAACGCTTGCAATTCGGGGGTATTAAACAGCGTATCTCGGATGTATTGCGCATTTTTTGAGCGCATGGTTTGAAATTCGCCATCGACCATTTCGCCCAAACGTTTGACCAGCAAACCTTTGGTATCTTTGGCAAACAGTACGTCCCATTTGCGTCCCCACACCACTTTAATCACATTCCAACCTGAGCCACGGAATTCGGATTCGAGTTCTTGGATGATTTTGCCATTGCCACGCACAGGGCCATCCAAACGTTGTAAATTACAGTTAATTACAAACACCAAATTATTGAGTTTCTCGCGCCCCGCCATGCCAATTGCACCGAGTGATTCTGGCTCATCGGTTTCACCATCGCCCAAAAATGCCCAAACCTTGCGGTCTTTGGCATCGATTAAATTACGGCTGTGCAAATACTTCATAAAGCGCGCTTGGTAAATCGCCATGATGGGGCCCAAGCCCATCGACACGGTTGGGAACTGCCAAAAATCGGGCATCAAATACGGATGCGGATAAGATGAAATGCCTTTGCCATCAACTTCTTGCCGGAAATTGGTCAATTGCTCTTCGGTTAAACGTCCCAGTAAAAACGCCCGTGAGTACACCCCAGGTGCCGAATGTCCTTGTACAAAAATCAAATCCCCGCCGTGCTCAGGCGAAGGCGCGCGCCAAAAATGGCTGAAACCGATTTCGTACAAAGTCGCGGCGGATTGAAACGAAGCAATGTGTCCACCGACATTGGTGGTCTTGTTTGCTTTGAGCACCATCGCCATTGCGTTCCAGCGGACATACGAGCGGATGCGGTGCTCAATCGCTTGGTCGCCTGGAAGTTTGGGCTGACTTTCCACGCGAATCGTATTGATGTAGGGTGTGGTGGTTTGAAAAGCATGCAACACACCATTGGTGCGCGCGTGTGAAATTTGCTGATCAATGATGTACGCCGCACGCTCAGCACCGTGTGTGGTAATGATATTGTCCAAGGCGTTGAGCCATTCTTGGGTTTCTTGAGTATCAATGTCTTGATAATTTTGAACATCGGATTGCGAGGTGGGCATGGCTTCTCCTTGGTGTTTGGCTTTTGACCGATTGCTTGTGATGATAACGCTCATCGTGGGTGAACGGGCGCATTATTTATCAATGATTTTATGGGAAAAAACAAGGGTGCGCAACTGCTTTTTCACTTAATGGCAATTGTTTTCATATTATAATAAAATATGCTCTAAATTAGGGTGTTCGCTGTTTTGATGTATTCCTCATAAAAAAATACCCCGAACCAGTCGGGATATTTTTCACAAACTGATATGTGGTTTTAGATCAGTCCCATTAACTTTGGTAACCACAATGAAATAGTTGGAATATAAGTCACCAACATCAACACCACAAAGGTCGCCAACATCCAAGGAACGACTGCACGTGAGAGTTGTGACAAGCCCATCTTGGTAATCCCCGAAGCAACGTAGAGATTCAAACCAACGGGCGGGGTAATCATACCAATTTCCATATTAATCACCATAATGATTCCTAAATGTATCGGATCAACACCCAAGTGCGTGCCAATAATCACCAAAATCGGTGCCATAATCAAGACGATCGATGAGGCATCCATCAGCATGCCTGCACCAATCAAAATGATATTGACCACGAGCAAGAAGCCAATGACCCCAAAACCCGTTTCATTCATCCAGTTTGCCATCGCATTGGGAATGCCTTCGCTGGTGAGCAAGAATGAAAACAAAATCGCATTGGTGATGATGTAGAGCAGCATTGCGCTCATGCTTGCAGAATCGAGTAGTACCTTACCAACTTGTTTGAATTTGAGATCTTTATATACCCAAACCGCGACCACAAATGCATATACGGCGGACATCGCCGCTGCTTCGGTGGGTGTAAATATCCCCGAATAAATCCCACCGATGACCACGATAATCAAGAGCAACCCCCAAATACTGTCCCAATACGCCTGCCATACTTTCAAGGCTTCGACTTTGAGCCAGTTTGGAGAAGGATTGCGTTTGGTCCAGCGATAAACCCCAATCATCCAAATGATAAAGAGAATGACCGTAAGTAAACCAAATGCTTCCGCATGTCCAGTCAGTGCAACCAAGAGATATGCCAACACCAGTGGCGGCACAAAGGTCACCAATAATCCTGTCCACAGACCCACCCAGCCATTGATAGTGGCACGCCAAAAACTGTGCTCAGGATACGCTGAGTAACGTGGGTAATTGTTTTTACGAGCTAAGAACCAAGTGGTAAAGCCCAGCGCAAATGCCAACAAAATCCCAGGGATGATGCCCGCCATAAACAACGCGCCAATCGAGGTATTGGTTGCAACCGCATACATCACCATCACAATCGAAGGTGGGATGAGAATGCCGAGCGAGCCTGATGTGGCAATAATCCCCGCACCAAAATTCGGCGGATAACCCTGTTTGACCATTGCGGGCAATAAAATCGAACCAATCGCCATCACCGTCGCAGGAGATGAGCCTGAGATCGCGGCAAATAAGGCACACGCCACAACCCCTGACAAGCCCAAACCCCCATTGATGTGACCGACCAAACTGGTGGCAAAGTTAATCATCCGCTTGGCAACGCCACCATGCGTCAGGAAATTCCCTGCCAAAATGAAAAACGGAATCGCCATGATTTCAAATTTTTCAATACCCGTAAATAACTTCATCGCCACGGATTGTAGCGGCACATCGCTCATGGTGAATAAAAAAGTTAAAACGGTCAAACCCAAGCTAATTGAGATTGGCATGCCTGTCAGCATCAAAGCAAACAGCAAGAGAATAATGATAATGCCATTCATACAAGCACCTCATTTTCATCAACGCCTTCGACATGCGCGTGGTCGTGATGCGGTAACTCGCCGCCTTTATAAAAAGACCATGCCACTTGCAAGAAACGAAAACACATTAAATACGAACCCAAAGGCAATGCGGCATAAACAATCCACATCGGCAATTCCAAATCAGGGCTTTGCGCGCCGTAGTGAAAGTTTTCAATCACGAAAATCAAGCCAATGGTGGCAATGGTAAAGGTGAACACAGCACCTGCAAGCAAACCAAATAAAATCACGGGTTTTTTGTGGGCATCGGACAAGCGATTGAGCAATAAATCCACGCCCACATGAATGCCCGTGCGTACCCCATAGGCTGCGCCAAACTTTGCCATCCACACCAACATGTAGATACACAATTCCTGCGCCCAGCTAAAATTAATGCCAATAATAAAATCCTGAAATGCACCCATGGGCACACCAGAGAGGTATCGATGCAACACCGATAAAAAAACAATAATCGTACCTGCCGCAATCAAAAAAATGATGATGCGCTCTTCTAAGGTATCAAGCCATTTGAGTGACATAGTGAATTCCTTATTTTTATAATTTATCTGTATTCAAAACACCCACACCCGAATCAATTCGGGATGTGGGTGTTTGTGAGAGGAATTACTTCGTTGGATCAAATCCTACTGCGTCATACATTTTTTTCAACCAGCCACCACCGACTTTGGTATCGACTTCCGCGTGCATAGTTACCATGGTTTTTTTCAAAGCAGAGCGTTCTTCTGCAGTTGGGATGTACACCGTGGTTTTACCAGAAGCTTTGATCTTTTCAAGTGCTTGGTCATTTTCTTCTTGAGCAATTTTATTGGCATAATCGGTGGCTTCTTTTAATGCGCCTTCGACGATGGTTTTTTGCTCAGGCGTCATCCCATCCCAGAATTTTTTATTGGCAATGACCATGTAAGCTAAAAGTCCGTGATTGGTCAACGTTGCATGTTTTTGCACTTCGTGCATTTTTTGGGTGTACAGGTTAGATGGTGGATTTTCAGTGCCGTCAACCACGCCCGTTGACAAGGCTTGATAAGCTTCTGAGAATGGAATTACTTGTGGCAGAGCACCGACCGAACGCATTTGTGCATCCAAAACTTTCGATGATTGGATGCGCATTTTCAAGCCTTTGTAGTCCTCTACTGTTTTCAGAGGCTTATTGGCACTCATGATTTTCAAGCCATTGTCCCAAAACGCTACACCCGTTACCCCTTTGGGTTCGGTCAATTTCATCAACTCTTGACCAACGGGGCCTTGGGTGACTTTATGCACATCATTAAAGTCGTTGAACAAATACGGCAAGTCAAATAATTCAAACTCTTTCAAGCCCATAGGACCAAATTTTGCCAATGAGGGTGCGGCCATTTGAATGGCGCCATTTTGCAGAGCCTCGGTTTCTTCTTTATCTTTATACAGTGTTGAGTTGTGATGCGTTTCAACTTTGATTTTCCCTTGGCTACGCTCCTCAACCAACTTTTTAAATAATTCAATCGCCTTGCCTTTTGGGGTATCAGCCGTAGTCACCGAGTTGAATTTAATCGTTAAATTATCGCTTTTTTTAGCGCAACCTGTGAGCACAACCATCGCCGAGCACAAAGCTATCAAGCCAATTTTCGCCAATTTCATAGTCATTCCTTTGAGTGCAATATGTATCAATGTTATAAAAATTTGCCGTCTTTTTAAAAACGTCTTGCGAGACTACGCTTATTTTGATACAGATGCAACTATTTTTATCCACATTGTTTTTTTGTTAATTCGCCAATTCCTGCGCGTGCTAAACCAAGCAATTTATTTAATTCATTTTCGCTAAACGGCGCGCCCTCAGCTGTGCCTTGAATTTCGATAAAACCGCCTTTACCCGTCATCACCACATTCATATCGGTGTCGCAACTCGAATCCTCAATGTAGTCTAAATCCAGCATGGGCACACCCGCCACAATCCCAACCGAAATAGCCGCAACCGAATCGGTGAGCGGGCTGGTTGTGATTTTGCCCTGCGCAATCAGCCAATTCACCGCATCAACCAGTGCGACATACGCGCCCGTAATGCTGGCCGTGCGCGTGCCGCCGTCGGCTTGCAACACATCGCAGTCTATATGGATGGTGCGCTCGCCGAGCTGCGCCAAATTCACGATGGTGCGCAGCGAGCGTCCGATGAGGCGTTGGATTTCTTGTGTGCGGCCCGATTGCTTGCCGCGCGCCGCTTCGCGGTCAGAGCGGGTGTGGGTTGAGCGTGGCAACATGCCGTATTCCGCTGTGACCCAACCCTCGCCACTGCCGCGTTTGTGTGGCGGCACTTTTTCGAGCACACTGGCGGTACACAATACTTTGGTGTCGCCGAATTCGATGAGTACCGAGCCTTCGGCGTGTTTGGTAAAATTGCGTGTAATCGTCACGGGGCGCAAACTTGTTGGTGCGCGGTCATGTTGTCGGTGTATCATTATGCTTTCCTTAAATACGTTGATATCATCTAACTCAAAGCCCAATTGTACATGAGCCAAACACAACAACCCATTGATTCTCTCGAAGTTTACAGTATGACGGGCTTCGGTCAAGCGCAGGTCAACTCCAAACTTTGCCGACTAAACTTGCAACTGAAAAGCGTCAACAGTCGCTTTTTAGATTTAACGTTGAAAATTCCCGATGAGCTCGCAGCATTTGAAGGCAAACTGCGCGAAGCGATTACCCACGCGGTCAAACGCGGTAAAGTCGCAGCCCGTTTGAGTTGGCAAACCTTGCTACCGAGCGATGGTGAGGCAGAAGTTGCGCTGATTAACACCCAAGCACTCGCGCAGGTCTTGGCGGTACAAAATGCCATACTCACCCACGCGCCGAATGCATCACCCATGAGTGTGTCCGCGTTGATGAATGCACCTGCGGTTTTGCCGAGCAGTGTCGGCGCGAGCGAGGTGCTGTCCGCAGTCACCGCCGACGAAATCAATGACTTAATTGCCAGCGCAATTGCGCAGTTCAAACAAAGCCGTCAGCAAGAAGGCGCGCATTTGGCGCAAACAATATTTGAGCGTTTGGATGCCATCGGCGGGGTGGTGCACAACCTGCGCGTGCAATTGCCTGAATTGCTCAAACATCAGGAAAGCAAACTCAGCGAGCGTTTACTCAAAGCTTTGGACAGTGATAAAAATGAAGTTAAACTCGCAACCAGCGCAATTCCACGCGAAGAACTGATTGAGCGCATTCGTCAAGAAGCCAGCCTGACTGCGATTCGCATCGATGTCGCCGAGGAGTTGGATAGATTGGACGGACACCTTGGCAATGCGCGTCAGTGCTTTGTCGATGGCGGCAACATCGGTAAAAAACTCGATTTTCTGATGCAGGAGTTCAACCGCGAAGCCAATACCCTCGGCTCAAAATCCGCCAGTTTGCTGCAAACCAAAGCGTCTTTGGATTTAAAATTAATGATTGAACAAATGCGCGAGCAGGTGCAGAATTTGGAATGACGCTGCACAATCTACCGTGAATGTCATCGAATCGGTAGGGTAGGGCAAAAGCACTGCTTTTATACAAACTTCGCTTCGCTTGTTTTGGTAGCCCACTGATTTAATTCTAATTGGTGTTTTGAAAATCTAAAATGAATGACGAACGGTGGGCAATGCCCACCCTACAACCCTTTACCATCCTAAAAAACCAAAACTAACCACACATCCCAATACACCATGAACACACCCAAATCAGGCTCCCTCTTTGTCATCGTCGCTCCCAGTGGCGCGGGCAAATCTTCGTTGGTTGCAGAATTGCTCAAGCAGGATGCCAATATTCAACTGTCCATCTCCTACACCACCCGCGCACCGCGCACGGGCGAGGTCGATGGTGTGAATTATCACTTCACCGATGTGGCTGTTTTTCAAAAAATGCAGGCGCACGGCGAATTCATCGAGTCCGCCGAAGTACATGACAACTATTATGGCACGTCAAAAGCATGGATTAACGCCGCGCTGGCTTCAGGCAAAGATGTGCTGCTCGAAATTGATTACCAAGGTGCACAGCAGGTACGGGCGCATTTCCCCGATATGGTTGGGATTTTTATTGTGCCACCGTCTTTGGAAGTGTTAAAGGCGCGTTTAGAAAAACGCGGCACGGATGCCCCTGAGGTGATAGCGATTCGTTTAACCAACGCACGTCAAGAAATTGCCCACGCATCTGAGTGTGAATATGTTATCATTAACGCCGTATTTTCTACCGCGCTTACCCAACTCCAAACCATTGTTGATGCCACACGATTGCGCTATGCGGTGCAGTTGGCGCGCAGTCCAGAAATTTTTAATCCGTTGGGATTAAGTTAATTGTTTACTAAGGAGCACACATGGCACGCATTACCGTTGAAGATTGTTTGAAACACATTCCCAACCGCTTTGATATGACTTTATCAGCGACCTACCGCGCACGTCAACTCGCGCAAGGTCATAGCCCCAAAATCATCAGCCATGATAAGCCCACCGTGACGGCGTTGCGTGAGATTGCAGCTGGCGAAATTGGTACGGAAATGTTGCTCAAAGTGCCGAGTTAAACCTGTCGCTTATGCGCAGAAATAGCCATTGATTCAATGGCTTTTTTTACCCCCGACACATTGATTATGTCCACACAAACATTACCATCATCAGCAACGGAGCAAGAGTTTCATGCGACGAGCATGAGCGTGTCGGTCTCGGGCGAGCACAAGAAGCAACACGCCGAGTTGATTAAACAAGGTTTAGATGGTTTGTTTGCGCAGTTGTCGAGTTATTTGTCTGCCGATGAGTGCGCACGCATTCGCGTTGCTTTTGTCTTTGCCGATGGTGCGCATTTGGGGCAGTATCGCCAATCGGGCGAGCCATACATCACCCACCCGCTTGCTGTGGCGACACTGTGCGCCACTTGGAAACTCGATTCACAGTCCATCAAAGCTGCATTGCTCCATGATGTGATGGAGGATTCGGGCGTGGATAAAATCGCGCTGGCAACCCAGTTTGGTGCGCCCGTGGCGAATTTGGTCGATGGTTTGTCCAAATTGGATAAGCTCTCTTTTGACTCCAAAGAAGCCCAGCAGGCGGAGAGTTTTCGCAAGATGCTGTTGGCAATGGCAGAAGACGTGCGCGTCATCCTCATTAAACTGGCTGACCGCTTGCACAATCTGTCAACCATGCATAACATGCGTGCCGATAAACGCCGCCGCATTGCCCACGAAACCCTCGAAATTTACGCGCCGATTGCCCATCGTTTGGGTTTGGATGAAATTTATCGCCAACTTGAAGATTTGTGTTTTGAGCAAATTCATCCGTGGCGCGCAAGAGTGCTCAAAGAAGCACTCAAAGGCAACCGCCAACTCAAGCGCGAATTGTTTGGCAAAATTCTCACCAGTATTCGTGAAGCCTTTGCACAAGCCCAAATTCATGCAGAAATTCGAGGGCGCGAAAAAAATCTGTCGAGCATTTATTTCAAAATGAAGTCAAAAAAACTGTCGCTGTCCAATGTCTTGGATGTCTATGGCTTTCGCGTGATTGTCGATACGCGCTCCAATTGTTACGTCAGTTTGGGGATTTTGCACGGCATGTTCAACCCTGTCCCAGGTAAATTCAAGGACTATATTGCAATTGCTAAAAAGAATGGCTACCAGTCCTTACACACCGTGGTGTTGAACCATGTCGGTAAGCCGATGGAATTCCAAATTCGTACTTTTGAGATGGAGCGCAATGCCGAGTCGGGGATTGCCACGCATTGGTTATACAAAGAGTCCGATGTGAGTTTTTCGGATGTGCAAAAACAATCGCACCTCAATTTACAATCTTTGCTGCACATTCAACAAAAATCCAATGACTCAATTGAATTTTTTGAGCACATCAAAGTCGATTTATCGCCTGATGCTGTCTATGTGTTCACGCCCAAATCAAAAATTCTTAGTTTGCCGCGCCATGCCACTGTGCTCGATTTTGCGTACAGTGTCCACACCGATATAGGCAATCACACCACGGGCGCGTTGATTAATGGTGTCGAGGTGCCGCTTAGCACCGAGTTGCACAATGGCGATCGGGTTCACATCATCACCGACCCAGAGGTTTCGCCACAGCCGACTTGGCTCAAATGGGCGAAAACCAGCAAAGCACGTTTGGAGTTGCGAAATTATTTCAAAACCCAGCGCATGGCTGAATCCGCTGCTTTGGGTGAACAACTGTTGCGCCAAGCCATTGACACACTTAAACTACCTTATCCCGATGACATCAAAGATGGTTGGGAAAAACTGCTCGCCGATGCGGGCTGTAAAACGCGTGATGAATTGCTCTCGGAAATTGGTTTGGGCATACGCCACGCCAATATCACTGCACAACGCTGGTTGCTATTGACCCAACAACACGGACACAACCACGTTCCGACGGAAGTGTTGCAAACCTCAGAACAAGCACTGGTCAAACCTGAAACCGAACGTTTGGTGATTCGCGGTGATGAGTTAAATACCTTAACTTTATCCAAATGTTGTCGCCCCATTCGCGGTGATGCCATCATTGGTTTTTTACAACGCAAACAGGGTTTGATCATTCATACCGCGGATTGTTCCGTTGCACGCAAGCAGCGTGCTGCTGATAACTTGCGTTGGATTGATTTGGAGTGGGACAAAAAAGCTGAGTTGGACAATACTTTTCCTGCCAGTGTGGTCATCACAGCATCCAATGAAAAAGGCTTACTCGCAAAAATTGCCAGTCAAATTTCTGAAGCAGGCGCGAATATTGCCGATATTTCCTTAGAAACCGTATTGAACGATGTGCGTATCAACATTATTTTGGATGTCAATGATCGTGTGCATTTGGCGCAGGTGTTTAAATCTGTGCGTAGTTTGGGGCAGGTGAAAAAAATTGCCCGTCGTTTCGTCGCGCCCAAATAAGTTGGTCAACTTATGTCGATCATCAAATCTTTGCATTCATTAGAACAACAGATATTGGATGTCTTGCCACAGACGCAGTGTGCCCAATGTGGTTATGATGGTTGCGCGCCGTACGCGCACGCCATTGCCTTTGACAATACCCCCATCAATCAATGTCCGCCAGGTGGTACAGCGGGTATTGCAGAATTGGCTCAAATCACAGGTCGAAAAATCGTCCCATTAAACCCCGATAACGGCATCGAACAACCTTTGCGTGTCGCGTACATCATCGAAGAGGCTTGCATCGGCTGCACCAAATGCATTCAAGTCTGTCCGACCGATGCGATTATCGGTGCGGCAAAATTTATGCACAGCGTGATTGCGGACAGATGTACAGGCTGTGATTTGTGTGTGCCTGCTTGCCCTGTCGATTGCATCGAAATGCCGATTGCGCTTGACACCGATTGGACGCGCGCCCGTGCGCAACGTGCCCGTGCTCAGTACGAATTTCGCTTGATGCGCTTAGAGCGTGAGAAACTTGAACGTCTTGCGCGTCGCCATGTGAAACTGCACGACAAACACCAAGCCTTTACGGTTGAGCATCCACCCGAGCAGTTTGAAAACGCCGAAATCGAACGCAAACGTGCGAGTATTGAGGCAGCATTGGCGCGTGCACGCGCACGGCGCAATCCGAACGGCGAACAATAAAAAACCACCGAACAAATATGTTGGTGGTTTTTTGTAAAAACTAAAATCAATTCAATCAATTATTTGATTTTAGTTTCTTTATAAATCACGTGTTTGCGCGCAACGGGATCAAATTTTTTGATTTCCATTTTTTCGGGCATATTGCGTTTATTTTTATCGGTGGTATAAAAGTGACCAGTACCAGCGGTTGATTCGAGTTTGATTTTATCACGCATGTGAATTCTCCTTAGATTGCGCCACGGGCACGCATGTCAGCCAAGACTGCATCAATGCCGTTTTTATCGATGGTGCGTAGAGCCGCGTTGGATACGCGCAAACGCACGTAGCGGTTTTCAGACTCTACCCAAAAACGACGGTTTTGCAAGTTTGGCAAAAAGCGACGTTTGGTTTTGTTGTTCGCATGAGAAACATTGTTCCCAGACATTGGGCGTTTACCCGTTACTTGACATACGCGTGCCATGATATTCCTTTGATACTGATTAAATAGACTCGATGACTACAGGATACTATCAAGTCAAAAATGATTCGGTTGTGGATTTTCATCACAAACCGCACGAGTGCTGCGGATGTGTTTTTAGAACTGAGAATTATACGAGAATTTAGATGTGAATGCAAGGTGTTCGCGCAGGGTTTTGTCCATAGTGCGCTCGTTTGTGGCTTTGAGCGCAAAATTTGTCTCAAAAGACGTTGGTAATCAGATGATTTTCTACCATGCTAAACGGTGTTTGCCCATCGGCAACAATGAAATGGTCGAGCAAATGCACGCCCAAAGGCAGCAGTTGACTTTGCAACTCAATGGTGCTGCGCACATCGGTCGGTGAGGGTTCACTCGCGCCATGCGGGTGGTTGTGCGCGAGGATGAGGGCGTGAGCGTTTAGGCTCAATGCACGGCGCGCGATGTGGCGCACATCGAGATGGAGTTCGGTTAATGTGCCTTCTATCATGGGTTCGATACCAATCAATCTCAAAGATGGGTCGAGAAATAAGGCGATGCACCGCTCGTGTGCCAAATCATGCAAATGCAGTTGAATCAAGGTTTTAAGCGCGGGCAAATCCGCGATGACGGTGTGTTGCGACGCGCTGTCCGCCAACGCGCGACGGCTCATCTCAAACACCGCTTGCAGTTGCGCGAATTTGGCACTGCCCATGCCTTTGATTTCGGTCAATTCCGCCTGCGTTGCGCTGAATAATCGAGAGAGTGAGCCAAAATGACAGATGAGTTCCTGTGCCAAATCCACCGCGCTTTTGCCCTGCACACCCATGCGCAAAAAAATCGCCAATAGTTCGGC
>RRZT012837721.1_pt1 | contig 12355 bp, 12 predicted proteins | sample 2165551 | NCBI WGS metagenome assembly RRZT01 (sample SAMN10456910, study PRJNA506462) | wastewater metagenome | biome: wastewater; feature: sludge; material: wastewater sludge; isolation source: wastewater sludge with Escherichia coli K12::gfp cells carrying plasmid... | place: USA: Moscow, Idaho... | reverse complement strand
CTACGGGTTCAGCCAAATAGGATACCGAAAAGTAGTAAATTAATGTTGGGAGTAATGCCAGTGTCACTAAAACCCAGCCAGCGAGATACTTGCCAAGTGCCAGTTGAAGCCTGCTTAGGGGTTTGGTCACTAGTAGTTCCCATGTTCCGGTTTGTTTTTCCTCAGCAAAAAGTCGCATACTCACTGCTGGACAAAGAAAAAGAAATAACCAGGGAGCCAGATAAAATAAACCGTCTACATTTGCGTAGCCGGCATCAATTATATTGTATTGTCCGGGAATTACCCATAGAAAAAGCCCTGTCAACAACAAAAAAATACCGATAACAATATACCCTGTTGCATTGCTAAAAAAAGAACGTAATTCTTTTCTGAAAATAGAAATCATATTTTTATATTCAAGTATAAATAAAACAAACTACAACTCCAACGGATTTACTTCGTCCAGCAGCAGTGGCATTTCGTCAGTGTCTATGCCATTGTCGACTAAATGATGCTTGTCCACATCAAAATAGGTTAAAAATTGATCCCAATTGTTTTGCAATAATTTCAAACTTCTCCGATAAAAGTCCACTGTCTCTGGAAATTTGTGTTTGCACCATGCAATATGGCCGGCATTCAAATAATCGTGAGCAGTAGGTTCTGTATCGATAAGTTTTTGCACGTAATATTCGGCTTTAGCAATGTTTCCCGATACAAACGCACACCAGGTTATTGCCCGCCACACTTTTGGGTTGTCGCCATTTTCAGCATCCAATCTAAAGTAAATATTTAATGCCTCCCTGTACTTTTTTAACTCCAAAAAGCAGTGCCCTATTTGCAATAAAACCGACCATTGATTAGGCTTTAGAAAATCAACATGTTGATAATATTGTAATGCCTTTTCGTAATTTCCCGATAAACGGTAGCAAAGTGCCATTTTTCGAATTGTCCACAAATCGTCCGGCTGTATGATATCTGCCTTAATGTAAGCGTTTAAAGCCTCTGTGAGTTGGGAGGTTTGTTGATATGAATAGCCTATTTTTTGGTAGATGGCCGCGGAGGGCTCAGTCTCTTTTATGATGTTTTCAAATAACTCCAGGGCTTGTGTATAATGACTTTTAGAAAAATAATATTCGGCAATTGCCATTTTAAAATCATTGTTTGCTGCCAGAATGTCGAACAGAAAAGTGCGATGCATCGACAAACAAAAGGTGAACATGTCAAAGAACTCGTTGTGCTGAGGGTGCAACTTGAAGAACCGAAACAAGTCTTGTATGTATTGCTTTGATAGGTTTTTTGCCAACAAATCAGGTGTCAGCATGGCTTCGTCCCTGGCCATTTCATCCAATTGCTCCGACTCCATGGTGAATGATTGTTTCAGCATTCCACGTTGTGCCTCCGGCATTTGAAGTATGCTCAGGCAAAAGGAGTATTTGTCGGAATTGCACATAACTGCATTTGTTTCGAATGCTGTGAAAAGGGTGCGGTCATCCTTTTTAAATAGCTCATTCACCGAGGAAAAATGACCATCGAAAGGCAAAAACCAATTTGAAATTTCGGAGAAGAAAGGGAAATTTTTGAGCATTGAAAAGGTACTCATGTACACATCAGCACCTTGCATCTGCAATTCACTAAGTTCTTTCAGTTTGTCGCTGACGCCACTTTTCTCGAGCATCTCTTCCCATGCCGGGTTTTCCTCAGCCCATTCTTCGGCATTCAATAGATTGTCCGTGTTCATTTTGTCTTTCAACAGCGGACTTATTTTCATCATTTCAGGAAGAATTTCTTCCTGCATCTTCTTCGAAATTTTTTCAGTCTCGGCAGTCGAAATTATTTGAATAATGATGTTCTGAAAATTTTCAACAATATGATTATCGTCGGCCAGAAGAACCAGTCGGTTGCGAATTACAGGGAAGTAAACAAGGAAGCGATTGTATTTAGCCAAAATAAAACACAGACCCACCAGGGCGCGTTGCCTCACTTTTTGATTGGCTAATTGGCAACAGTCCAAGAGCATCATTAACTTAGTTTCATCGAACGTGCGCCACAGATTGAGCGTCAAAGCCGAAACTATTAGGGATTTTTCCAGTAGACCAGGATAATCGTCAGCCAATATTTTGGAGAAAAAGTTTTTCTCGTCAGTGCCGTAAGTAGTTGTTAGCCAGAAAAGTTTGAATACTTCGGGTAAGGCAGTCTCGTAGTTGGAACGTAGCCGTTTCAACTCTACTTCATGGGTAGTTTCCAGATTGCCGATTAAACCCGTTTGAGAGTAGTAATAGTTCAGCGCAATAAGAATTTCAGTGGCCGAACGGTAGCGTTTAGTGTGCGGAAAGTACCGTTTTTGAGTGTATTCGAAATTGGTAGAATTTCGCAGCAATAACTCCTCACGCAAGTCCGCATTCAAAATAAACGTTTTGGCAATAAGCTTGTTATAAACCAATTTCCGTTGTGGGTCTTCTATGCCATCAATGTAATATTGAAGTAAAAATCGGTAGTTTTGTTGTATGTCTTTCAGTCTGTCAGCATATTCTCCTATCTGCAACTCGTCTACTAATGCATTCGTTTTATCAAACGCATTTTTCAACTGTCCCAAAATGAGAAAGTGCAACGCCGACTTGTAGGTAGATTGAATTTGAGCCGTGGTCATTTTAGTCAGGGATCAGTGATCGGTTTTCAGTGAACAGTTATCTTTTCGATAAAGAATAATTAGCCAAGTTTGCTAATTCTGCGAAGTCTTTCCTCGTCAATGATTTTGAGTTTGCGGCCATCCATGGCAATTACATGTTCGTTTACAAAGTTAGCAAGCGTGCGTATAGCATTTGAAGTAGTCATGTTCGACAAGTTTGCTAAATCTTCGCGAGATAAATACATGTTGATAGTAGCGCCATCTTCCTCAACTCCGTATTTTTTGTGTAGCTGCAGTAAAGCTTCCGCCAGTCTGCCCCGAATGTGTTTTTGAGTAAGATTCACCGTGCGGGCATCCGATGCCGCAAGATCCGATGCTATTTCTTCTAAAAACCGATAACAGAAAGCATTATTGTGTCGAAGGATAGAAATAAATATTTCGGCTTTGATCATATAAACCGTGGAGGCCTCAAAAGCCATTACATTTGTGCTATATTCATCATTCGCAATGATGGCCCGATAGCTGAAATGCTCACCGGGTTTAAGCATACGGATGATTTGAGACCGACTGCCAACGCCCTCTTTATACACTTTTAATTTTCCACTGGCTAATATCATCATGTGCGTGGGCTTATCGCCTTCGCAATGAATAATCTCATTTTTTTTAAAAAAATGGGCAGTATAATTATTACGTACAAATTGTCTTTCGTCGGGAGTTAATACATCCCACACTGATAGAATTTCTTCCAGCGGTTTTAATTCGGAAACATTTTTTTTTGCCATTAAACTCGTAAAAAATATGTTTGACAACAATGTTATAAAGCACAAATTTAGTGATTTTTTTTCTATTTGGTACAATAAGTGGCAAAAAATCTTACAAACTTATGTCGCACAATTTTTCAAATAGCTAATTTTCTGCCCAAATGGTATAATTATAATAGTTTTAGTGAGTGAAATTTGGCTAAAAAAATAAACATTTTTTATCGTTAATCAAATAAATATACTACTTTTGTAAAAACCAAAGCACCAAAAGTTTATGAAACAATTCTTATTGCTCGTTTGTATATTGCTTACGTTTAGTAAATTAGATGCTCAGCAAGTAATTATTAGCGACTCCGCTGTTGTTAGTTTGATAACCTGTTCGCCGGGAGAGGAAGTGTATTCGAAATTTGGACACACTGCTATCAGGGTTAAAGATAAGACGAATAATGTAGATGTTGTTTTTAATTACGGGATTTTTAGTTTCGAAACAGAGCATTTTTATTATAAGTTTATAAAAGGTGAAACCGATTATCAACTGGGCATTTATGAAACGAACTATTTTTTGCCCGAATATGCCGAAAGAAACTCAATGGTTTGGGAGCAGGTCTTAAATTTGAGCAGTGCTGAAAAGAAGAACCTTGTAGCTACTCTGCTCGAAAACTATGAGCCGCAAAACAGGGTGTACAGATATAATTTTGTATTCGACAATTGCTCTACGCGTCCCCGCGATAAAATAACCGGTTCTGTGAATGGATATATCAGATATCATCAAACGAGCGAACCTGCTACTTTTAGGCGTTGGGTAGGCGACTATGTGGGTACGGATACTTGGCTTAAATTTGGTATTGATTTGCTGTTTGGCATTGATGCTGATGCTATTGCGAGTCAAAAGAATAGCCAGTTTTTGCCCGAAGTGCTTATGTCAGATTTTCAGGAAGCTGAAATCGTTTCTTTGGATGGAAAAACAAGGAAGTTGGTTGAAAAGAGTGCAACGGTTCTGATTGATAAAAAACCGGTTGAATTACACAGTTCTTTTTTTGATTTTTTGTTGAAACCTCTTGCAGTGTCCTTATTTCTCTTAGCCTTAGGGATACTAATAACTTTACTGGATATAAAATATAGAAAGCACAATAAGATTTTTGATTCCATAATATTATTCATTACAGGGGTTGCAGGTATTATTGCGTTTTATTTAATGGTGTTTTCGTCACATCCTTTGGTAACTGCAAACTTGAATGTTTTGTGGATAAACCCATTAAATTTGGTTGCTGCTTTTCTCATTTGGGTTAAGCCGTTGCGGAAGATAATGTTCGTATGCGGAATATTAAATTTAGGTTTGCTTGCCGCTACCTTGATTACATTTTCGCTCTCTATTCAGAGTTTCAATTTAGCTGCTTTCCCTATTATTGTATTGTTGATGCTTCGTTCGGCACATTGGGTGGATACGATAAAAAAGAAAATTTTCAGAAATAAAGAAGTTACTATTGATAATTTCAAACAGTCATAAATTTACAGTCACATTTTAAAAATATAATAATGCGCTTTGTTGGAATTATTCCTGCACGTTTTGCTTCTACGCGTTTCCCGGGAAAACCATTGGTTGATATTGGTGGAAAAACCATGATTCAACGAGTTTACGAACAAGTTTCGAAAGTACTCACAGATGTATATGTGGCTACAGACGATCAACGGATTTTTGATGCAGTGCTGGCTTTTGGCGGCAAGGCTATCATGACCTCCGATCAGCACAAGAGTGGAACGGATCGCTGCTATGAAGCATACTCCAAGTTGACCGGAGTTTTTGATGTGGTGATCAATGTGCAGGGAGATGAGCCCTTTATTCAGCCCGAGCAGATAGAAACGCTGAAAGCTTGTTTTGAAACGAGTAACACGGAAATTGCTACTTTGGCCAAACGATTTACCGAAAAGGATGGATTTGAGGCGTTGAATAATTCCAATAGTCCTAAGTTGGTTGTTAATAAATTCGACGAGGCGATGTATTTTAGTCGTTCCATTATTCCGTTCCGGCGGGGTGCTGAAACTGCCGATTGGCTTTCGTTGGGTTCGTATCTGAAACATGTTGGAATTTACGCCTATAGAGCAGATGTGCTGAGACAACTTACATTGTTGGAACAATCGCCACTCGAAATTTCTGAGTCGCTGGAGCAACTTCGTTGGTTGGAAAATGGTTTCAGAATAAAAGTGGGTTATACCGACGTTGAAACGGTGGGGATTGATACGCCTGAAGATTTGGAAAAAGTGAAAATACTTTTCACGTAAGATTCATTTCATAATTTGAGGTAATAAAAAAGAGAGCTGCAACACATTGCGTGAAGCAGCTCTCTTGTTATTTGAATCAAATGGGGTTGTCTAGATGCATTTATTCCATGCACTGCCGTCTTCGTAATTTTCAACGACTATAGTTTGCTGTACGAATGAATAATCGTTAATCAGATTCGAAATTTCTTGTTTTAGCATCGAAATGGCACCATCAATCAAATCGGCACGAAATCCGGAATTGCCCAGCTGGATTACTAAATCCATTGAAACGATTCTACTCATCAACTTTCCTAACTCTACTGATTTTCGCTGCGCTATTTGTAAATCCACATCAAAGCTTAGCAATTCTTTTAAGTGCTTGGAAGCTTGTTCTGTCAGGTTGAATTCCGAGAGAAAACGGTATAGATTAGTTTCTTTTGCGGTTTTCATTAATTTAGTAAGCGATTCAGAAATCTGATTGTACAAAATATCATTTGATCCTTCAAAAATCTGAAACGGTCTGGTGTCAACGGTTCCCCGCCCGGCAATGTGATTCAGCTTATAACCGATGGCACCAACCAATGTGAGGAGCGATTGTGCAGATTCCTGCATTAAATCTGTAGTAACTGTTTTTATAATATTGGCTTCCAGTCCTAAAGTCGTTAAATCGTTCTTGATGTCGGCCATTTGACTTCCTTTCATGCTTAAAGCAGAGCAAATGGTAAAGTCGGCTTGTAGTCGGGCCAATCGTTGTTGTACCTGATCGTAAGTAAAGAGTGATTTGCCACCTATCAGTCGTTGTTGACAGTGAGCAATAGCTTCATCGAGCATGCGTTTTATAAATCCAAGTCCCATGCCCGGGAAGTGCATTCTGCTTCGATGCAGTAAGTCGAGCATCATTTTTACCCCGGTAGAGTGGGGGATAAGTCTTTGCGTTTTAGGGATTTTTACATCCAATAGGTTGCGTCCGTATGGGATTTGGTACAGTCCCAGGTTTTCAAAATATTCATCAACTACAATTTTTTGATCATGAGCTGTGTTGTCGCAGATAAAGAAATCGATATCACGTTGTAGATTTCCGTTTTCGGCTAATTTCCGTGCTGTAAGTAACCAGTAATCGGCCTGTCCTGTTAGCCCGGCCCAGTGTTTTGTGCCGCGTAAGTGGAAATGATTTTTTTCTTCTACAAAAGAGGTTTGCATATTCAGTGCATCGCTACCGTAACCGGGTTCGGTTATCATCAGTCCTCCCATGTTTCGAGCATTCAAAAATCTTTCGAAAACTTCTTTCTTTGCTTCTTGTTGACCGTATTTTGCGACAGGTTGCATAAAGAGCGCGCTGTTGATACCCAAGGTAAGCGATAATGCCATCGACTCATACGAAGCAGCCGATAACATTTGCATGTTTTCAGCCACAGTGCCCCCGCGTCCGCCAAATTCAACCGGAATACTTAATGAAAGTGGGTTGCAGTCCATTATCTGACCGAGCATATTGGGAGTTATTCCACGTTTAACGCTTAGTTGGTTGATGTCATTTTCTTCACGAAATAATCGTTTGATGGTAGTCTTAAATTCGTTTAAAAATGAATCGAATGAACTACTCTGGACATCTTGCTTGTTACTGCTTGCCAAAATACTTGGGGAAATGGTGTTGTTTTCTTGCATTATTGTTTTTGATATTTCTGAGTAATAAGAATAATTCTATGTGAATAAAGGCTAGAACAATCGGATGCGTCAAAAGTTCTGTCTAGGTTGACATCCTGTGTGTTTAAATCGTTTGTTTTGTGTCATTTTTTTTTGCTGTTTTTACATAAAATGTGCTTTCTATCGGCAACAATTTTCTATTTTACAATTAATACCAACTTTTATTCTTAAATTTGCTCTCAAATTACGAATTAACTCATGAGTCGCTTTACATCTATATACAAGTATCTTAAACATTTTCTTACAGCTAAAAATACCGGTGGGCATGGCGTTCATTCTCCGTTTATGTATCAGTTCACACGGTATGTATTGAGGGAAAATCATCCTTTTTACGTTTTCGATTCAATAGAAAGACTGCGTGACAGTTTAAAAATGGATTGGCGTGTTCTAACAGTCACTGATTTTGGTACAGGTATCAATCGAACTAGAGTTGTGAGTGATATTGCTAAGAAATCGATCAAATCAACTCGCGAAAGTCAATTGCTTTTTCGAATTGCCCATTATATTAAGGCTGAGAATGTTTTAGAGTTAGGAACTTCTTTGGGTATAACAACGTCATACCTTGGTTCTTTATCTCTCCGAATGAAATGCGTGACGCTCGAAGGCTGTCCGCAAATTGCAGCTGTTGCGGCTGAGAATTTCAGGAAATTGAACCTGAAAACGATTGAATTAGTAGTTGGCAATATTGATGTCACTTTGCCCGGTGTGCTGGCTTCCATGCCACAACTCGATGTAATTTTTATCGATGCCAATCACAGATCAAGTGCCGTATTGCGATACTTTGAACTCTGTTTGGCTCATGTGCACAAAAATTCAATTATTATAATAGATGATATTTATTGGTCGGATGATATGGAGTTGGCATGGCAGACAATTAAGAATCACCCACGAGTGACCTCGACTATCGATTTGTTTCAAATGGGTATCGTTTTTTTTAATACTGATGTAAACAAAATGCACTACAAAATGCGTTATTGAGAACCAATGACGATTTTTTAGAGAATGAATTAAATAATAATGATATGAAATTATATACAAAGACTGGTGATAAAGGACAGACAGGACTCATTGGTGGGACCAGAGTTGCTAAGAACGACGTCAGATTAGATGCGTACGGTACTGTTGATGAGTTAAACTCATTTATCGGATTGCTCACTACTTATGCAATTCCCGAGGAAGATGTTGCCTTTTTACGAAAGATTCAGAACCTGTTGTTTTCGGTTGGTTCTCATTTGGCAACTGATACTTCGAAAGTGGCTTTTCATAGTGCTTCTGTTTTGGTAGAGGCAGATATTGAATGCATTGAACGTGAAATAGATAGGCTAGATGCCGCTCTGCCTCCACTCAATTCTTTTATACTCCCGGGCGGCTCTCCGGCAGGTGCTTTGGGGCATGTGTGCAGAACAGTGGCCAGGCGGGCTGAACGTAGGATGTTTGATATGAATCAGTATTATCCGGTAGACAATTATATTTTTATTTATACAAATAGATTATCGGACTATTTCTTTGCTTTAGCAAGACGATTAACATTATTTGATAATGGTAAAGAAATATGTTGGGAAAAGTAGTATTTCTAAAAAAAAATTCTTATTTTTGCAGAATATTAGAAAGAAACCACACAATTCTTATTTACTTAAAAAAATGCGTTAATTATGTATTGGACTTTGGAATTAGCTTCTAAAATTGAGGATGCGCCGTGGCCTGCCACAAAAGATGAATTAATTGATTACGCTATGCGTTCAGGATCGCCATTGGAAGTGATTGAAAATTTGCAAGAGATTGAAGATGAGGGTGAAATCTATGAATGTATTGAAGATATTTGGCCCGATTATCCAAGTAAAGAAGATTTTTTCTTCAATGAAGAAGAATATTAAGATTTTTTTTTCAGTTGATTGCACTCTTGAAAAAGTTAATGATTGTGTTATTTTCTGAAACTTCAATAAAATAACTGTTTAGGAGACACAATTTTTTTTCTTGTTTGAAGTTTTATTTATTGCGCATTCAAAAAAAAAGAAACAGTGAGACGTGACCTGAGTGAGATATAATGTCGGTATAGACCTATGAAAAGACTTTTTTTTTGCATACTATTCTCCGTCATTTGCATAGGCTCTGCTTTTTCACAGTTTGATGCTCAGTTGAGCCAATATATGTTTCATATTTCTTCATTTAATCCCGCAGCGGTGGGTGAGAATAACCTGATTCAAATAACAGGTCAACATCGAATTCAATGGGTAGGATTCCCCAATGCAGGTCAAACTACTGTATTTAGTATTAATTCTCCACTAAAACTTGGAAAGAGTGAAAATGGAATAGGTTTCCGTTTTCTAAACGATAGGGCTGGACTATTTATGAATCGGTCTGCACAGTTGCAGTATGCCTATAAAAAACGAATTTTTGGAGGGCTGTTAAGCATAGGAGCTGATGTGGGCTTTGTAAGCATCGGATTTCATGGTGATAGTGTAAACGTTGCGAATCATGTAATCAATATTGGTGAATATCATAAAGATATGGCTTCCGATCCTTCAATACCTCAAACGAGTGTAGCGGGTATGAGTATGGATATGAGTGTCGGCGTTTTTTATTCGACACCCAGGTATTATGGTGGCTTATCGTTTACGCATCTGAATCACCCGACGGTTAATTTGGATGATAAATCGAATCTTGATTTATTGGGAACGATGTATTTGACAGGAGGTAGTTCATATAAACTTGCAAACCCGTTGTACGTGCTAAAACCCAGCGCTTTGCTGAAAACTGATTTTAGATCGTTGCAGATTGATGTTTCTACTCGGGTAGAATATGATAATAAATATTGGGGCGGTTTATCCTATAGATTACAGGATGCCGTAGTTTTACTGGCCGGAATTAATTTAGTTGGAGGTTTATCAGTTGGTTACTCTTATGATTTACAAACTTCAAAATTGATTACTGTAAGTTCCGGTTCGCATGAAATTGTTTTAATTTATAGTTTTGCTTATGTTTTGGGAAAGCGAACAAGCAAATTTAAAAGTATAAGAATATTATAGAAGCTGTATTGCTTCACTTTTTAAATTACAATTAACTGATCGTAGTTTTTTATTTCAATATAACAATCGTACTAGAATGAAAAAAAGTCTGACAATTATTTTACTTACATTCCTTTTTGTTGCATGCAACAAACCTGCAGGTGAGTTAGTAGGTATGGGGGCAAAACAATCGTTTAATGAAGCTCAACCATATGGAATGGTATTTATAAAAAGAGGTTCGTTTATGATGGGAGCCAATGACCAGTCCGCCATTGGAGCAATAAACGACAAGCCTGTCAATGTTACTGTTGATGCTTTTTGGATGGATGAAACCGAAATTACAAACGATAAATATAAACAATTTGTTGTTTGGGTTCGCGACTCTATTGCTTTACGTTCACTCGTAATGGCCGGAAAAGATGAGTACAGAATGAAATTCAAAAATCAAACCGACGACACAAGTCCAGAATCAGCCCGTTTGAACTGGAGTGCTAAAAGCCCATGGGAATCGAAAGATGCAGAAGTTAAAGAAGTGTTAGAGTCGTTTTACTACGATGGTGCTAAAATTTTGGGTGGAAAAAAGCAAATGAACCCTAATAAATTGCGTTATACTTACGAATGGTTAAATTATGATCAGGCAGCTTTGCCAAGCAATAAATTTAATGTTAATACAGGAGCTTATCCTGCCAATGCAAAAGTAAGAGTTGACTCGTCGTACGTCGATGAAAATGGTATCATTAAAAATGTGACCATAGAACGTAAATTGACATCCCGCCGTGATTTGATTTCATCCCGAATAGTGAATGTTTATCCAGATACCATTATGTGGTTGCGTGATTTCCAATTTTCCTATAATGATCCTAAAATGCGCATGTATTTTTCACACCCGGGATTTGCGAATTATCCGGTGGTTGGTGTTACTTGGGAGCAATGTCAGGCATTTTGCCAATGGAGAACTCAATTGTTTAACAATGCACACGCTGTGGGTGGACAAGATTATAGATTACCAACCGAAGCCGAATGGGAATATGCAGCGCGTGGTGGTCGCCGTTTAGGATTGTATCCTTGGGGTGGCAATTATGTACGCGACGGAAGAGGCTGTTTCTTAGCCAACTTCAAACCTATGCGTGGTAGTTATACCGATGATACCGGTGCTACAACTATGAAGGTTGCTTCGTTCTATCCAAATGATTATGGTTTGTTCGATATGGCAGGAAATGTTGCGGAATGGACTTCGTCAGCTTATAATGTCTCAGGTAGCACACTGGTGATGGATATGAATCCAAACTTTCAGTATAATGCAAAAAATAGTGATAGCGATATGTTGAAACGTAAAGTTATCAAAGGAGGCTCGTGGAAAGATATTGCTTACTTCCTGCAATGTGGTGTAAAAACCTACGAGTACCAAAATGAAAGTCGTCCTTATATTGGATTCCGTTGTGTACGTTCGTATAATGGTGAATAATTTAAGAACTATCTAACAAAATTTATTTAAAGAAAGTATTATGTCAGAAAATCAATCAAAATTTGATATTTGGTGGAATAAACCGGAAACTAAACGATTACTGGGTGCTGCCTATAGTTTGGGTGCTTCAGTTGTTATCATAGGTGCAATGTTTAAAATTTTGCACTTGCCTGGGGCAGGTCCTATGCTAGGTACTGGTATGACTATTGAAGCTATTTTATTTGCTTTAGGAGTATTTGACCAACCTCATAAAGAATATGACTGGGAAAAAGTGTATGACTTTGATGGCGAAGCCGTAGCTACTCAAAATGACTCGCCTGCCATCGCAAAAACACCAAGCAGAGCTGTTGGTTTAAACTATACAGAAACCATCAACGATGATGATGTAAAGAAACTTTCTGAAAGCATTAAGAACCTGACACAGACATCTCAACAATTTGCAGGGTTGACAAATATTCTAGGTGCGACCGACCAACTGGTCAAGAATATTGATGGTGCTTCGCAGGCTACAGGTCAGTTTATCAAATCACAAGAAAATTTGAATGTTGCAGCCGGTTCT
>RRZT010031793.1_pt1 | contig 12356 bp, 10 predicted proteins | sample 2165551 | NCBI WGS metagenome assembly RRZT01 (sample SAMN10456910, study PRJNA506462) | wastewater metagenome | biome: wastewater; feature: sludge; material: wastewater sludge; isolation source: wastewater sludge with Escherichia coli K12::gfp cells carrying plasmid... | place: USA: Moscow, Idaho... | reverse complement strand
TCATTCAGGTATTTCTCTTTAATTTTTCCAACTGTGATAATACGAATTTCCATTTACACCTCAAAGTCCATTGCTACACGGTCGCATACATTTGGTCTTACGTAAGTGTCCGCAACATGAACATGATTCGGATTTACTGCATAGGCAGCCAGTGCCTCAGCGCTCTCCAGCTCAGTGATCAGGCACAAATCACGTGTGCTGGATGGAAGAAGGTCTGTAACAACCTCTGCCTTAATGAGCCCTGGCACAACACCAACCAGACCTTCAAGATGTTCTTTGATCTGTGCTTTTAATTCAGGCTTCTTCTCCTCAGGAATCTCTTCTTTAAATGACCACATTACCATATGTTTTACCATTTTTATTGTCTCCTTTACATATATTTTCTTAACTGTTATACCAATTTATATAAATGATATGAGTGTCAAAAGGTCTTTTGACACTCATTTGATACCCGGATTGCTACGCAGCTACGCTGCTCCCGCAATCCTCCAAATATTCGAAATCCGCTGATTTACTTCGTAAATCGCTACTTTCTCATATTTGGCGTGTCCCAAGTTCAAAAGCCTTATCGTGCAAGCACGAACGGCTTTTTGACCTTTTGACACTGGTATCATATAAATTTTTACAAATGCTCTTCCACATAAGTCTGGAACTCATCCATACTCATCAGTACCTTACGCGGCTTCGTACCTTCTTCAGTACCTACTACCCCAGCGTCACAGAGCTGGTCCATAATACGGGCTGCGCGGTTAAATCCAATCTTATACATTCTCTGCAGCATACCGATGGAAGCCTTTTCCTTCTCAATAATGAACTTACCCGCCTGCTCGAAATAGACATCTCGCTCATTGCCGCCAGAGCTTCCGCCAGCTGTAAGAACCGCATTGTTCATCTGCTGTTCAATCTTATTGTCGTAATCTGTCCGTGGATTTTTATCTGCAAGGAAATCCACAATATTGCTGACTTCGTCATCTGAAACAAAGGCTCCCTGCAGTCTGGCAGGCTTCTGGTAGCCCTGCGGATAAAACAGCATATCTCCTTTACCAAGAAGCTTCTCTGCGCCGTTCATATCCAGAATGGTTCTGGAGTCCACACCGGAAGTGACAGCAAAGGCAATACGTGACGGCATGTTCGCCTTAATAAGACCGGTAATAACATTGACAGACGGTCTCTGGGTAGCAATAACCAGATGGATGCCTGCAGCACGGGCCAGCTGGGCCAGACGACAAATAGCGTCCTCCACATCCCCTGGTGCAACCATCATAAGGTCTGCAAGCTCATCTACGATAATGACGATCTGGCACATTTTCTCAGGGCGCTGCTCTCCCTCCGGGAACTTCATCTTCTCAATCTTGCGGTTAAACTCTTCCAGATTTCGTACCCCATACTCTGCAAAAGTATTGTAACGGTTACTCATCTCATTTACTGCCCAGTTCAGAGCCCCCGCAGCTTTCTTCGGATCTGTGACAACCGGAATGAACAGATGCGGGATACCATTATAAACACTAAGCTCTACCACTTTCGGGTCAATCATGATCAGCTTAACCTCGTCTGGCTTGGCTTTATATAAAATACTGATAATAAGTGTATTGATACAAACAGATTTACCAGATCCGGTGGAACCTGCGATCAGAAGGTGGGGCATCTTGGCAATATCTGCCACGATCGTCTTACCCTCAATATCTTTACCAGCAGCAAAAGCCAGCTTGGATTTGGCATTCATAAACTCCGGGCTCTGGATCAGATCACGGAGCATAACCGCACTGTGTTCTTTATTTGGTACCTCGATACCTACAGCTGCTTTACCCGGGATCGGAGCTTCGATACGGATATCCGGCGCGGCAAGATTCAGCTTGATATCATCAGAGAGACCTACGATCTTGCTTACCTTTACACCCATTTCCGGCTGCAGCTCATACCTGGTAACTGTAGGTCCGCAGCTTACGTTTGTAACCTTGGCATTTACTCCGAAATTATACAGGATTTCCTGTAATTTCTGAGCTGTCTTTCGAAGATGGGAATCAGAATCTCCCTGGGATTTCCCATTTCCACGTTTCAGAAGATTCACAGGCGGATACTGATATTCCTTTTTCACCGCCGCTTCCTGGGTTTTGATCTCATGCTGGATATTTACAATTCCGTTGGCAATCTCCTGCCTGGAAGACTTAGGATTCTTCGCCGACTGACGGGAAGTAGTTTCATCCGAAACTCCATTCCCCGCTGCCATTTCGTCAGAAGCTTCAGAAGAGTGGAAGCCAGAAGTTGCCGGAGATCCATGGGCAGCGCCACCTGCTGCGCCAGAAGTATCTCTCGTCAAAGCAACTGCATTCTGCATGGTAGCCATAGCTTCATTAAAATCCACTCCATCATAACTGTTTTCTTCTTCCTCTGCCTCAGCTGGTTGGTCACTGCTAACTGGATTTTTCATATAGACAGTACCGTCCTCTTCCGTGGTATCCTTTTCCATAGAATATGACGGTACAGGATCATCTTGTCCAGAGGAGGCGCTCGTATTCAGATCTGGCTCGTCTGACTGCTCTGGCTCAGAACGGTGAATTGCAAACTGCAGCTGTGTTTCCTCCTGTGATTCTCTGTCATCAATTGACAGATCATCCTGGATCCGATACTCACTGATATCCACATACTTTCCTGTATTAATCGGAAGATTCTGAGCAGAAGCACTCTCGGAAAATTCTCCATTCACTGTAGTCATATTCTCCAGTGATCCTGCATCTCCCGGATTCATGGCATTCTCTGGATTTAAAGGAAATTCCTGATCCACAGATTCCCCGCTTTCCTCGGAATTTCTATCTTCAAATAAATCTGTCCCTGCAAGAAAGCTTGTAGAATCCAGGTTTTCTCCTCTTCTGCCCCGGGTCTGGTTATTTCCACGCATTCTCATCCGGGAATTTGCCCTGGAATCATTTCCAGCTGTCCTGGAAGCCTTTTTCCCTTTCTGTTTGGCTGCCTTTTTCTCAAAACGGGATGGTTCTTCCACCATATCTGAAGCAATCCCTTCTTCGGCAAGTGCAGCTTCCAGCTCCTGCATCCTTTTCTCACGGCGCTCCTGGGCTGCCAGCTGGCGCTGCTGGACTTTCAGCTGCTTCTTCAGCTGACGCTCCGGTGCTCCCTCCTGATAGAGCGCCTGCTGCCCCTTCACAGCTTCCAGGATCTTATCATAAACCTTATACAAAAATCCCAGGAAAGAATGCTGCGTGATCAGGATCAAACATACAAGGATCACAAGTACAATGATCACATAAGCACCGATGGTTCCAAATGCGGAGATTGTAGAAATACAGATTGCGCCTCCAATGGCTCCGCCACCAGTACGATACTCAGAACTGATCCTGTAATATTCTGCAAGAGTTGTACTCTCTGTATAGCCTTCTGTAAAAAGCTGTGCCAGTCCACAGCAGATCAGAAACAGAACTGCGGCGGCGGCTGTTTTTTTATAAGCAAGCACATTTCCCTTATTGGAGATCAGAAATGCTGCCATAATAAAAAGTACAACGGGAAAAATATAAGCCATCAGTCCCATTACTCCCATGAGTACCTTGCTGATGCTTCCTCCGACATTTCCACCAAGTCCGACACAACTTACCATAAGAATGATCGCTGCCGCCATCAGCACCAGAAGTATGATTTCCGTCTGAAAGCCGCTGGATATTGACTGCTTTCCTGCTGTATTCTTTTTAGACTGAGTACGTGCGGAAGATTTTTTCTTCGCGGATGTACCACGTTTGGTTGTTGATTTCTTCGGCGTATTATACGCTGCCATTAAAAAGTTCCCCCTTCATCAGGCAAATTTGTAACCGATCCGTGTTTCTGTAAGCTTTCCTGCCGGACAGTTATGCAAAATTGCTAATAAGCGCTATGGCTCCTGCCACAAAACAGTAAAATGCGAAATAGCGCAGTTTCGCATGCTGCAAAATGCGGAGCAGATTGCGTATCATAAAATATCCAACTACTCCCGCCACGATCATACCAAAGACATAGGTAAATCCAAGAGACACACTCATCTTTGGCGTGGTAAACTGTCCAAGCTCCAGAAAAAGAGAGCCCAGAACTGCCGGAATGCTGATAAGATAAGAATATTTCACTGCAAATTTCCTGCTGAAACCGCATAATAAGCCTGCACAAATCGTCATTCCACATCTGGATATACCTGGAAATACGGAAATCCCCTGACAAATTCCAATCCACATGGCATTGTCATAAGTCACATCTTTCGGTGTCTTGATTCCACCGATATTACTGAGGTCTGTCACAAGAAGAAACACTCCTGTCACAAGGATACATGCTCCTGGAAGAAGCGGGGAAATCGCCGCTCTTGTCACCAGTCTTCTGCAAATGTATCCAAGCAATGCTGTGGGAATAAATGATACAGCCATAATCGCTGTAAATTTACGGTATGTTCCGTGCACCACTCTGGCATAGTGGAGATTCTCACCGGTTTTCCTGTTGTGAAAATAGATATTTACATTCCCGATTATATCCATGATCATGCCCAGAAGCTCCTCTCCGATCCGGCGAAGATCCTCATGGAATGCAAAAAAAACTGCCACCATCGTGCCTATGTGAAGAAGCACTTCAAAAAGGACCGCAGTGTTTCGTGTAATTCCCATTGCATTTTCTATGGCTGCCAGATGTCCGAAACTGCTCACAGGAAGAAACTCCGTGATTCCCTGAACAATTCCTAATAAAATCGCCTGTAAAACTGACATATTCAATATTTCCTTTTCTTTGGGATAAGACGGGCCGCGAAAACCCGTCAAGCGTACCTATTATACCACAAAGCAGGCAAAGATACAACTTTAATCGAACGACTGTTTTGTCTGCAGATTCCAGGAATGATTTTTCAAACACGCTCTAATATATAGAAAAAACCCTGCCTGAGATTTCAAACCGAAATCCCAGACAGGGAACTCATACCTTCTTACTTCTCAGAAAAAAGGTGCATATATTTGTTACTGTCCATTTTGAGGCCAGCAGCTTTTATTTTGCATATTTGCTCTTAATATACTCATCGATGCCGCGTGCACCTGCTTTACCTGCTCCCATAGCAAGGATAACAGTTGCAGCACCTGTAACAGCATCTCCACCAGCATATACGCCTTCTTTTGAAGTCTTACCAAACTCTTCGTCAGCAATGATACATTTTCTCTTGTTTACATCAAGACCGATGGTTGTAGAAGAAATCAGCGGGTTCGGGCTTGTACCAAGGGACATGATAACAGTATCAACGTCGATGGTAAACTCAGAGCCAGGAATCTCAACAGGGCGTCTTCTTCCGGAAGCATCCGGCTCGCCAAGCTCCATACGGATACATTTGATACCGGTTACCCAGTCTTTGTCATCTGTAAGGATCTCAACAGGATTGCAGAGAAGATCAAACTGTACGCCCTCTTCTTTTGCGTGATGAACTTCCTCTTTACGTGCAGGCAGCTCTGCTTCTGAACGACGATAAATAATATGTACCTCTGCGCCAAGACGAAGTGCAGTTCTTGCAGCGTCCATAGCAACGTTACCACCACCAACAACAGCAACCTTCTTGCCATGTGCGATCGGAGTATCATAATCCTCACGGAATGCTTTCATAAGGTTGTTACGTGTCAGGTACTCGTTAGCGGAGAATACACCGTTAGCCTGCTCACCCGGGATTCCCATGAACATTGGAAGTCCGGCACCGGATCCGATAAATACAGCCTCAAATCCCTCATCTTTAAGAAGCTCATCGATTGTTACGGATTTACCAATGATAACGTTGGTCTCAATCTTAACACCCAGAGATTTTACGTTCTCAACCTCTGCTGCAACTACTTTGTCTTTTGGAAGACGGAATTCCGGAATACCATAAACAAGAACTCCACCAGCTTTGTGAAGTGCCTCGAAGATTGTTACATCGTAACCCATCTTTGCAAGATCTCCGGCGCAGGTAAGTCCGGAAGGACCGGAACCGATCACTGCAACTTTATGTCCGTTCTTCTGTGCAGCCGGAACTGGTTTGATACCATTCTCCTTCGCCCAGTCAGCAACGAAACGCTCCAGTTTACCAATGGAAACAGCTTCCCCTTTCAGACCGCGGATACATTTACCCTCGCACTGTGTCTCCTGAGGACATACACGTCCGCAAACAGCCGGAAGAGCACTGGACTCACCGATGATCTGGTAAGCTTTTTCAAAGTTTCCTTCTTTTACTTCATGAACGAAGCCTGGGATATTGATAGATACCGGGCATCCTTCCATACATTTTGCTTTCTTACAGCCAAGGCATCTGTTTGCTTCTTCCATTGCCTCTTCTTTATTGTAACCAAGGCAAACCTCTTCAAAGTTAGTAGCACGAACCTTAGGAGCCTGCTCTCTGACTGGTACTTTCTTTAATACATCTGCCATTATTTGTCACCTCCACAATGTCCGCATCCGCCGTGATGGGTATCGCCTTCCTGAAGCTTCAGAAGAGCACGTCCCTCTTCGGTCTTATACATCTGCTGTCTCTTCATGGCAAGGTCGAAATCAACTTTATGTCCATCAAATTCCGGTCCGTCTACGCAGGCAAATTTCACTTCGCCTCCAACCATTAAACGACAGGCTCCGCACATACCGGTTCCGTCTACCATGATCGGGTTCATGCTGACAACTGTAGGAATGTTCAGTTCTTTTGTTAACAGGCAGACAAATTTCATCATGATCATCGGTACGATTGCAACGCAGAGATCATACTCTTTGCCCTGGTTCTGCACAAGGTCACGAAGTACATCTGTACCCATACCTTTACGTACATAAGAACCATCATCTGTAGTAACATACAGATTACATACTTCTTTCATCTTGTCCTCAAGAATAAGGAGATCCTTTGTCTTGGCACCAACGATCGCATCAGCGGTAATGCCATGCTCGTGAAGCCATTTCACCTGAGGATATACAGGAGCTGTACCAACACCACCTGCTACGAAAACGATTTTTTTCTTCTTAAGCTCTTCGAGATCTTCATGGCAAAGTTCAGATGGCTGTCCCAGAGGTCCAACAAAATCTTCGAAGTAATCGCCTGCTTTCAGCTGGGCCATTCTGGTTGTTGAAGCACCAGCCGGCTGGAAAACGATTGTTACAGTACCTTTCTCTGCATCATAGTCGCAGATTGTAAGCGGAATTCTCTCTCCTACTTCGTCCATTTTCACGATGACGAACTGGCCAGGCAGACAATGCTTAGCCACACGAGGAGCTTCCACATCCATAAGAAAAACATTTGCAGAAAGTTTCTCTGCGTTGAGTATCTTATACATAGTTCCCTCCTGAAGTACTATATTTGTTGCTGCTCACTCCGCGGGCAGTAACCTATATTTAACCGTCACTTCATGTATATGTCCGCTGTATGGACACTTGTGTCGGTCATATCCTATAACACTATAGCACAAAAAGACAGGTTAGTAAAATAAAATTCTCCTGTTTTTCTTATATTTTTTCCAAAAAATGTATAATTTTTCATTTTTCAGGGGATTTGCTTTTCTCTTCACCAATTAATTCATATAATTTCCCAAGAGCTTCTTTCATTCCTCCAACTTCATCGATCAGACCTTCTTTCACTGCCTCCGGACCTTCTAACATAGTTCCCACATCTTTTACCAACTGCGTAGTGTCCAGCATCAGTTCTTCCAGTCTTTCCTGGGACATGTGAGTGTGACTGGAAATGAAGGTGGTGATCCGGTCCTGGATTTTCTCCATGTTGCGGTAGGACTGGGCGACGCCAATAAACATGCCATTTGTGCGAACAGGGTGGATCACCATGGTGGCACTGGGAACTACAAAAGAATAATCTGCAGATACAGCCATGGGAACACCAATGGAGTGACCGCCTCCAAGTACCAGGGACACTGTGGGCACGCTTAAAGAGGCGATCATCTCTGCAATGGCAAGACCAGCTTCCACGTCACCGCCCACAGTATTAAGCAAAACCAGAAGCCCGTCCACAGACTTGTCATCCTCGATCATGGCAAGCTTTGGCAAAACATGCTCATATTTGGTAGTTTTGCTGTGAGACGGCGCCGATTCGTGCCCCTCTACCTCACCGATGATCGTCAGAAGTTCCACTTTGTATTTATTGGAATTCTCATTTAAAATAACCTGTCCCATATCACGGATCTGCTTATTTTGCTGTTCTTCTTTTTCTACAGATTCTTTTTTTTCACTTTCTGCTTCATTATCCTCTCTTTGCTGCATAAAAAATACCTCCACACAATCGTATGGAGGTATTATCTGCAAATCTGATTAAATTATTCGTCCCAGTTATGCCATACATCTGTTACATCGTCGTCATCATCCAGAAGATCAAGGATTCTCTGGATATCCTTAAGGGATTTCTCATCTGTCAGTTCAACAGTTGTCTGCGGGATCATGGCAACCTGTGCCTCAAGAAGCGGAACACCTGCGGCCTCAAGAGCCTCGCGTACTGCACCTAAATCATCCGGAGCAGTGAGAACTTCATAGCTGTCCTCTTCTTCATTGAAATCCTCAGCACCTGCATCAAGAGCGGTCATCATCAGTTCGTCAGCGTCCATCTCGCACTCTTCCTTGTCGATGATGATCTGGCCCTTCTGATCGAACATGTAGGATACACAGCCCTGGGTTCCAATGCTTCCGTTACCCTTTGTAAAAGCGTTTCTTACGTTGCTGGCTGTACGGTTCTTGTTATCAGTCAGAGTCTCAACGATGATGGCAACACCATTCGGACCATATCCTTCGTATACAGCTTTCTCATAACTGTCTGCGGAATCAGCACCGGCTGCTTTCTTAATACCACGCTCGATGGTATCGTTTGGCATGTTGTTTGCCTTTGCCTTTGCAATAACATCACGAAGCTTACCATTGTTATTCGGATCCGGACCACCTGCTTTAACAGCCATTACGATCTCACGACCGATGATGGTAAAGATTTTTCCTTTTTTAGCATCGTTTTTTTCTTTCTTGTGCTTTATGTTTGCGAATTTTGAATGTCCTGACATTTCTTATCCTCTCCTTTTGGTTCTTTTTTTATCTTTTCGGCCCGCACCTTTCCGATGGTTTTGTTGCCAAGGGAAAGAATTCTGAAACGGTAGCCGTTTACAACAATTTCTTTATCCAGATCATCTTCTGTGGGAATATGTCCAAGAAGATTCGTCAGATAACCATTTAAGGTCTCAAATTCCACTTTACCGAAATCAATTCCAAGCTCTTCCGCTACATCTTCCAGATACGCCAGTGCGTCAATGATCACACTGTTATCCTTCTGCGTCCGGAACGTACTGTCGTCTTCATCGTATTCATCCAGAATATCTCCTACGATTTCCTCCAGAATATCTTCCATTGAGACAATTCCTGAAGTCTGTCCATACTCGTCCACTACCACTGCCATATGAATTTTCTTCATCTGCATGGATTTGAAAAGATCACTGATTCCCCTTGTCTCCGGAATAAAAGAAGCTTCTCTGATCAATCCCGGCAGATCCTTAAGGGGTTTGAACTTCGCCCAGGAATTCCTGGTGAGAAATTTCAAAGCATCTTTATAATGAATAATTCCTACTATATTATCTATCGTCTCTCTAAATACAGGATAACGGGAATTTCCTTCCTCAAGCATGGTATCCACAATGGTCTGAAGATTGTCCTCCTCATCAAATGCGATCACATTCTTGCGATGCGTCATAATGTCCTTGGCTTCAGTGTCCGTAAACTCCATGATATTCTGGATCATCTCTGCTTCGTTTTCCTCAATGACACCCTGCTCATGGGCTTCATCTACAATGGAAATGATCTCTTCCTCCGTCACCGGATCCTCTGACTGATTAAAAGCAACACCAAATGGCCTTGCTGCCAGCTTGGCAATAAAGGTTACGCACATAGTAAAAGGATACAGGATCCTGGTAAAAAATCCCACAATCTTCATATACCGATATGCATATTTCTCCGGGTGATAGGTTCCGATTCTCCTGAATGTAAGAATACCAAGAGACGCAAGCAGAATGATCACCAGTGCAAGCACCAGGATCAATGCAGCCAAATGCTTTATGTAGGGATGAAAGGTCTCGGTAGCCCATGGAACGATAAATGCTCCGAAACAGACTCCGGAAGCCATAACAATCAGCGGAATCGCATTGACAAATGAAACAGGATTGTTGATCAGGGAAAGAAGAAAGACTGCTTTCTTATCTCCTTCCTGCGCCCGTTTCTCCACTTCGTTTTCGCTCAGATTGTGCACTGCAGCTGAAAATCCATAAAAAATACCATTCAGCCACAAAAGCAATAATAAAATGACAAAGCCCGCCAGGGGCATACTACTGCCAGATTCCATATATTAAACCTTTGTTCCTCCTAGACAGCGTTACTGCTTATTACCTTCGCAGTAACGAAAACATACTGCTGCTTCCTTATTCCACAGCAGCACGAATGTGCAATTGCGGCAGTCAATGCCGCTGAGACTTTACAACTATATCACTAAAGTTTCTTTTCGTCAAGAGAATGTAAGCTCCAGGCTGATTTCAAGAGCATGGTTCACCTTGACAAGCATAGGACCGTCCAGATGACATACTTTATCTTTTAATCTTCTCTTGTCAATGGTGCGAAGCTGTTCTAACAAAATTACAGAATCTTTTTCAATTCCATAGGCCGATGCATCAATCTCAATATGGGTGGGCAGCTTCGCCTTGTTCATTTTGGATGTAATAGCTGCGCAGATCACGGTAGGACTGTGTCTGTTGCCTACATCATTCTGAATAATAAGTACCGGTCGGATACCTCCCTGCTCGCTTCCCACCACGGGCCGAAGATCCGCATAAAAAATATCCCCTCTTTTAATTACCACACAATTCACACTCCGTTTTACTTTTACTTTTCTGAAAATAAGTATTTCCAACTTTTTTCATGTGTATACATGTGTGGTATTTTTCCCGTAATTCGTTACGGGTTCTTATAAAAGCCGGTAACGGAACCCTTTCCGTCTATATTGTTCTTACCTGACGCATACCTGCAAAAGACTTTCCAAAGGATGTGCGTCACAATTTTTCTGGGTATCCTCAGTCAAAATATGTCAGCTCGCCGCACTCTTTCCCATCGCGGATATAGATTCTTGGCACACGTTTGCTGATATTACATACAAATTCATAAGAAAAACGGCCGGACAGATCTCCCAGTGTATCTGCACTGATAACCTCATCCCCATCTTTTCCAAGCAGTGTCACTTCATCCCCTGTCTTTACATCCGGGATTTCTGTCACATCTACCATAAACTGATCCATACAGACTCTGCCACAGATCGGCGCTTTTTTTCCATGAATCAGAACCCAGCCTTTATTAGAAAGCATTCTTGGGTATCCATCTGCGTATCCAACAGGAATCGTCGCCATCTTTGTAACATGATCTGTCGTGTAGGTTCCACCGTAGCTTACCTGAACCCCCGGCTCCACATCCTTCACGTAGGAAACATGACTCTTCAGTGACATTACAGGTTTCAGCATTACGATGTCTTTTTCCACTTCCTCAGAGGGATAAATTCCATAAATGGTAATTCCTGCACGGACAATGTTCAGGTTGGCTTCCGGTACACGGATTATTCCGGCACTATTGGAACAGTGATGCAGTGGAATATGGATTCCATTTTTTTCCAGAAGATCCGCAAAATCAAGATATCGTTTCAGCTGAACCATTGCCGGGGTGCGGTCGTATTCATCTGCTCTTGCAAAGTGAGTGAATAAACCTTCAATTTCCACATTGGGAAGAGCTGCAATTCTGCGGATTTCCTCCAGACTCTCTTCGCTGTCCTTAAATCCGATCCTGGTCATGCCGGTATCCGCAGCCAGATGGATCAGACCTTTTTTGCCTGCTTCTTCAGCAGCTTTGTTAAATTTCCTGGCTGTCTCATAATCACAGACGGCCATGCGCACATCATTTTCGGCAAGTTCCTTATAATATTCTTCAAATACCAGTCCCAGGATCAGAATCGGTCTTGTGATCCCGGCTCTTCGAAGCTGTAATGCCTCCTGGGCTGTAGCTGCAGCAAATCCCCATATATAATCAAATTCCTCAAGCATTCTCGCAATAGGTACTGCACCGTGACCATATGCATCCGCTTTGATTACTGCGATGATCTTTGTTCCCTCTTTTATGTTCTTCTTCATCTGTTCAAAATTATATCTGATTGCATCAAGAGAAATCAATGCTTTGATTCTACTGTATTTTTCCATAACATTTTCCTCGATTTTCTAAATTTATCAGAGCATGCTACAAAAGGCGTTCTGCAAAATGTACGTCACAATTGTCATCCTTTACTCTGAACTTCTGCCAGTTTCAAAACTTCCGGCAGGGCTTCGATCATATCCTTCGCCGTC
>RRZT011552695.1_pt1 | contig 12357 bp, 14 predicted proteins | sample 2165551 | NCBI WGS metagenome assembly RRZT01 (sample SAMN10456910, study PRJNA506462) | wastewater metagenome | biome: wastewater; feature: sludge; material: wastewater sludge; isolation source: wastewater sludge with Escherichia coli K12::gfp cells carrying plasmid... | place: USA: Moscow, Idaho... | reverse complement strand
TTCAGTTTTTTTCAAATGGATAAGTGAAAATAAATTACCTTATATATATATGAAATTTGCCATAACTTTAGACGGGAAATTAGCTTTAGCAAATGGCAATTCACAATGGATAAGTAATGATAAAACATTAAAACTTAGTCACAATTTAAGAAATAGATTTATGGGAATAATGGTTGGGGTAAATACCCTTCTTACAGATAATCCAAGGTTAAGTTGCCGAATAAAAAATGGTAAAGATCCAATAAGAATAGTAATAGACAGCCACTTAAAAACTCCTCTTGACAGTAACTTTGTGAAGCAAGGAAGAGTTGACGGGAAAAGTATTATAATTACAAGTATAGAAAATTCTAAGACTCATAGATATCTAGAACTTGATAATATGGGAATAAAAATAATCACTCTTGAAGGATATCATTTTCAAATGAGGGAAGTTATGGAAATTCTTAAAAAATTTGGAATAGACAGCATACTTGTTGAGGGTGGAAGTCACTTAATAAGTTCAATATTTAAAGAAGATATATATGACGAGGGAACAATAGTAGTTGCACCAAAATTTACAGGGCAAAAAGATGGTATAAGTTTTGTTCATGGTTTTAGTCCAGAAAAAATGTCAGATAGTTATAATTTACCAAATCCCAAATTTAAGACTTTTGGAGATAACATAGCAATAAATTTTAAAAAATAGAGAGATTAGGAGGCATTATGTTTACGGGATTAGTTGAAGAAATGGGAAAAGTTCTTGAAATAAAAAAAGGTGATAAATCTCTTTATCTTGTTATTGAAGCCAGTAAAGTTTTGGAAGGAGCTTTGATAGGTGACTCTATAGCAGTAAATGGAACTTGTCTTACAGCAGTTTCTGTAAATAAAAATGCAGCAGCCTTTGATGTAATGTATGAAACCGTAAATAGAACTAATTTAAAAAGATTAAAAACAGGAGATAAGGTAAATTTAGAGAAATCTCTTACTCTCCAAAAACCTCTAGGAGGTCATTTGGTTACGGGAGATGTTGATTTTGAAAGTAATATTTTGTCTATAAACCCTATGGGTATAGCCAAAATTTATAGGTTTAATGTGCCTAATAGATATATGAAATATGTAGTAGAAAAAGGAAGAGTTACCATAGATGGCACCAGTCTTACTGTTAGTGATTTTGGGAAAGATTGGGTAGAAGTTAGTTTAATACCTCATACTCAAAAAGAAGTGACTTTAGGAATTAAAAAAGCAGGAGACTATGTAAATATAGAAATGGATTTATTTGGTAAATATGTAGAAAGAATATTAAATTTCAAAGAAGAAAAAGAAAGCAAGTTGACTTTGGAAAAATTATATGAAAATGGATTTGTATAATTTGGCAAGATAGAAAGGAGAAAGATTAAAATGTTTAGTACTATAGATGAAGCAATAGAAGATATTAAAAAAGGTAAAATGATAATAGTTGTAGATGATGAAAATAGAGAAAATGAGGGTGACCTTATTATGGCTGGGGAACTTGCTACTTATGAAAACCTTAATTTTATGGCAAAAATGGGTAGAGGACTTATATGTACACCAGTTTCTGGTGAAATAGCCCTTGATTTAGGGTTACATCCAATGGTTTCAAATAACACAGACCCTCATGTGACAGCATTTACTGTAAGTGTAGACCATAAGAGTAATACTACAGGAATTTCAATAGAAGATAGATTAAGCACTATAAAGGCTCTATGTGATTCAAATACAAAACCTAGTGATTTCAGAAGACCGGGGCATATTTTCCCATTAATTGCAAAAAATGGTGGGGTAGTAGAAAGACCGGGACATACTGAAGCTGCTGTAGATCTTGCTAAAATGGCTGGATTAAAGCCAGTAGGTGTAATTGTAGAAATTCTTAATGATGACGGGACTATGGCACGAGTTCCAGATTTAATGGAATTTTCAAAGAAAGATGATTTGAAAATAATAACTATTGAAGAGATAATCAGATATAGAAAAGATAAAGAACTTATAGTTAAGATACATTCAGAAGCGAGAATGCCAACTAAATATGGAACTTTTAGACTTATAGGTTTTGAAAATAATTATGATGGAAAAGAACATCTAGCCCTTGTAAAGGGAGATGTAAAAGATAAAGAAAATGTTAGTCTTAGAATACACTCAGAATGTTTTACAGGAGATATACTTGGAAGTCTAAGATGTGATTGCGGAGACCAACTTCAAGAAACTATGAAAAGAATTGATGAACTAGGTCAAGGAGTTATTCTTTATATGAGACAAGAGGGTAGAGGAATTGGACTTTACAACAAATTAAAAGCATATAATCTTCAAGATGAAGGATATGATACAGTAGAAGCTAATTTGAAATTAGGTTTTGCAGAAGATGAAAGAGAATACAAAGTTGCAGCAAAGATGATAGAAGCTTTAGGAATAAGGTCAATTTCTTTAATTACAAATAATCCTACAAAGATAAAAGAACTTATAGACTTGGGAGTTAATGTAGCTAAAAGAGAAAAAATAATAGTTAAGTATAGCGGAGAAAACAAAGGATACATGAATACAAAAATATCAAAAATGGGGCACATGATAGATAAATTTTAATAAATTCTTGATTTATTTCCAGAAAATAGTTATAATTGTGAAGTTGTTAACTAGTAATGTGGAGGAAATAAATGAAGTTTAATAAGGAAAAATGCAAAATATATGATATTGGAATTGCACTAATTTCGATATTTATTATTTTGCTTTTTTTAAATTATAATAAGAAATTAAGAGAAGAAAAAAAGAATGAATATCTGGCAAAACAAGAAATTCAGTTAAAGGATTTTAGTGAGTTCTATCTTGAAGAATATAAAAATAACAGTGAAAATGCACTAGAGTACTTCTATGAAAAAGTAGAGTATGAAAAACTTGAAGATTATGAATATAGGCAAACTCTACTTAAGGATTGAGAAGCATATAGAGCGAATAATCCCTATATAAAATGGCTATACATAGCTTATTCAGATAATACAATGATAATAGACAAAACATGGATTAAACCTGAGAATTATCAAATGATTACAAGGCCTTGGTACAAAAATGGAATAGCAAATAAAGGACTGACCTGGTCTGAGCCTTTTGAGGATATCTCTACCAAAAAAGTTTATTTAGCCCTTACAAAACCTATAAAAAATAAAGAAGGTGAAGTAAAAGTGTAGTGGAGTTAGTCTTAAAAAGAGGGGCAATGACTTTAAATGCACTTAAAGAAGTAGATGAAGTTGTATTAAGAGTGAATAGAGAGACTTTAGGAATTGTCTTAAACTCAAATGAAATAGAAAAAAAGTCAAGCTATATCATAAGCGAGATTTTAAATTATAGATGGAAAATGCACAATATATATTTGAAACTTTCTTGGAAAATAGTAAATATAGAAGAATATTATAAAGAAAATCCTGAATCTTCTAGCAAAGAAATTTTATAAAAGACGATTAATCGTCTTTTTCTTTTGGCCTTGCTATATATAAAAAATTATTATATAATAAACGAAGTACACGATAGGAGTTGAACAATGAAAAAAATATTAGTTTTGATTATAGTTTTGAGTAATATAGTGTTTGCTAGTGATTATAAAGCAAAATTATTAGGAAATACAAAAGGGGATTTAATAGTAAAAGAAAATATTCAAGAGATACATCCTTTTGCTTCATTAACAAAATTAATGACTGCTGTATTAGTAATAGAGGAAGTAGATAAGGGGAATTTTAGCTATGATAATATTGTCACAGTCCCTAAAGAAGCTCTTAAATATAAAGGTTCTACAATAAATTTAGCTACAGGTCAAAAAGTAAAACTTAATGATTTACTTTATGCAACTTTAGTGCATTCAGCAAATGATGCAGCATACACAATGGCGCATTTTGTTTCAAAAGGAAATCTTGAAAAATTTGTTGATAATATGAATAAAAAAGCTAAAGAGATAGGTATGCTTAATACAACATATTTTACACCCCATGGGCTTCCCACAAGCATGACAGGCTTGGATCTAGATAGAGGGACAGCTTTTGATATTTACAAACTTTCACTATATGCTATGAAAAAGCCAAAACTTATGGAAGTAGTAGGGACAAAAAGTATAAAAATTATTGACGGCAAAAGAACAATTCAAAATAGAAATAGCTTAGTTGGAAAAGTAGAGGGAGTAACTGGACTAAAGACAGGATACCATGATGACTCTATGTACAATATTTCTATTAGCTTTACCAAAGATAAAGAAGATTATGTGGCAGTTCTATTTGGAGGAAAAAATGCAACAATTAGAGACGGAGAAATGACAAAAACAATAAAAACCTTTGTTCCTCCACAAAAGAAGGATGTAGCAACTTATATAAAAGAAGACATAAATCTTTACAAAAACAAAAGTTTGATTTACTTTGGTGATGAGGCTTCGGTGATAATAAATTTTTTAAGAGAGGGAAAGGAGTTAAATAACAATGCTTTTGATAAAGTTATTGTTATTGAATAAATGCTATGCTAAAAACGAATTTTCATACTCATATTTATAGATGTGGGCATGCTACAGGTAATATAGAAGATTATGTGAAAGAAGCAGTAAAAAATGGATATGAGGCTATAGGAATTTCAGATCACGGGCCTTTACCAGATTATTTTTTTGACAGAATGAGTCATGATGAAATTAAAGATTACTTAAATGATATAAATGAAATCAAGAAAAAATATAAGGGACAAATAGAAATTTACAGAGCTTTAGAGCTAGAATACTTCAAAGAATTTCATGATTATTATATTGAATTAAAAAAAGATTTTGATTATTTTGTTTTAGGTCATCATTACTATGGAAATCATAAGAGTTCTTGGCATGTAACTAATGAAGAAGAGCTTTTAATATATACAGATGAATTAATAAAAGCTATGGAGAGTAAAATTTTCTCCTTTGTAGCCCATCCTGATTTATTTGCATGTTCTTATCCAGTGTGGGATAAAAATTGCATTGAAGCTAGCTATAGAATTTGCAGAAAAGCAGCAGAACTTTCAATTCCCCTTGAGATAAACGCCAATGGTGTGAGAAAAGGTCTTCATCATAAGCCAGAAGGACTTAGGTATAAGTATCCTAGAGAAGAATTTTGGGAGATAGCAAAAGAGTGTAAAGTGAAAGTTTTAGTAAATTCCGACTGCCATCATCCTTATGAATTTCATGATGATGCAGTAATAAAAGCAAAAGAACTTGCAAATAAATGGGGAATTGAAATTATCAATCATTTTGAATAGTAGAGAAAATTTTAATCAAAAAAGCTATTTAGAAAATAGCTTTTTTGATTATATAAGTTACTTAATTGATTTGTGCATTTATTTGAATAAATAAAGACCTTTGCACAGTTCGATTTTTTGCTATAAAACATACCTTCCTTTGGTCGAAATAAGACTATTCTAAAATTTCTTTCAGAAATTAAGAATATCTAAAAAACTTAGTTTCATTTCATTACGCATCAAAATACTCTAATTCTTACGTCATAAGAGTATTTAGAAACGTGGGGCGCTTTTTTCCCTGTGGGAGAATAAGCTTAGGTTTTATAACTTTATGTCTTTTATAAACGAACAAATTACGTAATTATTCAAAGCTCTTAGTTAATTAATAAAGATTCTATAAAAATACAAAGAATGGAAGGAAAACTATGTTTAACTTAATTATATTTATTTTTCTATTTTGTTTAGATTATTATTTGAAAACTTATGTTTCACTCAAATTTAAGTATTCAACTAAGAGTTTTTTTAATAATTTTCTTCAAATTATTTATATTGAAAATAGAGGGATTGCATTTAACATACTTGAGAATAGAAAAAAAATAATATATATATCAAATTTAGTTTTACTTTTATATTTAGTTTATTTGTATTTTATAGAAATAAAATATAGAATTCCTTTGACCTTGATTTTTACTGGAGGTATGGGAAATTTGGTTGATAGATTAAAAAGAGGATATGTAGTTGATTACATTTATTTCAATATTAAGAAATTTCCTGTATTTAATTTATCTGATTTTTATATAATTGGAGGGGCGATAATGTTCGCTTTTTAGGGAGAAAAATGAATTATAAATATTTACAAGGTTATAGCCAAGAACTACTTACGCAAGTTGATAAAATTATAAAAGAGAACAAGCTAGGAGAAGTATTAACTAATAAGTATAAAGAAAAACATAATGTAAAAACAGACAAAGACCTCTATAAATTGGCAACAGAAATAAAAAATAAATATATGAAAAATGCTAAAATGCCTAACAGAGTTTATTATGATGGCAAAATTGAAGCAGCAAATAATGCTCTGGGACTTCATAGTTTTATACCGATTCAACATGGGAAAAAGATAAAAGTAATAAATGATATAAAAATTTCTAATACTTTTAAGGCTATGCCTTATGAATTTTTATATAATGTACTTTCTCATGAAATAGCCCATCTTAAAGAAAAAGAACATAATAAAGCTTTTTATAATCTATGTCAGAATATGAATCCCGATTATTTTCAAATTGACTTTGATTTAAGATTGTATCTTACTTATATGGACATATACAAAAAAAATCTATGGTAATATTTAAAATTTGAATATCCGTTGAATTATATCTCTATATGTGTTAAAATTGTAATAATAATCGTATAAAAAAAGCTATTAATTATAATTCTTTTAGAAAGAGAGGGAAAAATGATAAGAGGTCTTTATACTGCTGCATCGGGGATGACATCACAAATAAAAAAACAAGATACAATAGCAAATAATATTGCCAATGTCAATACAAGTGGCTTTAAAAAAAGTGAAACAATTATGACTCAAGGTGAGGAATTTGATATATACAGAAAAGATAGTGGAGGAGAATTATCAAATCCTAAAAGAACTTTTAAGAAAATAGGGAAATTAGGAACTGGGGTAAAAATGGCTGAGAATTTTGTAGCCCATAGCCAAGGTTCTATTAAAGAGACAGAAAATAATTTAGATATAGCCCTTGATGGAAAGGGTTTATTTGCTTTTGATACACCAAATGGTATTAGATTTGGAAGGAATGGGAGTTTTTCAGTAAATAATGAAGGCTTTTTGGTAAATGGGAATGGACATAGACTACTAGCTTATGATTTCCAAGGAAACTTAGGTTTTGTGAGACCCACTGATGCTAACTTTAGTATAGGAGAGGATGGAAGTCTCTTGGGAGCAGAAGTATCTACAGAAAATGAACTTTTATCTCCTCAAAATAACTTAGCAGTAAATCTTGAAAATGTAGAAGAGTTGAGAGACTCCTTACTTATTTGTGAATTTGAAGATCTAAAAAGTCTTCAGCTTGAGGGAGATAGTTATTTTTATTCAGAACAAGCTCAAAACTTAACACCTTCTACTTTGACAAAAACTCGTCAAGGGTACTTAGAAAATTCTGACGTTAATATAGTAAAAGAAATGGTAGAAATGATAAATTGCGCTAGACTTTATGAAACTAATCAAAAAGTTGTAACTTCTCAAGATGAAGCTATAGCAAAATCTAATGAAATTAATAAGTGGACTTAAGGAGTTTTTATGAAAAAAATATTATTTTCACTTTTTCTTATTTTGTTTATTTTGGGTTGTGAAACTACCAATAAGCATAAAAGAGGAAGTATAAGAACAATAGAACAAAGTGTTGAAAAGGAAAAATTAGAAGTGCAAGTTAAAAATAGTAAAGAAACACAGATAGCAGCAATGCCAGATGTTTCGGTATTTTTTCCTGAAGCAACAAAAGAAGATAAAAAATACTCATCATCTATATGGGGTGTTGAAAAAAAATCACTTTATGCTGATAGTAAAGCAAGTATAGTAGGAGATATAGTTTTTGTACAAATAAAAGAAGCAGCTGACGCTAAAATTGATTATAGCAAAACAAAAACAGGTTATACAAATTATGCCGGAGAGCCAGAAGTTAGTCAAACAGTCTTTGTAAAAAAAGATTCTATTAGGGGAGACTATGGTAAATATAAAAGTGGGACTACAAGTACAACAGATGCCAATGGTCAAACTTATACAAGGCCAGCTTCTGATGCTTACAATGGAAATTCTGCTACAAATGCGAGTTTTGCTTTTGAAGGTCAAATTGCTGCTAGAATAATTGGAACAGATAAATATGGAAATTTATTTCTTCAAGGTACTAAAACAGCCTTAGTCAATAACGAAATTGTTGTTTTAGAGTTAAGTGGTTATATAAGAGGGCAAGATGTGAAAGGCGATAATACCATTGATTCTGAACTTATAGAAAACATGGAGTTTTTATATAATGGAGCTTTGTATGTAAGACAGCCAATTATTGAGAAAGAAATAGGCTCAAATAAAGACATGTTAATTATGACTCCTGTAGATGATAAAGAAACAGCCACAACTGCAACAGTCAAAAAAATATAACTTAACAAAGGAGTTATGATGTTAAAAAAAATAGTAATAATCTTAATATTAATATCAAGCTATATATTTTCCTCAGAAGTTCGGCTAAAGGAAATAGCTAGAATAGAAGGAGTCCGTTCTAATCAACTTATTGGGATGGGACTTGTAATAGGGCTTAATGGAACTGGAGATAGTGGAGGGATAACTCCTCAAATGCTAAGTTCTCTATATAGATATTTTGGAACAGAAGCTGCCACGAATCAGATAAGCTCTAAAAACGTTGCAGCAGTAATGGTTACAGCAGAATTACCTCCATTTAAAAAAATAGGTGATACAATAGATGTAAAAGTTTCTTCGATTAATGATGCAAAAAGCTTAAAAGGTGGAGTACTACTTCAAACATTTTTACTAGCTGGAAATAAAGATATTTATGCCAATGCTCAAGGAAGTATAACTAGGGTAGAAAGTGATTCTAATCTTGTAAATGGATTTCTTGTTAGTGGGGCCACAGTTGAAAGAGAATTAGAAATCCCTTTAGAATATAAGGATAAGATAACTTTAGTACTAAATACTCCTGATTTTACTACTGCATCTAGAGTTGTAGACGAGATTAACAAAAGATATAATTATGATACTGCAAAAGCTGTAGATGCTTCAAAGATTGAAATAAAGAAGCCTTTTTCTTTTGCAGATGATATAGTAAGTTTTATTTCTGCAATAGAAAATTTAAGAGTAAATCCAGACAGAAAATCTATAATAGTAATTAATGAAAGAACAGGTACAATTGTTTTAGGTGATGATATAAGAGTTTCTCCTGTGGCAATATCACATGGAGAACTTACTATTTCAATAAATTCTGAATTAGGTGGGAATATAAAAAAAGATAATGCTACTGATAAAAAAGCAACAGACGAAAAAGGTAGCGTGGTTAATTTCAAGGGGACTACAGTAGAAGATGTTGTGAAAATGCTTAATACTATAGGAGCAACCCCAAGCGATATTATATCTATTTTAAAGGCTTTAAAAAGTTCAGGGTCTATTGATGCTGAAATAAGAACTATGTAAAGGAGCTTAAAGATGATTGACTTAAAAAGTGTTAATTTTGTAAAACCTTTAGAAAAAATAGATGATAAAAAACTTACTAAAAGTGAGAAAAGTCTAAAAGAAGCTACAGAGGAATTTGAGAGTATATTTATAAAAATGCTTCTTGATGCTCAAGATAAAACTGTAGATAGAGAAAGTTCAATGTTTTATGGAGGAAATAGTGAAGATATATTTCGCTCTATGTTAAACCAAGAAAGATCCAAAGATCTTGCTAAAAGTGGAGAATTTGGCTTAGCAAAGATAATGTATGAACAGCTTTCCAAAAATTTGAAAAAATAATACAAAATATTGAAAAGGAGTTTAAAATGAGAAAATACATTGTTAAAGGTAATGACTTGAAAGAACTACTAACAAAAGTTGCTAAACACTTTGAAGTTGATATAACAAAAGTTAAATATGAAATTTTAAGAAAAACTCCTGAACTAGAAGTAAAAGTTTGGACAGAGCATGAAGATGATAATGTTAATAAAGATAATTTTTCTTTTGAGTATAGAGATGAAGGGATTTTTTTACAAGTAAAAGAAGTTGATGAAGTTAAAACTTTAACTTTAAAAAGGATACTTAAGGAAATTGAAGAAAGAAAGATAAAAGATGTTGATATAGAAGCAGTAGAAAGTGCATTATATAAACTTAATATTGCAGTTAGAATAGCAGATTATGATAAAGAGTATTATATAGATTCTATGCCTGTAGTTGAAGTACTTAATAATTTAGAAGCTACAATAAAACTCACGAAACCTAAAAGAGGTAGAGATGTGACAGTTTCACAAGTTTTAGAAGCATGTGAGGAAAAAGGTATAGTTTTTGGAGTCAGAAAGAAAGCTATTAATACAATTATTCAAGAAAAAATTTATGATCAAAAAGTAATATTGGCTAAAGGAAAAGATGCTATACACGGAGTAGATGCAAGTATTAGATTCAGTTTTAATACTGAAAAAAAACAAGCTCCTGAAAAGAAAAGTACTGGTGAAAACGAAAAAGAAGAAGTGAAAAGTGTTGATTTTAAAGAACTTGATTGGATAATAAATGTAGGTGCTGATGAAATATTAGCAACGAAAATACCAGCAGTTGAAGGTACTGATGGAACTGATATATTTGGGAAAACAATTATAGCTAAAATGCCAAAGGATATTAATTTAACAACTGGTAAAAATACTTACATAACAGAAGATGGCTTACATCTTAAAAGTAAAATAGATGGGCAAGTTATGCAAAAAGGTAAGACTATTAATGTAGAACCTATTTTGAATATATCTGGAAATGTTGATTATTCAACAGGAAATATTGATTTTTTTGGTACAGTTATAATCAAAGGAAATGTAGTTAGTGGTTTTAGCGTGAAAGCAGGAGAAGACATTTATGTTGAAGGACTTGTAGAAGATTGTACTTTGGAATCTCAAGGAAAAATAGTTGTCAATAACGGAATTCTTGGAAATGAAGAATTCTTGCATACTATTTATGCAAAAGAAGGTTTAAAAGCTCAATTTATTCAACATATGAAAATAAAAACAGATGGAATTGTAGAAGTAAGCAAACATATACTTCATTCTTATGTAGAAGCCGGGGAAAAGGTAATTTGTACTTCTGGAACTGGTAAAATTATAGGTGGAGAAATAAAGGCTCAAAAAGGAATTGAATGCAATATTGCAGGGGGGCCTTTTGAAACCCCAACCAAGCTTATATTAGATGTATATACAGAGATAGTAAAAGAAGAAAGTGAAATCAATAAAGAAATGCTCATATTAGAAGAAAATAAGTTCAAAATAGAAAAACTTATAAAAGATGTTGAGCCCTTTAAGGATTCTTTACCAGAAGGTATGAGAGAAAAAACAGAGGAAGCTTTGAAGCAATTAGCAGCTATAAATAATAGATACGTTGTATTACAAGAAACGCGAGCAGATATTGAAGAGCAAAGACAAGAGATTAGAAACCAGCAAATAAAAGTCTTAAGTAAAATCTATCCTGGAGTAATTATAAAGATAGGTAGAGAAATTTATTTGAATAGAGTAGAAAAAATAAGAACGGATTTCTTTATTGATAAAGAAAGTAATGAATTAACTGAAAGATAGGAGTACTATGTTTAAAAGGATTTATTTTAGGAAAACTGAGGATATGCAGTATCTATCCCATAGAGATTTTCTTAGATTTTTGGAAAGATTGTTTAAAATTTCAAAAGTTCCTATTTTGTACTCAAAAGGATTCCACCCAAGGCCTAAAATGTCCTTTGGAAATCCAATTTCTATTGGAGAAGAGGCATTATACGAACCATTTGATATAGAACTTAAGGAAAGCATAGATAATAATGAGCTTATTAAAAGATTAAATTTTAAAGCACCAAAAGGTTTTGAAATTTTAGAATCCTATGATATAGATGGGAGAACTTCTATTGTAAGTTCGTGGAATGCGTGTCTTTTTGAGATTGAATTTGAATTAACAAAGGATTTAGAATCCATTTTGGAACTTCTCAATAAAGATAAGGTTATAGAAGAAAGAGAAAAAAATGGTGTGAAAAAAATTAGGGATTTGAAAGTAAATGTGGTCTCCTATGAGAAAAAATATGAAAATAAAATTGAGATATCCCTTAGTAGCATTTCACCAAATGCTTTTATAAGAATAGCAAATATTGACCAGAAATTCATTAAAATTAAAAGAATAAAATATTGTAACTGTTGAGCTGGTAAGGGGGCTTTGGCCACGAAGCTCATAAAAAAAATCCAGTTATACCTGAATAGGTACAAAATATTTAAATATATAAGGAGGAAATATGTTAGAACTGAAGTTTATAAGAAATAACATTGAATTTTTGGAGGAAATGTTAAAAAATAGAGGTTCTAGTGAGACTTTAGAAGAATTTGAACAACTAGATGCAGAAAGAAGAGAGTTATTAA
>RRZT010290382.1_pt1 | contig 12358 bp, 10 predicted proteins | sample 2165551 | NCBI WGS metagenome assembly RRZT01 (sample SAMN10456910, study PRJNA506462) | wastewater metagenome | biome: wastewater; feature: sludge; material: wastewater sludge; isolation source: wastewater sludge with Escherichia coli K12::gfp cells carrying plasmid... | place: USA: Moscow, Idaho... | reverse complement strand
TGCTCGTCCTTGGGCAGGCCCTCGATCTGTAGTCCGTACGCAGCGTTCTCACCCACCGTCCGGTGTGGGAACAGTGCGAAGTGTTGGAAGACCATGCTGACGTTGTCCCGGCGGATTCGCCGCAACTGCTCGGCGTTCATCTTCGCGATGTCGTTGCCGTGCACCAGCAACTCGCCTGCCGTCGGCTCGAGCAGCCCGTTGACCATCCGGATCAGCGTCGACTTACCCGACCCCGACAGCCCCATCACGACGAAGATCTCGCCTGCACGCACGTCGAAAGAGGCATCAATGACAGCCGCCGTGCTCCCCTCCTTGCGGAGATCGTCGCGAGTGGCCCCGGCGCGCAACCGGGCAACGGCCTGTTCGGGACGCTTCCCGAACACCTTGTATGTGCCGTTAGCCACGATCGCGTTCAATGTCAGACCTCCCGTCGAGGGTCGTTGGGGCAGCATGTCTGATCCGGTCGACCACGGCCCAGGCGGGAGGACGGACCAATGCCACACGGCATCGTCCCGACCGACTGGACGCCGGGCTCGACACTAAAAGCAGCCTGAGCCGTGCGTCAAGAGATTCGTTCGTGAAGATTTAAACACGTTTTTTTCCAGCATGGCTGGTTCGGCACCGCCGAGCGACTTCAACCCAGGTGGCAGGATTCGCCGAGTGACCGTGGTTCACCAGGACGAACTCATCAGACTGTGCGTCGACGCGCTGGTTCAGGTCGGCGCGGAGCAGACCGCCGCGACAACCCTGGCGGAAGCGACCGTCGAGGCCGAACTGCTCGGCATCCGTGCGGTCGGCGTCGCGCACCTCTTCGACTATCTGGCCGGCTATCGGGAGGGCCGGATCACTGCCGGCGCTCGGCCAGTGGTACGCCGGGTCGCCCCGGCGGTCGTCGAGGTCGATGCTGATCGGGGACTGGCTCAGGTCGCCTTCGCCGAAGCTCGAGCCGAGCTGCTGTCGGCGACGACCAGCTCCGGGATCGCGGCGCTGTGGATCAAGGGCTCGTTCACCTGCGGCGAGCTCGGCTACTACCCCCGGTCGCTCGCCCGGCAAGGGTTCTTGGGCCTAGCCGTCGCCAACGCGACTGCGCTGATGTCACTCGGTGGGGCACCACACTCGGTGCTGGGGACGAACCCCGTCGCGTACGCCGTACCACGTCCTGGCCAACTCCCACTGGTGATCGACCAGGCGTCCTCCGCCACCGCGTACGTCAACATCCGCGCCGCCGCGGCGGGCGGCAGGTCGATCCCGCCAGGATGGGCACTTGGTCCGGATGGACGACCGACCGAGGACGCCAAGACAGCGTTGCACGGCACCTTGCTGCCGTTCGGCGGTCACCGCGGCGGCAACATCGCCCTCCTGGTCGAACTGCTCGCCACCTTGTCCGGCGCCTCGTTCTCCCTGGACTCGCCACCCTTCGACCGCGGCACGGAATCCCCCGCCATCGGCGTCTTCATCCTCTGCATCGACCCGCAGGTCTTCGGCGGCTCGCTCGATCGGATCACGACCTACCTCGATCGCCTCACCGCCGAACACCAGGTACGGCTGCCCGCCCTGGAAGTCACGGAGATGCGCCAACAGGCCGACCTCGATCCCGCCCTGTTGGCCCGACTCCGCCACGCGGCCGGCTGACCCTGTTGCAGCCGCAGGGTCCGGGATCTACACTTTGTCTATCCTGTTGAAACTGTTCCGCATTGCGAAACACCTGTAGCGCGATTGTCACGCGAGCCAGAGCTTCGGCAGGTGCGACCCCCGGACATTGAGGAGAGTCCCCGTGAGCCTGGCAATCCAGACCCCACCCGTCGAGCTCGAGACGCTCGTCAGGGACCGAGCTGTGGGCTACAGCTTGGCCGCCCCCTTCTACGCCAGCCAGGAGATCTTCGACCTGGATCTCGAGGTGATCTTCGGCCGGCACTGGCTGTTCAGCGCCGTGACCGCCGAGATCCCGGACGCGGGTGACTACCTCACCATCGACATCGGCCCGTACGCGGTCATCATCGTCCGTGACGACGACGAGGAGATCCGCGCATTCCACAACGTCTGCCGGCACCGCGGCTCGCGGCTGCTGAAGGATGCCTGCGGCTCGGTCGGCAACATCGTGTGCCCCTACCACCAGTGGACCTACCGCCCCGACGGCGACCTGATCTTCGCCGAGTCCCAGCCGGACACCTTCGACAAATCGCGCTTCGGTCTCAATCCGGTCAACGTCAAGGTGGTCGCCGGGCTGATCTTCGTCTGCTTCTCCGACAACCCACCGGACGACTTCGACGAGGTCGCCGAGTTCCTCGAGCCCTACCTGGCGCCGTACGACCTGACGAACGCCAAGGTCGCCCACCAGACCGACCTGGTCGAAGAGGGCAACTGGAAGCTGGTGATGGAGAACAACCGCGAGTGCCAGCACTGCGACGGCGCCCATCCCGAGCTGGTCAGCGCCTACTTCCCACTGTTCGGCTATTCCGAGGACGACATCACCCCCCGGCTGCGGCCGGTGTTCGAGCGCTATCAGGCGGCCCGTGCCGATCTGGACCGGGTCTGCTTGCTGCGCGGCTTTCCGCAGGAGGAGCGCCGCGAGCTGGACACCCGGGCCACCGGTTTCCAGCTGAGCCACTTGGCGCTCGACGGAGCAGGCATCAGCTTCTCCGAGGGCGGCGCCCAGCTGTGCAAGAAGCTGCTCGGCACGATGACCGAGCCGAGGTTCGGCGACCTCTCGCTGCACCTGCAACCGAACTCCTGGTTCCACTTCCTCAGCGACCATGCCGTCGTGTTCCGCGTGCTGCCCATCTCGCCGGAGAAGAGCATCGTGCGCTCCACCTGGCTGGTACACCCGGATGCGGTCGAGAGAGTCGACTACGACGTCGAGTCACTGACCGCGGTCTGGGAGGCAACCAACCGGGAGGACCGAGAGCTCGTTGCCGACACCCAGAACGGCGTCATGAACCCGGGCTACATCCCTGGTCCGTACTCGCTGGTCGAGGACGACGTCGAGGCGTTCGCCAACTGGTACATCACCCGCCTGCAGCACCACGTGGCGGCGTTCCGGTGACCACCACTACTTCCCGTGCAGTGGATCCTCGGTCCCCGGGGCTCCTGCCACCGCTCTCCTCGCCCGAGTGCTGGGCGGAGGATGACCAGACCACGTTGGTCTGCCGGGGCGTCTGGGAGATCACCCACGATGTCAAGACGTTTCTCTTCGGTGCACCCGATGGAAGGGTCTTCAACTTCGAGGCCGGGCAGTTCATCACCCTGCAGCTGGAGATCGACGGACAGCCGATCAACCGCTGCTACACGGTCTCGTCGCCGCCCACCCGACCGCACCTGATCTCGATCACGGTGAAGCGGGTGCTCGGCGGGCCGGTCTCCAACTGGCTGCACGACAACCTCGTAGCCGGCACCGAGGTGACCGTGCTGGCGCCGCTCGGACAGTTCACCCTGGCCAGCCCGATGGCGGACAAGTATCTGTTCCTGTCCGCCGGCAGCGGCATCACACCGGTCATGTCGATGACCCGGACACTCACCGATCTCGGCTCCGCGGCCGACATCATCTTCATCCACAATGCCCGCACCCCGGCGGACATCATCTACCGGCGCGAGCTGGAGGCGATCGCCGCGGTGATGCCGAACATCAAGGTCGTGCACATCTGCGAGGGCGACTATCCCTCCGAACGGTGGATGGGTCTTCGGGGCCGACTGAGCGCGGCGGCACTGGAGGCGATCGTGCCCGATCTGAACGAGCGGGTCACCTATACCTGCGGTCCGCCGGCGTACATGGCCGCAGTTCGACGCATCGTGACGGCGTTGGGCTACGACATGGCCAACTATCACGAGGAGAGCTTCGACTTCGACAGCCTGCCTGCAGGTGAGCAGCAGGCCCGCGAGATCGAGGTGCCCCAGGACGGCGGCGAAGCCGAAGCAGAGCAGGCGACCTTCAACATCGAGTTCGTGCGCAGTCGTAAGACGGTCACCTGCGGAGCAAAACAGTTTGTCCTCGATGCGGCGCTCACTGCCGGGCTACGACCTCCGTCGTCGTGCAGCCAGGGCATGTGCGGCACCTGCAAGACGGTGATGTTGGATGGCTCGGTCGACATGCAGCACAACGGTGGCATCCGACCCAAGGAAGTGGCCGCGGGAAAGATCTTGATCTGCTGCTCCACACCGCTGAGCGATCTGAAGATCGACGCCTGACCTGTCGACCCCAGCTATCAGCTCAACACTGACTTATCCTCATGGCGTGGTCGGGTTGGCTGAGCAGGCGTACGAGCGGATTCGCGACGACATCGTCTTCCTCCGAGTCGAACCGGGCGCACCACTGGACGACAAGGAGTTGAGTGCGGAGCTGGGGATGAGCATGTCCCCGATCCGCGATGCGCTCAAGCGGCTCACCCTCGAGCGGCTGGTCGTCACCTATCCGCGTCGAGGCACGTTCGTCGCCGAGATCACCGTCAGCGACGAGCAGTGGCTGACCGAGATCCGGCTGAACCTGGAAGGGCTGGCGGCGGCGCTCGCGGCCGCGCGGGCGACACCGGACGAGCGTGACGCACTGTCCACGTTGGCCGCGCGGCTCGACGACGATCGGATGAACCACATCACCAGCGAGTACCACCTGCTGGACTACGAGATTCACAAGGCGGTCTACGTCGCGGCGCACAATCCGTATCTCGAGGCCAGCCTCACGCAGTACCTCAACTTGATGATGCGCATCTGGCACTACGGCCTGCGGCGGGTCCCCAGGCAGCATTCGGTGGGACGCGATCAGCAGGAGGTGGTGGCGGCAATCGTGGCCGGCGATGCGGAGGCTGCGACACTGGCCGCCCGGGCCCATCTCGGCGACTACTCCGTCGCCGTCCGGTCCCTGTTGATTCGCTGAAGTACTGAGTCGATTCGCTGACGTGGTTGCTTCGCTGAGGCGCCGACCTACAGGCCAACCGCGCACTATTGACACCCGACATCGGGTGATCTACGTTCTGAAATATCAGTTGTCGGTCCAGTGATGTGACCGAGCTAAGGGGATGCTCATGAGAGACGTCGTCATCGTCGGCGGCGGTATTGCCGGGCTGGCAGCCGCTTGGCGATTGCGCCACTGGGACTCGGTTCTGCTGGAGGCCGATCATCGCGTCGGCGGTCGCATCCGATCGGAGCGACGGGGAGCCTATTGGCTCAACTGGGGCGCCCATGTGCTCGCCGGCCCGGGCAGCTCGACCGACGACCTGCTGCACGAGGTCGGCGTCACCGCCGTCGATGTTCCTGGCTCGTTGAAGGCGCTGTCGATGAACGGCGCCTTCGTCCCGAGTGGGCGGATCGAGACCTATCCCCTCCGGGTGCCGATGTCGATGGCCAACCGAGCGGCCGTGTTCACCTCCGGCGCGAAGATCGCCGCCGCGGTGCTCCGGTATTCCCGCGTGGTCCGCCAGCGGCCCGGCGAGTCCGGCGCCCAGCGACAGCAGCGGATCTACGACTTCGAGAACGAGCGGACCTTCGCCGACTTCGTCGGCGATATCCCCTCCGATGCCGCGGAGCTGTTCAAGGTCACGGTGACCCGCTCGGCCGGCGACATGGACCAGATCTCCGCCGGGTCGGGCATCGGCTATTTCAGCCTGGTGCTGAGCGGCGGACAAGGACTCGGCCGCGGCATCGTCGGCGGACCGTCGACCCTGACCGAGGCCGTCGCCGTGGCTCTCGGCAATCGCGTACAACTCGGCGCTCAGGTGCAGGAGATCGTGCACCGACGCGACTCCGTCGTGGTGCGGTATCGCCAAGGCGATGCCGATCACGAGGTGGAGGCGCGTACGGTCGTGCTGGCAACCCCAGCCACGGTCTCCCATCGGGTGGCCGTCGACCTGCCGGAAGAGGTACGCGGCGCGCTCGGCCAGATCGTCTACGGCCCGCACGTGTCGGCAGCGTTCCTGACCAACGAGACCTCGGCTCGTCCTTGGGACGACGTGTACGCCATCGCCTGCCCCAAGCGGTCGTTCGCCATCGCCCTCAACCAGGCCAGCATCGTGCGCGGCAGCGAGTCGGTCCGCCAGCCCGGCGGCAGCATCATGACCTTCTCTCCCGCCAGCCTCGGCCGAGCTCTGCTCGACAAGTCCGACGAGGAGATCGTCAACACCCACCTCGCCGACCTGGAAGAGGTGCTCGGCCATGGATTCGCCGACAGCGTGGTCGAGGCCAACGCCTCCCGTTGGCAGGACGGCTCGCCCTACTGCGCGCCGGGCCGGGCCAAGCTACAGCCGATCCTGACCCGTCCCTCGAGCCGGGTGTTCCTGGCCGGCGACTACCTCGGCACCTTGTATACCGAGTCTGCGATCACCTCGGGCTTCGCCGCCGCGCAGGAGGCGGCCAGCCTGCTGGCGACCGATCGCCAGCGCCACGTCCCCGCCATCACCCAGCACGCAGCGGATTAAGAGTCCGCGGGTCGCTTCTCGACCAGCCCGCGCACCACCGCCAGTTCGCGTACACAGCCCCACAACCGACTACCCACCGAGCCTCATTCAACCCCGGAAGGACCCTCCGCTCATGACCTCCGACACCGCACTGCACGGCGTACTCGTCGCCCTGGCCACCCCGTTCACCGCCGATGGCGCCCTCGATGTGCCGACCCTCCGCGCCTTGGTCGATCGCACGATCGACGGCGGCGTACACGGCGTCGTCGCCTGCGGCTCCACCGGCGAGTTCAGCGCCCTGAGCTCTGACGAGCGCCGTCAGGTCGTGGAGACCGTCGTCGACCACGCCGCCGGCCGCGTGCCTGTGGTCGCGCAGACCGGCTCGACCAGCGTCACCGAGGCCATCGCCTTGTCTCAGCATGCCGAGTCCGTCGGCGCCAGCGTGGTGATGCCGGTCGCACCGTTCTACGAGCCGCTGTCGCTGGACGAGACCGCTCACTATCTGCGTCGGGTCGCCAGCTCCGTGCAGATCCCGGTGATGATCTACAACCTGCCAGGTGCCACCGGCGTCGATCTGCCGCCAAGCCTGGTCGCCGAGCTCGCCGATTCGGTGGAGAACATCCGCTACATCAAGAACACCACCCCCGACATGGCGCAGGCCGCGCAGCTGATCCACTACTACGGCGACCGACTCGGGCTCTTCCTCGGCTGGGACAGCCTGATCCTGTCCTCGCTGGCCTCCGGCTCGGCGGGCGTGATGGCCGGCACCGCCAACGTCATCCCGGCCGAGATCGTCGCCGTCTACGACGCCATTCAGGCCGGGGACCTGGCGGCTGCTCGCCAGGCCTGGGCGCGGATCTACCCGCTGCTGGACGGCTCGCTCTCGGTCAACTACGTCGCCGCGGTCAAGCTGGCTCTCGACGTCGTCGGCTTCCCCGCCGGTCCGACCCGCGAGCCGATCTCCCCGCTCGACCCGGCAGATGCCGCCCGGATCACCGAGCTGGCCTCCGCCTTCCGTTCGTAGCTCGACTACTTCGGCTTCGCGGTCCCGTCGATTCCCACTCCGCGCCAACTCAGTCCCGACCCGGCGCCCCTCCCTCCCTCCACTTCGCACCATTTCCCTGCTACTGCGCACCAGGTAGACCCCATGCGAAGTAGACCGAAATGGTGCGAAGTGGGGATTGGGTCGCATAGAGTTTCACCATGGGAGACGGTGCCGCCAAGCGAGACATGTCGGTGCACTCCGTCGACCGGGCGGTGTCGATCCTGCAGGTGCTGGCTCGTCGCGGTCCGACGGCGGTGACCGATGTCGCCAACGAATTGGGCATTCACAAGTCAACCGTGTTCCGGTTGCTGTACACGCTCGAGGCCCGCGGGTTGGTCGACCAGACCGGCGCACGCGGCCGCTATCAGCTGGGCTACGGGGTGGTGCAGCTCGCCGCCGGCGCGTCCCGCAAGCTCGATCTGTCCCAGGTGAGCCGCAGGATCTGCGAGGATCTGGCCGAACGAGTCGGCGAGAGCGCGAGCGTCGATATCGCGGACGGCGACTCGGTGCTGAGCCTCGATCAGGTGATCGGAGCGGCCTCTGTGACCAGCGTCAACTGGGCGGGCAAGCGCACCCCGATGCACGCCACCTCCTCCGGCAAGATCTTCTTGGCGTTCATGCCGGCAGAGCAGCGCGCCGCGTACTTCGAGCGGCCCGGACAGCGATTCACCGAGCACACGATCACCGGTCGGCGGGAACTGGAAGCCGAGCTGGCGCAGGTACGCGACCAGGGCTTCGCCGCCACGATGGAGGAGTTCGAGATCGGCCTGGCGGCCATCGCCGCGCCGATCCGCGACATGAATGGTCAGGTCGTGGGCGCCATCTCGATCTCCGGCCCCAACTTCCGGATCAACGCCGAAACCATCCCCGCTCTCGCGCCGGCGGTGATCGAGGCGGCCGACGAGATCTCCCAGCGCAACGGCCAGCCCAAACCCGGCTGAGGTCGTTAGGCGGGAGGAATGACCTCGTTGATCGCATTGATCGCGTTCAACGAGCGGGGATAGCCGATGTACGGCAGCAGCTGGGTGACGACGTCGATCAGCCGAGCCCGGTCGTTGCCGACATTCAGGTTGCCCCGGACGTGGCCCTTCACCTGCGGATCGCAGCCGCCTTGGGCGACCAGGAACGCGAAAGTGATCAGCTCGCGCGTAGGCAGGTCGAGCCCGGTCCTGGTCAGGTGGTCACCGAAGCAGTTACCGGACAGATAGACCTGGATGTGGGCCAGATCAGCCGGTGCATTGGCATACATCGCGTCGACCCCGGCGTGCCCTACCACCTCACCCTGCACCTGGCGCCCGCGAGCCAGCCGGTTTGCCGGGGTCGTGGTCGACTGTGCCGGCAGCGGCAGCGCGACACCTCGCTCGACGAAGACCTCGTTGGTGATGGTCAGGGCGTCGAGCGCCTTGCCCAACCCGACGTACGGGACCGCCTGATAGACGATCTCCCGCACCTCCACCGGGCTGACCCCGGATGCGAGCACGGTGCCGAGCAGCACCCGGTACGCGCCGTGTGCCTGACCGGCGATCAGCGCGGCGAGCTGGACGATCAGCCGTGTCCGATCATCGAGGCTGCCGTGCGGCAGCACCTCCTCGGCGACGAAGCGGTCGACATACTCGACCAGCTCCGGATCCGTTGTCGCCAAGGTCGGGTAGTCATCGAGATACGCCATGAGCATGCCTTCCTCTTCGTCGTTGCTACAGATTCGGTCGTTCAGCGGCAACAAACTGCGTGTTCGTCACCGTCATCGGAGACGAACACGCAGCTTGTGCCGGAATAGCACATCAGGGGCGGAGCAAGACCTTGATCGCGCGACGCTCGTCCATCGCCGCGTACGCCTCGGCGACCTGCTCCAGCGGCAACTCCAGATCGAACACCTTGCCCGGCTCGATCTGCCGGCTGAGCACCTTGTCCAGCAGTGTCGGCAGATACTGAGCCACCGACGCCGGGCCACCTTTGACTCCGACATTGCCGAAGAACATCTGTCGCAGCGGCAACTCCACGCCGTGCGGCACGCCGACGACCCCGACCATGCCACCGGGTCGGACCACCCGTACCGCCTGAGTCATCGATTCCCCGGTGCCGACCGCCTCACAGACCGCGTCCGCGCCAACGCCATCGGTCAGCTCCATGACCGCGGCGACTCCCTCGTCACCGCGGGTCTCAACGATGTCGGTGGCACCGAAATCGGTGGCGATCCGCTGCCGGGACTCGTGCCGGCTCATCGCGATGATCCGCTCGGCACCCAGCTCGCGGGCGGCAAGCACCGCGCAGAGTCCGACGGCCCCATCGCCCACCACGACCACTGTCGCACCCGACTGGACGTTCGCACTGACCGCGGCATGCCAACCGGTGCTCATCACATCCGACAGGGCGAGCAAGCTCGGGATCAGTTCCTCGTCCGGCAACGTCGGGGTGGCGAACAAGGTGCCATCCGCCTGCGGAATCCGGATCAGCTCGGACTGGCAGCCATCGAACGGGCTGGAGTTGACGCAGGAGAACTGGAAACCGGCGCGGCAGTGGGCACAGGTGCCGTCGGAGGCATAGAAGCCGCCGACCACGAACTGCCCGGGCGTCAGCGTGGTGACCCGCTCGCCGACCTCTTCGACGATGCCGACGTACTCGTGTCCGTACGGCCGTGGCTTGGCGAGCTGGTCGATCCCGCGGTACGGCCACAGGTCCGAGCCGCAGACGCAGGTCGCGACCGTCCGGATCACCGCGTCAGTGGGTTCCTTGATCACCGGATCGGGCCGGTCCTCGACTCGCACATCGCCTGGTCCGTACAAGATCGTTCCGCGCATCGATTCTCTCCTCCGACTGCTCGCTGTCCGGGACTGGTCAGGTCCCCGGCCTACTCAACCAGCCGAGCAGCGACGGTGGGAGGCCCTGTCAATGCCACCCTGCTGACAGTCAGTGCGGCGCGCCCGGCCGAAGCAGCCGGCGTCGCACGACGGCAGTGAGCAGCATCGCCAGGAGGCCGGCAGCCACCGCACGCAAGAGGGCGGCCCACCACGGCAACGGACCGCGGTCGACGGGCCGCGACTCGACCTGCCACCGCGGGATCAGGTCACGGGCCGCGTCGACGGACGCCATTGCTGCACCGGTGAAGTTGGGCCGATAGGTCGCAAAGGTCTGCCAGCTGCCGTTCACGACGTCAACCCAGAGCAGCTCGGCGTTGTTCGCGTCGCCGTCAGTTGGTGCATGCACAAGAACCGTCGAGTCATCGCGCCAGCCGAGCACGGCTCCCCAGTAGTCAGGTGTCTCCAGCGGCAACCGCCGAAGCGATGGCTCGGCACCGGAGAAATCCGCGACGAGGACCGTGGTACCCAGGGTCGCCGCGATCCAACGTCCGTCGGGCGACCAGGCATCACCATCCAGGCTGAGCTCGGGGCAGGTGTAGCCATCGTCATCCTCACTCGCGTCATCAGCAGTCGCGCCATTCTCGGCGTCGGGACTCGTCTCCGCCTCCTCACCGTCCTCGCTCTCCTCACCGTCGTCCACGGTTTCGTCCTCGTATCCCTCGTCCTCGTATCCCTCGTCCTCGTATCCCTCGTCCTCGTAGCAACGAGAGTCGCGCTCGATCTCGACCGGGAGCTGCGTGATGCGCCGGCCAGAGTCGGCATCAATCACCTCGAAGGTGTCACCGCGGATGATCGCGATGCGATTCCCATCCGGCGACAGCGCAGCTCCTCCGACGTCGCTGATGCCGGGATACTCCCGCATACGACCAGTGGCCAGATCGATGCTGGCCAGCCCAAGGCGCTCCCCCTCGGCATATCTGTTCACCTCTTCATCGCTCACCGCGAGCAGGACTGTTTGAGAGTCCGGCCCGATCGCGGCCGGCATCGCGGTACGACCATCGCCCACCGAGAGCGTGCGACGGTGCCCGTCGCGCAATGTCACGACATCGATATCGCCGGTGGCCCCGGAGCTGCCGATGACCACGAACGTACCGTCTGGTGACAGGACGCTCGGGCCGGGATCCCCCTGATCCATCGGCGTCGACCGAGCCTCCGCCTGAGCGAGTCGCCGATAGGTGGCGCCGTCCGCACCCAGCAGCACAGCCATCGGGCTGTCACCGAACTCCACTCCGACACCGTTCTGATAGAGCAACGACGCCGCCTCCATCTCCCCGTCGGCCAGCGAGTTCGTGTGCCAGGAATAGCTGGCGATCGTCGATGGGAACCGTGGCGGATCGAGCGCCGCCGGACCTTGGAGTGGCAGCACCCAACCCGGGACATTGAGCAGCGCGAGCACGATCACCGCCACCAGCAGCCCTACCCTCGCCGGTCGAAGCCAGTCACGCACCCGCCGCATCGACACCAAGTCCTCCCGTCCCCACTCCCCGCCCCCGCGGGGAGATGGCGGTGAGCGTACGACCTGGCAAGGTCACACGCAGCGAATCCCCAGGGAATCTGGCGAGCTGCGGCCAGCGCCTCCGGGATGAGATATGTTTACGTTGCTCACATAAGCGCTGAGGAGCGACGTGCACCGTGTCAACTTCGACGAAGAGTGGCTACCATCACGGCGACCTGCGCGCCGCCTCACTGGCCACGGCCATGCGCATGCTGGAGGCCGGGGAACAGTTCTCCTTGCGCGCAGTGTCACGGGAAGCGGGAGTCTCACCCACCGCGTTGTATCGGCACTTCACCGATCGGGACGCACTGGAGTCTGCCCTGGCAGCCGCGGGGCTACGCGACTTGCTGGCCGACCTGACCGCCCACGAGGAGCCGCCGGCAACAGCCGAGGATCTCGGCGATCTCGCAGTGGCCTACGTCGATTTCGCCCTGCGCAGGCCGGCGCTGTTCCGAGTGATGTTCACCAACGCGTGCGACGAGGGGAATGAGCAGCGCGTCGAGGCCGCGGGACGGATCCACTCCCTGCTCGAGTCCGCCATGGCTCGTGTCTTTCCCGGCGGCGACGCCAAGGCGCTCGC
>RRZT011473680.1_pt1 | contig 12360 bp, 13 predicted proteins | sample 2165551 | NCBI WGS metagenome assembly RRZT01 (sample SAMN10456910, study PRJNA506462) | wastewater metagenome | biome: wastewater; feature: sludge; material: wastewater sludge; isolation source: wastewater sludge with Escherichia coli K12::gfp cells carrying plasmid... | place: USA: Moscow, Idaho... | reverse complement strand
TGCAGCACACCAGCGTCGTCCGCACCAAGCCGCTGATGACGATGCCGTCGATCCTGATCATGAACCTCGGCTTCTTCGGCATCCAGTACAGCTTCGGCATGCAGCAGACCGCGGTGAACCCAGTGTACGAGTTCCTCGGCGCCAATCCGCACGATCTGCCGATCCTGAACCTGGCCGGACCGATCACCGGCCTCCTCATCCAGCCACTGATCGGTGCCCTCTCCGACCGGACGTGGAGTCCGCGCTGGGGCCGACGAAAGCCGTTCTTCCTCGTCGGTGCCCTCGGCTGCAGTGTGTGCCTGTTCCTGTTCCCGTTCGTGACAGCGGTGTGGATGGCGGTGATCCTGCTGTGGCTGCTGGACGCCAGCAATAACACCGCGATGGAGCCCTACCGCGCCTTCATCGCTGACAAACTGCCGCCATCCCAGCTGGGCAAAGGCTTCCTGGCGCAGTCGTTCTTCACCGGTCTCGGCATCACACTGGCAAACGTGTCGCTGTTCGTCTTCCAGAAGTTCATCGAGGGTGGTACCGCGGCAGGCATCCCCTACTGGGTTCTCGGCTCGTTCATGCTGGGTGCTGTCTGCTCGATCACCTCGGTGCTCATCTCGGTGCTGCGCACGCCTGAGATCCCACCGAGCGCCGAGGAGCTCGCGGCCCTGCGAGCCAAGAAGGGTGGCTTCGGGCCGGCGGTGAAGGAGATCGGTGAGGCGATCAGGGATATGCCGACCCAGTTGCGGAAGCTCGCGCTGGTCTACTTCTTCCAGTGGTATGGGATGGTCTGCTACTGGCAGTTCATCGCGCTGACGGTAGCGCAGGAGCTCTTTCCCCAGACCCAAGAGGGCAAGGAGGAAGCCGTTGCTTGGACGGGTCTGATCAACGGCTGGTACAACATCGTCACCTTCTCTGTGGCCTTCGCGCTGGTGGCCTTCGCCAAGAAGAGAGGAGCGAAGTTGGTGCACTGCGTCTGCCTGCTGCTAGCCGCGATCGGCCTGATGATCGTTCCCTCGCTCGATAACCAGTACCTGATCTTCATCCCGATGATCGGCCTCGGCATCGCCTGGGCATCCATCATGGGCGTCCCCTACATCATGGCCGTGCGGATGATCCCCTCCACCAGGTTCGGGGTCTACATGGGCATCATCAACATGATGATCGTGGTACCGATGCTGATCCAGTCGGTCACCTTCGGTTGGCTCTTCGAGCACCTGCTCGGCGGCAACCCGAGCAACGCAATCCGGTTCGCGGCCGTGTTCTTGGCGATCGCTGGCGTGCTGATGCTGTGGATCAAGGAACCCCGGATGGTTCGAGACGTCGATGACGTCAGCGCGATGCCCATGGCCGGTCACTGAGAGGACGTTGATCATGTCGATGAAGGACTACCGAACGATCGTCGTTGGCGCCGACGGATCCTCGTTGACCGCGCCGACCGTCGGCCGGGCAGCGTGGTTGGCGAAGCACGATGACGCCGACCTGGTGATCGTGTGTGCCTACTCCAGGTTGAGTCGTCGCAACGAGGCCAAGAACGTTGCGACGCTAGGCGGGGACAGCCGGATCGGCGAGGTGCTCGGTCGGGAGGCAGCAGGCTTGGCCTTGCAGGCCGCGATGCAGGTGGCCGCCGATGAGGGAGCCACGGTGGCGGCCGCACTCCTGGTCGACAGCGAGCCGGCTCGGGCGTTGGTGAGCACCGCTGCGGAGCGGGCGGCTGACCTGATCGTGCTTGGTTCACTGCACGATCGATCGCTTGCGGACCGGCTGCTGGGCTCTACCGCGATGGAGGTCACCAAGCGCGCCAGTTGCGACGTGCTGATCGTGCGCCCCGAGGTGGCAACCGGCAGTGAGCTCGAGGTTCCCGAGGAGGTGCCGGTGCCGTAGGGCGCCGACAGGACCTACGCCATCTGGGCCCGCTCCTCGATTCGCCACCGGTGGCTCGGTCCACGACAGCAGATCCTTACTGACCGCGTGACCCAGGGTGTGCGACCCGGCAGCGTTCCTTCGGAGTCGTGCCGGAAGGACCGGTTGTGCTCACCGTCGTGGAACACCAGAGCACTGGGCCGTTGATCCAGTGCGTCCAGTGGTGAAGTGCGTTCGAGCCAGGATACTCGGATCGAAGCGGTCGCCTCGCGCAGCCGTTGCCGACTCTGAAACGGTGTCCTCCGTGAGTGTTCGAGCGCTCGTTCTGTAGATCTGATCGGGGTGAAGAAGTCTCTTGCATCGGCCGGTGTCGGGGGTCGGCGACAGAGATCGATCCTGATCGTAAAGGAAGTTCGGGTCTGACGGCGCCACGATCTTGTCAACTCACGGGACCCGATGCCAGACTCACGATGAAAATCTTTCCCTCCGCTGGACCCTTGTGTCATCACAGCCGAGGGTAACCCGCATTGACCGAGTTCGAGGGGACTGCCGTGTCGAATCAGATGGAGTTGATTGCCTATGCCAACCGGCTCGGTGGGAGTCTCCCAGGGCTGAAGGCGATACTGGACGGACCGCTGGCAGGTCTGTTTAGTGGCGTGCACCTGCTGCCGTTCTTCCCGCCCTTCGACGGGGCTGATGCAGGATTCGATCCTGTCGACCACAGTGAGGTCGATCCCCGGCTCGGCACCTGGCACGACATCGCCGCGATCGCAGACGGACACGAGGTCATGGTCGACCTGATCGTCAATCACGTGTCGGCTGCATCGCCACCGTTCCTCGACTGGCTGGCGCACGGCAGTTCGTCGGACTTCGCACGCATGTTCTTGACCTATGACGGTGTGTTTCCCAACGGTGCGACGGAGGAGACCTTGATGCGTCTCTACCGCCCGCGACCCGGTCTCCCGTTCAGTCCGTACACCCTCGCCGATGGCACCAAGCGCCTCGTCTGGACCACGTTCACCGCCAATCAGATCGATATCGATGTTCGTGAGCCGATCACCTGCGACTACCTGCAGAAGGTGCTTGACCGACTGGAAGGTGCCGGCGTACGTCGGGTCCGATTGGACGCTGTCGGCTATGCGCTGAAGACGCCGGGGTCGACCTCGTTCATGACGCCCGAGACCTTCGAGTTCATCGGCGAGATCACGCAGTGGTGTCGCGAACGTGAGTTGGAGGTCCTGGTCGAGGTTCACTCCTACTATCAGCAGCAGGTCGAGATCGCCAAGCAGGTCGACCGCGTCTACGACTTCGCGTTGCCGCCACTGATCCTCCACGCCCTCACCGCTGCCGATGCCGACCCTTTGCTTGCGTGGATGGCGATTCGGCCGCTCAATGCGGTGACCGTGCTCGACACTCATGACGGGATAGGGGTCATTGATGTCGGCGCCGACGCAGCGGACCGATCCAGGCTCGGGCTTCTCACTCCCGCGCAGATCGACCAACTGGTCGAGACCATGCACGACAACTCAGGTGGTACGTCCCGGCAGGCGACCGGGTCCGCCGCCGCCAACGTCGATCTCTATCAGGTCAACTGCACCTTCTACGACGCGCTCGGAGCTGACGACGACCGCTATCTCCTGGCGCGGGCGCTCCAGTTCTGGACGCCAGGCGTTCCGCAGATCTACTACGTCGGCCTGTTCGCTGGTCGCAACGATGTTGCACTGCTCGAGCGGACCGGAGTCGGTCGGGATATCAACCGGCACTACTACGCCTCGGCTGATATCGAGGATGAACTGCAGCGGCCAGTGGTCCAGGCGCTGGTGCACCTGATCCGCTTCCGCAACACTCATCCTGCCTTCGATGGTCAGTTCTCGGTGTCGGGAGGCGGGCGCCTGCTTTTGGCCGCGTGGCGGACGAGCGACGCGGTGGCCGAACTGCGCGCCGATCTGGCCACCGGCACCGGCACCGTGCGGTGGACCGCTGGTGGTGTGATGTGCGAAGCACCCCTGGATCGGCTTGGCGAGGGGATCGGCCGGTGATCGCGCCGACCTACGGAGAGACTTCAGACCAGGTTGAGCGTGGTGGTGCCGTCGTGCCGCGCAGGATCAGACTGGTGGGGAGCAGCAACGGCTGACCGCCTGGTACACCAGGCTCGACCCCGAGCAGTTGGAGAAGCAGCTGAGCAGCCACTCGCCCCTGCTCGCTCACATCCTGCGAGATCGTGGTGAGGTCGGCGAACTCGGCCATCTCGTGGTTGTCGATGCTGATCACTGAGATGTCCTGCGGCACCCGGAGACCGGCCCGTCTCAGGGCGATGATGGCGCCGATCGCGAGTTCGTCGAACTCGGCGAACACCGCAGTGGGCATCTGTGGCCGACTCAGCAACTCGGCCATGGCGGAGACTCCCCCGCGGATTCCGGGCTGACCACGGACGATGAGTTGGTCGTCGGCATCGATGTCCGCGGTTTGGAGCGCCTCCTGGTAGCCATGTTGCCGGCCCGGGGAAGGAGTGAAGTCAAACCGCGGGTCGTCCGGCTCCCCGGCGATGAACCCGATGCGCCTATGGCCCAGGTTGAGAAGATGGCTTACCGCAGACCGCGCAGCCCTGCCCTCGTCGATGCTCACCGACGGTGACCCGGGGATGCTCGATCCGAGGCTGACCAGCGGAAGACCCAACGCACGCAGCGCCAGGGTGTGGTCCTCCGTTAACGGCATGGACAGTGACAAGATTCCATCAACGCGTCCGGAGAGCGGCATTCGCCCGAAGAAGGCATCGCGTGCGTCCGGACTGCCGAGGTGGTAGAGCAGAACGTCGTACCCGTGTGCGCGCAACTGGTCGATGGCGCTGGCTGTCGCGACGCTGAAGAACCAGCGGGTGATGAAGGGCACGATGACGCCGACAGTGCGTCGTCCCGCGGCTTCCAGCGTCGTCACGTACGAGAGTTCGCGGGCGGCATCCAGCACCCGCTGTCGAGTGTCACCGGAGACCTTCGACACGCCGCGGAGCGAGCGTGACGCGGTGGCCGCAGACACACCGGCGAGAGTCGCGACGTCGGCCAGGGTGGCACGGCGACTCGGCACTCTGGCTCGTAGGTCATCCCCCACGGGGCTCAGGGTAGTGCGCTGAGGGATTTCAGGCATACTGGCGGAGCGCTCGCCGGTCGCCGCCTGGCACGGTCAGCACGCCGAGTTCGCGAGTTCGTGACCGACGATGGCGGAACGCCGCGGCGAATCGACGTGGCGGCATCGGTCGTGCCTGAGGACTGTGGGCATGGATCGAGGCCTCCTCGGAGCTGCTCGATGACACAGACCTGGACCCGACTGACATCGTCGCCGCCTTGGACGCGACTGAGCACTGATCGGCATCGACTCCCCTGCTCGACCCACGATCACACGCCACGATCAGGGGAGACGACGGGCCTATCGAAGGCGCTGCCAAGGTCGCCGTCGCAAGTTCGGTGCGAGGCCGCGCACAACGTCGGCAACAGCAACGGTGGGCTGCCCAAGACCAGGCTGCCGCTCGAACCGCCAGCGCCTCGTCATCGGTCGATGCCGCCTCGCCCGCTCGCCCGGCCACCCCTGCTCAGCCAGCCGCCCCCGGTCGACGTGAGCGTGCAGTTCGCGCAGCTGGCCCGGCTCGGTGAGCTGCCGCAGCAGGGCGTGCTCACCCACGCCGAGTTCGATGAGCAGGAGGCATGCCTGCTCGGCCGATGACGACCACGAACTGAGATCGCGGCCGGCCAGCCAGGGGGCTCGAGCAGCGCGGAAGGTGTGGGGTCGTGCAGCCGTTCGAGGTGCGACTGGCTAGCATCACGCGGGTGACGACCCTTGTGCTCACCGTCGTCGGTGAGGATCGCGTTGGCCTGGTGAAGACGCTTGCTGACGTCGTGTCCAGCCACGGTGGCAACTGGGAGCGCAGCCATTTGGCGGAGCTGGCCGGGACCTTCGCGGGCGTCGTCGTGGTGACGGTCCCGGACCGTCGAGCCGACGAGTTGATCGCTGCACTGACCCCACTCGACGGACTGCTGGACATCTCGGTACGTTCCGCCGGCTCGGATTCGGCTCCGCAGCCGGCCTCGGCGCCGTCGCGACAGGTGCGGCTCGAACTGCTCGGCAATGATCGGCCCGGCATCGTCGCGGCCGTCTCCGGCATCCTCGCCGAGCACGGCCTCGGGGTCGCCGACCTGCAGACCTCGACCAGGGAGGCGCCGATGGCCGGTGGTCTGCTGTTCGAGGCCACCGCGGTCGTCACCGTGGCCAATGACGTCTCGTTGGACGGGGTACGCGAGGCACTGGAAGAGCTCGCCACCGAGATCCTGGTCGACCTGTCGGTCGTCGAGCTCGACTGAGGGCCGACCGGTGGAGCCCGAACTGAACGTGTTGGGTGGCCCACTGGAGCTGTGCGGCATCGACCCGGTCACCGGCTTCTATCGCGATGGCCACTGCACCTGCGGTCCCGCCGAGGCACGGCATCTGATCTGCGTCGTCGTCACCACCGATTTCTTGGCCCACCAGCGCTCCGTCGGCAACGACTTGAGCAGTGCGATGCCTGCGTACGGCTTTCCGGGGCTGCAGCCCGGGGAGCGTTGGTGCGTGATGCTGGAGCGCTGGCTGCAGTCCTACAGTGCCGGGCGCGCCGCGCCGGTGGTGCTCGCCGCGACCAATCGGCGGGTTCTGGAGGTGGTGCCGCTGGAGATCCTGCAGCAGTTCGCCGTCGATGTGCCCGACGATCTCAGCTCGCTGGGCTGACCTCCTGCCCGCTCGCCCTCGGCCCCTCCACCCTGCTCTCGCCTCCGTGCGCCCATCCACAGGGTTTTGTCGAGCTACCGACACGCGGTGAGGCAAGCTCGATAAAAGTTCGGCCCTTCAGCGGGTACGCAGTGTCGCGAGCACATTGGCGATCACCACGATCGCTATTCCGAGCCACTCGTGGAACGACAGCAGTTGGCCCAGCACGACCACTCCGGCGAGGGCCGCGATCACGGGGTGCACGCTCGTGAAAACGGCGAAGAAGCGCTTGGGCACGTAGCGCAGGGCGGTCAGATCGGCCGCGTAGGGGATGGCTGACGACAACACGCCGGCCGTGGCCGCCAGCAGCAGCGGCTGGCCCCAGAGCCGACCGTCGACGGCCAGCCAGACCAGTATCGGTATCGCCATGGTGGCCGAGATCAGGCTGCCGACCGCCGGCGCCTGTAGCCCGCTCAACCGACGGCCGGCCAGGGAGTTCGTGAGAATGTAGGCGGCCCACCCGGCGCCGCCGAGCAGACCGAGACCGATCCCGATCAGGTCGCTGGCCGGGCCCGGCAGGATCAAGACGTAGACCCCGATGCCGGCCAGCGCGGCGAGACCGATCTCTCGAACACCGCGGGAGCTCAGCAAGGCGATCGTCAACGGACCGAGGAACTCCAAGGTCACCGCGAGGCCGAGCCCGATCCGGTCGATCGCGGAGTAGACGGCGAGGTTCATGGTGAGGAACACCCCACCCAGCACCAGGCACGGCCACCACTGCTGCCAGCCGAGTCGGTGCAGCTTGGGCCGGGCGGCCGGCAGCAGAACGGCCGCTGCGACGACTTGGCGTACGGCGACGACACCGATCGGTCCCATGGCAGGGAAGGCGTGGGCGCCGATGGCGGCACCGGTCTGCGCACTGGTTGCGCTGGTCAGGATCGCAAGGATCCCGCGGAGCTTGGCGCCGGGACGGTCCGGGCCGCTGCTCGGACGGCTTGTCGTGGCGGTGGCCTCCTTGGTCCGGTTGTCCGAGGCCACCTCAAGGTCGGGGCTGGTGCTGCTCACATCGTCACTGTGCGACAAGGACGACGGATACGCGAAATGCAACCGGTGTATCTGTCATACGGTAGGCGTATGTCTGTCGACCTCCGCCAACTCCGCGCCTTGGCTGCCGTCGTCGACCAGGGCACCTTCACCGACGCGGCGATCGCCTTGCGGACCTCGCAAGCCTCGGTGTCCCGCGCGGTCGCCGACCTGGAGCGCTCGCTGGGCTGCCGGCTGCTGCTGCGTACCAGTCGGGGGGCGATGCCGACCGCCGTCGGACGCAGGGTGAGCGAGCATGCGCACCGGGTGCTGGCCGAGATCGCCGTCATCGAAGGGCTGGGTGACTCGTCGGTGGCGGAGCTGCGGATCGGGTTCTCCTGGTCCGTGCTCGGTCGGCTGACGACGCCGCTGCAGCGACGCTGGCAGACCGAGCATCCGAGCGGGAGCCTGGTCTTCGTCCAATCCGGCACGTCGACGGCGGGCCTGGTGGAGGGTGAGGTTGACATCGCAGTCGTCCGACGACCGCTCGACGATCACCGGTTCGAGACCTCGTCCGTCGGGATGGAAGACCGGGTCGTCGCGGTCGCTGCCGATGACCCCTTTGCTCGGCGTCGACGGCTGTCGTTGGCCGAACTGGCGACCCGATCGATCGCCATCGACCGGGTTACCTCGTCGACCTCCGGTGGGCTGTGGCCGGAGGGTGCGCAGCCGACCGAGTTCCGTGAGATCCACGGCATCGAGGAATGGCTGACCCTGATCGCGGCCGGGGAGGTGATCGGCGTGACCTCGCAGGCGACGGCCGACCAGTTCCCGCGGCCGGGCGTGCGCTATCGGCCGATCATCGATGCCCCGCCGATCGTCGTCTGGCTGGCCTGGTGGCGGGACGCACCACCTGCCGGCGCCGCGGCGCTGCGACGCATGGTCTGTGACCTGTACGCCGGTCGCTGACTCTGCTTCGGATGTCGGGCTGGTTTGGGGCGAATTCCCGACGGTCAGTGGTCAGATGTTCGTCCCATCCGGGGGTACCCCGACTGGCAGGGCGGCGGCTGATCCCGCTCCCGTATCGGCGCCTGGACAGCTGAGATCGAGGGTGTAGGCGGTCATCGACAAGGACCCGTACGCGTAGCCGTCCACCAATACGTCCGTGCCGCGTCCCGCTGCTCCGGCCAGACCAGCCAGATAGAGCAACGGGATGTAGTGATCGGGCGTCGGCACCGCACTCCGGAAATCGCGATGTGCGTCCAGCGCTGCGGTCTCGGTCGGCTGGTCGGCCATCACCGACTTGACCTGCTCGTTGAACCGCTGGGCCCAGCCGAAGCCGCCGTCGGGCATGCTCGCGGTCATTCCGCGAAGGTTGTGCACGACGTTGCCGCTGCCGATGATCAGCACGCCGCGCTCCCGTAGCGACGCCAGCCGCGCGCCCAGGTCCAGGTGGTAGTCGAGCGGCTTGTCGGCGTTGATGCTCAGCTGCATGACCGGGATGTCTGCGTCTGGAAAGGCGTGCATGAGCACCGACCAGGTGCCGTGATCGATGCCCCAGGAGTCGACGTCGGCGCCGAGCCAGGTCGGATGAACTGCGTCACTGATCTCCTCGACCAAGGAGGGCATACCTGGCGCCGGGTACTGCACGTCGAACAGCGGCTGCGGGAAGCCGTAGAAGTCATGGATGGTGCGGGGCCTGGGCATCGCGGTGACGGCCGTGGCGTTGATGTACCAGTGCGCAGAGATCACCAGGATCGCCCGCGGTCGGGGGACTGCTCGGCCGAGCGCATGCCAGGCGCGGGTGTAGCGGTTGTCGGCCAGGGCGTTCATCGGATTGCCGTGCCCGAGGAAGGCTGCCGGCATCAGGTCTGGTGTGCTGCTCGTCGTCATCTGACTGCCTCCGAGATCAAGGTCGTGCACCGTCTCAATGCCCCTATGCCGCATGCGCGTCGGTACCTCGAAGGTTAGTCCTGCTGGAGCCCCTGATAGATCCCCAAGACCCATCGAGTGGTGCGTGGATGTGGTTTCGCCGGCCGCGAAGCTACATCTACGCACCTGTCGACGTACGTCGGTCCCTTGATCCGCCTGTCTGTCGGGTGGGCACCCGAACTTGACGTCAACCTGAGTTGACTTTCGGAGCCCGTCAACGTAGGTTGACGACATGTCTGACACGTGGCTGTTGGCGGCGGGAGACGACCCGCACGAGGGACTCCGCGCGGTCCGCGCGGTGCGGGAGCTGGCCGACCGGCTGGAGTACCTGCAGGTGGAGCGGGCCCGGGGGCTCGGCTGGTCCTGGCAGGAGGTTGCCGATGCGCTCGGTGTGACCAAGCAAGCGGTGCACAAGAAGTACGGCAGGAGGATCTGATGTTCGAGAGGTTCACCCGCGAGGCGCGGGATGTGGTGGTGCTGGCACAAGAGGTGGCCCGCGAGGTGGGCGCACGGTCGGTCGACGCCCGGCATGTGCTGCTCTGCCTGGTGGAGAGCAGGGGACCGGCCCGGAATGGCTTGGAGTCGGTCGGGATCGCCGTTGCCGCGTTCGCGGAACGGCTGCGCAACGAGGTGGCGCAAGGCGGGCTCGATGCCGGAGCGTTGGCATCGGTCGGGATCGATCTCGACGCCGTCCGGGCACGCGCGGATGCGGTGTTCGGCGAAGGAGCGTTGGACCAGGCCGGCGGACGTCGGCGATCCGGACACCTCCCCTTCTCCCCAGATGCGAAGAAGGTGCTCGAGTTGGCGCTGCGGGAGGCCATCCGGCTGCACGTGAACCGGATCGACAGCGCGATGTTGCTCCTGGGTGTGCTGCGTTCGACGGGCTCGCCGGCCGAGTCGGTCCTTCGATCCGCGCTCGCTGAGTGCGGATCGAGCGTCGCTGACCTGCGCACGGCGCTGGAGAAGCCGGCGGCCGAAGCATCCTGAGTTCGGCCCCTGGGTCGGTCGCCGTCATTCATGGCAGGCTGGGCCCGTGCCCGATCTTCCCGTGCTGGATCCGGTCGAACAGCGAGTGCTCGGTGCGCTGCTGGAGAAGCAGCGGACGGTGCCGGACTCGTATCCCCTCTCGCTGAACGGCTTGCGGACGGCCTGCAATCAGTCCACCAGCCGCGATCCGGTAGTGGCCTACGACGAGGCCACGATCCTGGATGCACTCAACCGGCTGCGGGATCGCGAGCTGGTCCGGTTCGTGAAGCCGACCGGGTTGCGAGTCGTCAAATATCACCAACGCTTGGAGGAGCAGCTTGGACTCGACGCGCCGGCAGCGGCCTTGGTCTCGGTCTTGATGCTGCGCGGCGCGCAGACTGCCGGCGAGTTGCGGCCGCGTACCGAGCGACTCCATCCCTTTGCCGATCGGGAAGCGGTCGAGGGCTCGTTGCGCGCGCTGGCGGCCATGGATCCGCCCTTGGTGCATGAGCTGGAGCGACAGGCCGGGCAGCACGACCGCCGATGGATCCATCTGCTCGGCGCGGCGCAGGTCGCGGAGGCGGCTGCGCCGGCGACGGTCGTCGATCGAGAGGGTCTGCTTGCTGCTGGACCGCTGGCGCGAGATCGTACGGTTGCCGCCGAGTACGACCGGCTGGCTGAGGCGTACGCGATCGAGCTCGGCGACGACCTGTCAGGCAAGCCCTTCGACCGCTGGCTGCTGGCCGAGCTGGCCGGCAACGCCCCTGGTCAGGGGCTTGACGTGGGATGTGGTCCGGGCCAGGTGGCGGGCTATCTGGCCGAGCTGGACATGGAGGTGACCGGTCTAGATCTGTCCGCGGGGATGCTCGAGCAGGCCCGCGAGTTGCATCCGGATGTTCCCTTCGTCCAGGGCACGTTCATGGTGCCGCCGATGCCGCGAGGGAGCGATCCGCGTGATCCGGGTTGGGGTCTGGTGACCGGCTGGTATGTCTTCGTGCAGTTGGCGCAGTCCGAGATCTCGAAGGCTGTGGTCTCCTTGGCAAAGGTGCTGTGCCGAGGAGGCTATCTCGCACTGGCCAGCCATGTGGGCGACGAGGTGTTGAACCCGGGTGAGCTGTTCGGCGAGCCGACCGAGCTCGGCTTCGTGCTGCACGATCCGGAGGTGATCATCGCGGCTGCCGAGGCAGCCGGGCTGGTGGACATCGAGTGGTACATCCGCAGTCCGCTGCCGCACGAGGCGCCGACCCGTCGGCTGTATCTGCACGGTCGCCGCCCGTCATGAACCAGCATCGCCGATGCGCTCGCCGATGATCCCGCCGTGGCCACGCATCTGACTCGCGCTCAGATCGCCCGGCTGCTCGATCCGACCCAGCACACCCATCCGGGCCGGTCCGCTTCGGGGCCGGTATCGGCGGCGACTCCGGTCTGCTGCAGGTGAAACAGCCGATACTCGCCACTCGATGGTGGAAGTGCAACTCCGGCTTCATCGAGTGGCGACTAATCTGGCTGCTTCGACGCAGCCGAGGACCTGCTGCCCGTGTTTCACCGCCTACGACGTGATTTATCAGCCCCGGCTCGTGACCTGACTGGTGTGAGGTGGGTGTCAGCGGACTGGTCGGAGCACGTTTCTGTCAGCAGACCGGTGTGACTCACCCCGAGGAAGGACAAACGTCAGGCCCCTCACTGTCAGCGGACCCACCACATTCCTGACGCACACCCGTCGTGTACGTCTGAGGCCTGAGTGTCAGACGCTGCTGGCAATGTCCACGCACGAGAAGGAGGTCAGCGTGATTGTGCCGAGCGACGTTCACGCCGGACGCTATGACGGTGATGATGTGGACCTCGCCGCTAATGCCGTCT
>RRZT011849913.1_pt1 | contig 12367 bp, 7 predicted proteins | sample 2165551 | NCBI WGS metagenome assembly RRZT01 (sample SAMN10456910, study PRJNA506462) | wastewater metagenome | biome: wastewater; feature: sludge; material: wastewater sludge; isolation source: wastewater sludge with Escherichia coli K12::gfp cells carrying plasmid... | place: USA: Moscow, Idaho ... | reverse complement strand
GCTAGTAATGGCACCGATCGTTATTTGTCGGGATGGTGTCCAACCAAACAAGGAGAGAGTGATTATGGAAACTTTGATTGGGCGGGTTCTTCGGTGACACATCAATTGATTCAGCAGGAAGATGGAACGTTTAAATTGACCATTCCAACAGGCGTAGATGCTAAATTCTCGAAGTTGGTTGATTATGCTACAATCTCAAATAGCGGTGAAGTAGAACGTCAAGCTAATAGTTTTACTTTAAACGGGAATGCCTTTTCTGTGCAAAGTCGATTGCCAAGTAGTGCTAAATTGTCAATGACAATAACATCGGTTGATCAACAAAGCAGCTTTGGAATTGGTTTTGGCGCTTGCGATAAGCAAGAGGAGGTTTATGCAGTTCGCTTTGATCTGAAAAATAAGAAGATCAAACTAGATCGAGATTTAACCTCCTGTGGAATAAAAACCTCTACCACACTCACTGAGCAGCCATTGGCTAATTTAAATAATGGTGTTTTTGAGGTGAAAGTCGTTGTCGAAAAATCTGTGTGCGTAATCTATGTAAATGGTGAAATAGCCTTTACAAACCGTATTTATAAGATGAATCAAAATCCGTGGACTTTATTTGCCGATGGCGGAACAACTGTTTTCTCGGATGTGGTATTAAATAGTTTATAATCAATAAAATTTGATGTTATGAAACGCAATATATTTATTTTGATCGTTGTTGGGCTTTTGCCACTTTTTATATCGGATATTAATGCTCAATTAGTTGTTTATAATGGCGAGAGTGTAAAACCTGATTGGTGGCCAGTAGGCTCTGTTAGCGAAGTGGGAAATCATTGGAGTAATCCATTTCAAACTGGTGCAAATACAACGGCATCTGCAGCCACTATTTGGCGCAATGGTGGAGATGATTCTTGGACTGGCGGTGGATTGGGAGGATTAAATATTGATGCATCGTACCGCCGATTTACGGTAATGGTTTACAAAGAGGTTGAGGGCAATGTGCAGTTAGAGCTTCAAGATGCAGGAGCGGTTCACAAGGAGTGGTTAAATGTATGGTATGGCCAACCAACAGGCGTTTGGAAGCAGCTAGAGTTTGTGGTTCCCGAAGGATCGCTATTGGGCAATGTAACCACTCTACTCGTGGCTCCACACAATATGGATGAGAAATCTAATGTCAGTTTTGTTGGTCATAGAATGTATTGGGATGAAGTTGTGGCTTACTCTACACCTACATCGTTGGAATTGGTTTTAGATCCAAGTAGTGAGGTTGCCTATACCAACGTTTATTCTATTACGGGTGTGCTCGTGAAAGAGGTTGGTGGCGATAGCGGTTTAAATATTACATCATTACCTAAAGGCATGTATATCATAGAACAAACACTGAAAAGTGGTGTCAAAATATCGAAAAAGTTGGCTAACTATTAGATGAAATTAACTCCGATATCAATGATACGTAATTTGTTGGTTTTGATTGCAATAGGATTCTTGCCATTTTTTATCTCAGATGTTAAGGGACAGCTTACTGTTTATAATGGTGAAAGTGTAAAACCCAATTGGTGGCCAGCTGGCTCTGTTAGTGAAGTTGGAAATCATTGGGGTAATCCATCGCAATTGGGTGTAAATTCAACAGTATCCGTGGCTACAATTTGGCGTAATGGCGGAGATGAATCATGGACTGGTGGTGGATTGGGCGGATTAAATATTGATGCATCATACCGCCGATTTACGCTAATGGTTTACAAAGAGGTTGAGGGCGACGTGCAGTTAGAACTGCAAGACGCAGGTTCGGTTCATAAAGAGTGGCTTAAGGTGTGGTATGGGCAACCCACCGGTGTTTGGAAGCAACTCGAGTTTGTGGTTCCTGAAGGATCCCAGTTGGGAAGTGTAACCACTCTACTTGTAGCTCCACACAATATGAATGAGAGATCAAATGGTTGTTTTATTGGACATAGGATGTATTGGGATGAAGTAATTGCCTACTCAACACCCTCGTCGTTAGTGCAAATAGTTTCGCCAAATAGTGAGGTTGTTTCTACTGCTGTTTTTTCCATTTCGGGAGTGTTGGTAAAGGAGGTCAATGGCGATGTGGGTTTAAATATCACATCATTACCTAAAGGCCTGTATGTCATTGAACAAACGTTTGTAACTGGGATCAAAACATCGAAGAAGTTGGCAAATTATTAAATGAAAAATGTGAAAGAGGATTGTAGTTTTATCCAAAAAATGATTTTATGCAAAAGTTTATAAATAATGTTAGTACTCTGTTGATTGTCATAGCGTTGCTAGCGTCTTGTTCGGTAGGGAACCCTATTTCGGTTGGCGATGACGACAAGGGAAATGTAGCAGTAACCTTCACTTCTGCCTCGAAATATTTAATGTTGCCAATGGAGGATTTGGCTGAGGAGGTGAAACTGTCGGTTGTTGTTGAGAATCAAACAAAATCGACTCAGATAGTTCGTCTGGCTCGCACGAAAATTGATTATTGGATGCCATTTGAGATTTCGGAATTTAGTGGTTCAGAGGTGACTTTATTAATCTCAAATTTGCCAAAATCGGCTATCTCACTTCAAAATTTGAAGTTGACAGATGTTTACGATTTTGCCGTGGAAGAGAGTTTTCGTCCGAAACTTCATTTTACACCTCCTCATGGCTGGATGAATGATCCGAATGGAATGGTTTTTTATAAGGGTGAGTATCATCTCTTTTATCAATACAATCCTTATGGAACGCGTTGGCAAAATATGAGTTGGGGACATGCCATTACGAAAGATCTTATTCATTGGGAGCATCTGCCAGTAGCTTTAAAACCTGATAGTTTAGGTACAATATTCTCGGGCAGTGCGGTTGTTGATGAGAGTAATAGTGCTGGGTTTCAAAATGGAGCTGAGAAAACGTTGTTGGCATTTTATACCAACCACAGCGAACACGGGGTGCAATGCCAAAGTTTAGCTTATAGTAACGATAAAGGACGAACTTGGACGAAGTATCAAAAAAACCCTGTTTTACGTCATGAAACAGCTCGCGATTTTCGCGATCCAAAGGTGTTTTGGCATCAGCAGACCCAAAAATGGATTATGATTTTAGCTGTAGGTCAACAAATGGAGATTTATTCATCATCTAATGCCAAATCGTGGAGTTACGAGAGTAGTTTTGGAAAAGATAGGGGAGCGCATGGTGGTGTTTGGGAGTGTCCTGATCTATTTGAACTCCCAGTAGAAGGCGAAGTGGGTAGGTCAAAATGGGTGTTGGTATGTAACATCAATCCTGGCGGCCCTAACGGAGGTTCTGCAACACAATATTTTGTTGGTGCATTTAATGGTAAAACATTTACAGATGAGGGCAATGGAAAGGTTTCTAAATGGATGGATTGGGGCAGAGACCATTATGCCGCTGTATCATGGTCGGGTGTTCCCAAATCGGATGGTCGCAGACTAATTGTCGCTTGGATGAGCAATTGGGACTACGCGAATGATGTACCTACCCATAATTTCAGGAGCTCTATGTCTATTCCTCGTGAACTCAAATTAATTGAGCGCAATAAGGAGTATTTCCTATCTAGTTATCCCGTTAAAGAGGCAGAAGCCATGCGAGGTGACTCTGTGGCATTCAAAGATATTAAAGTGACTGATGACAATGTGGTGGAATCGCTTTTAAAAGAGAATAAAGGTGTTTATGAGATAAAACTTGAAATACGGAACCTCTCAGCCGAAATTATTGGACTGAAACTCTATAATACACTTGGCGAGTATGTTGATTTAACCTTTAAACTATCTGAAAAGCAGCTCTATTTTGATCGAACTCATAGTGGAAATATAGGTTTCAACAAGAGTTTTGCAACAGTTTCCGTGGCTCCAATTGAGAGTAAAGGGTTGTATGAGTTACGCATTTTGGTTGATAGAGCGTCGATAGAGTGTTTTTTTGGAGCTGGAGAGCTTTCGATAACAAACAGCGTTTTTCCAAACGAACCTTATAATCGTCTTTATTTCTATTCCAAAGGAGGGGCTTTTGAAGTGAAAAATATGGTGGTCTTTCCACTTTAATAAATTAATAATCATTAGCTTTATAGATATAACAGCTTTATAACCTGTTATATCTAAAGAGATTAAAATTTGTTTTATGAAAAATCTTAAATATCTCTTTTGGGCAACCTTTGTTGCAATTAATGGAGGGTTGTTGTTTGGGCTCAATATGGCGGGCATTTCGGGTGCAGTTAATTCAATACAAAGTGTTTTCCAACTTACCGATACTTCGCTAGGAATTGTAGTGAGTGCCATTATTGTTGGTAGCTTGGTTGGAGCTATAAGTACAGGCCATTTTGCAGACAAATACGGACGAAAAAAAGTGCTGATATTCTCATCGATACTCTTTGCTATATCTGCTTTAGGGTGTGCTTTTGCAAATTCATCAGCTATGCTCATTCTTTTTCGCTTTATTGGTGGTTTAGGAGTTGGAGCAGTGTCGGTTACGGCTCCGATGTATATTTCGGAGATTGCTCCTGCATCAATGCGCGGAAAGTTGGTGTCGTTCAATCAGTTTGCAATAGTTATAGGGATATTGTTAGCCTATGTGCTCGATTATTTCTTTATCGATTTAGCTTCGGGGTGGCGTTTTATGCTTGGTGTACCTTTAGTTTTTGCGGTTATATCTATATTAATGCTTTTGCTCTCTTTTCCCGAGAGTCCTCGTTGGCTTATTGCGGCGGGTCGTAATGGCGAGGCCGAGGATGTTTTGGTAAAGCTTGGTGGTCAAGAGTTTGCATCTGTAGAGAAAAAAGCTATAGAACAATCTATTCTTGCCGATTCTGATAAAGAGAAACTCTCTTTTGGCGAGTTATTTAAAGGAAAGATTGGGAAAGTGGTGCTTTTGGGTACATTGTTGGCTGCATTTCAGCAAATAACGGGTATTAATGCGGTGGTAAATTATGCCCCCATCATCTTTCAAAAAACGGGTGTTGGTGGTGATACGGCTTTGTTACAATCGATGTTGGTTGGATTGGTTAACTTTTTGGCAACTATTGTGGCGCTTTGGTTGGTTGACACTAAAGGACGAAAGACGCTCTTATTATGGGGTGGAGCTGGAATGACTATAGCGTTGGCGTATCTAACTTATGCCTTCGCATTTGATGGTGCTCCAATGGCAATTCTAATATCTCTATTGGCTTATATTGCTTTTTTTGCCGCCTCTTTTGCCCCAGTTATGTGGGTTGTTACCTCCGAGATGTTTCCAAATCGTATTCGTAGTATGGCGCTCTCTTTCTCAACGGCTGTTAGTTGGTTATTTGCTTTTGTAACAGTTCAGTTTTCTCCCTATATCTTAAACAATTTTGGCGGATCGGTTTTGTTTGGTTTCTTCGGATTTTTTACAGTTTTAGCACTGTTTTTTGTGCAAATTTGGATTCCTGAAACCAAAGGTAAGGCGCTTGAGCAGATTGAAAAGGAGCTTGGATTATAGTGTGATTTCTTAATTGATCAATGTTTATGAATAATATAATTGGAATAGGTGAGGTTTTGTGGGATATGTTTCCTGAGGGGAAAGTTTTGGGAGGGGCACCTGCCAACTTTGCCTATCATGTTTCACAATTTGGATTTAGCGGTTGTGCTATTAGTGCCATTGGTAAGGATGATCTTGGCGAAGAGATTGTTGAGTCGTTAAAGACAAAAAAGCTAAAAAATAGCATGTCGATTACGAGTTTTCCTACGGGCACAGTACGTGTAACGCTCACGGGTAATGGTGTTCCGAGTTATGAAATTTGCGAAGATGTGGCTTGGGATAATATCCCTTTTACACCTGAACTTGAGGCTTTAGCCAAAACGGCAAAGGCTGTGTGTTTTGGATCTTTGGCTCAGCGATCTAAAGTATCCTATGAAACAATAACTCGTTTTTTAGATTTGGTTCCTGCCGATTCATATAAGATATTTGATATTAACCTTCGTCAGAAGTTTTTTACCAAGGAACTCATTCATAGCTCGTTTAAGCGTTGTAATGTTCTTAAGATTAACGACGAAGAGGTAGTGGTGGTAGCTAATCTTTTTGGTTGGAATAACCTAGATGAGATGTCTGTTTGTAAGAGAATATTCGATGAATATGACTTAAAGATCTTAGTTTTAACACGTGGTACTAATGGTAGTTATGTTATTACTCGTGATGAAGTGTCGTTTTTGGATACTCCAAAAGTAAAAGTGGTTGATACAGTTGGCGCAGGCGACTCATTTACAGGCGCTTTTGTGGCTGGGTTACTTAAAGGATTTGCTATTTCAAAAGCACATCGTTTGGCTGTCGAGGTTTCGGCATTTGTGTGCACACAACAGGGTGCTATGCCTCAGTTGCCTGCAGCAATACTTGATGCAACGAATGTTTAATCGCAATTTTTTGTAAGCACATTTTTATGAAGCATTTTACTCTACTACTTCTGTTGGTGATAAGTCTGTTACATCTATCTTCCTGCGAAACAGAGAAGAAAAGGGTACTTATTGGCGTCTCGCAATGTAGTCAGGATGAGTGGCGTAGTAAAATGAACATGGAGATGTCTCACGAAGCAGCTCTGCATCAGGGTGTTGAACTTGTTTTTAAAACATCGATTGATAATTCCGAACAACAAATAAAAGATATAGAGTTTTTTATTAATTCTAAGGTTGACCTGCTTATCGTATCGCCCAACACAGCTGCGCCCATTACCCCTATTTTAGAAAAAGCCTATGATATGGGAATCCCAGTTGTGTTGGTCGATCGTAAGATTTGGTCAAATAAGTATACCGCATTTATAGGTGCCGATAATTACCAAATTGGTAAAGATGTTGGAAACTATGTGGTTGATTTACTCGAAGGCAAAGGAAGTGTTTTGGAGCTTCGTGGATTAGATGGATCTACGCCAACCCTAGAGCGCCATCAGGGGTTTTATAGTGTTATTAGTAAATATAAAGATATTACTTACCAATCGCCAGCAACAGGTTCGTGGTCGCAAGATACCTCGTATCTTAAAACGGATGCGATTTTGCGAAGTAACACCAAGGTTGATGTGGTTTTTGCGCATAACGATAGGATGGCCGTTGGTGCTTATAAAGCAGCTAAAAATTTGGGTAAAGAGAAGGATATTGTGTTTATTGGTATTGACGCATTGTCTGGGAAAGAGGGTGGTATTGAACAAGTTCTTGAAGATCGTTTGCAAGCAACATTTATCTATCCAACGGGTGGTGATAAAATAATTCGTTTAGCACTTAATATACTCGAAGGGAAACCATATACGAAAAATACGTTTTTAAACACATCTGTTGTAGATAAAACCAATGCCAGAGTTATTAAGTTACAGTCCGATGAAATTCTAGAGCAGAGAAATCAAATAGAGTTTTTTAATAACAAAATTGACTTTTTTATTTCTCAATATAATACGCAGCGGTATATCCTTTTTAGCTCTTTATTTATTGTTGCTCTTTTGATTGGCTTCTTTATTGTTTTATATTTAGCATATCGATCAAAGAACCGATTGTACGTTGAATTAGAGAATAAAAATAGAGCTATAAATGAGCAAAAAATAACTCTCGAAGAGCAGCGTGATAGTCTGATTTCGCTCTCTGAACAGTTAGATGAGGCCACACATGCAAAGCTTAACTTTTTTACCAATATTTCGCATGAGTTTCGAACACCGCTTACACTCATTGCAGGACCATTGAGTTCACTTTTTTCTGATTCTAAAATTAATGTTGAGCAGAAGCGACTCATAGCTTTAGCTCAAAAAAATGTGGAGATACTTCTTAAATTGGTTGATCAAATAATAGATTTCAGAAAATATGAATTAGGTAAATTACAACTTCGTGTGCAATTGAAAGATGTTAAAAGTCAGATAGTTGGATGGAATGACTCATTTTCTGAAATAGCTAAAAAGAAGCAGATAAACTTTAGTTTTGAGGTTCTCTCTGATTGCGATTTTTTGCTGCCTTATGATGTTGAAAAGATGGAGAGTATCTATTTTAATCTGCTCTCCAATGCTCTTAAATTCACGCCCGAAAAAGGGGTGATCTCAGTCACGCTTAAGCAGGATGTTATTGAAGATAGTAGTTATGCTATTATCACAGTGGCCAACTCTGGTAAACAACTCTCCGAAGCCAATATTCAACATCTTTTTGATCGCTTTTATCAGGTTGACCCAAGTATGGCTGGATCTGGTATTGGTTTGGCATTAGTTAAAGCTTTTGTGGAGTTGCATGGAGGTACAATCAGTGTTATTACCACACCTGATGGAATGATAAAGTTTTCATTTACGGTTCCTTTTAAGCCTGTTGATAAAGTTGTTGAGATTAATGAAGTTGACGAAAAACCATTGCGACAGATGTTTCAATGGGAGTCGTCGGCTCAAATGGAGGTTAGCTCATTTGGAGATGCGCCAAATAAGGAGCGTGATATGGTGTTGATAGTGGATGATAATGCCGATATACGTGCTTATATGCGTTCCATTCTTGATGGCCGTTTTGAAGTAATTGAGGCAAAAGATGGCGTTGATGGATTTAATAAGGCCGTTAAGTATGTGCCTAATATCATTGTGTCGGATGTTATGATGCCCAAAATGGATGGAGTAGAGCTGTGCCGTCAACTTAAGCAGGAGTTAAGCACTAGTCACATCCCAATCATATTACTTACAGCCTGTTCGCTCGATGAGGAGCGCATCCATGGGTTCGAAAATGGTGCCAATGAGTATATCTCTAAACCTTTTAATTCATCTGTGTTGGAGGTTCGAATTCGTAATCTTATCGAGAATAACCGCCGTTTGAAGGAGCTCTTTAGTGAGAACCTCTTTTTTAATGGTAATGGCGACTCAATAAACGATCTTGATAAAACATTTATTGAAAAACTTCAGTCCAAAATTGAAGATAAATACTCTGACTCTGCCTTAAACGTCGAAGATTTGGGTAAAGAGATGGGACTATCTCGCGCTCAGCTTTACCGCAAGGTAAAAGCAATGACAAACTACTCACCAAATGAGTTACTTAAGATATTTCGTCTTAAAAAAGCACATAATCTTTTGGCAACCTCTGAACTCAATATTAACGAGATTGCTTATGAAGTAGGTTTTACTGCACCCTCTTATTTTACAAAATGTTATAAAGAGTACTACGAGCAGAGTCCTACCGATTACCAAAAGCAAATTAATGATAAAGGTTGAGGCCTTATTAACCACATTCCACATTTAAATTGCAGAAATCTATTTCGATAGAGCTCATTATCAACCCTCACTGAATCAAATGTTATAGTATTTGAATCAAAAATGATAGTGCAAAAATTGATGCACCATTAATTTTGTGTTGAAAGACTAAAAGTTTGAAAACGTTAGATTGTCCAGCTATGTTATTTGGGGATTAGTAATTTAGTCGGACATCTAATAACTCTTAGAGGTGTTTGGTATTGAAATATAAAACTTGTAATTATGAAAAGGCATCTAGCTTTTAGAACCGTGGCTACATATATACTCTTTTTCTCTTTAACTCTTTTATTTGTTATTCCCCTTAGTTCATGTATCTCAAAGAAGAAGTTTAAAGTAGGGTTTCTTCATCCTTCCGAGAGTAGAAAACGATTTGTTAATGAGGGCAGATTTATGGCAGCCCAAGTGCGTGAGCTTGGTGGTGAAGCCATTGTGAAGGGTGCAAATGATGATGAGAAGTTGCAACTTGAACAAGGTTATCAGATGTTAGAAGAAGGTGTCTCAACCCTTATAATTTGTCCCATAAATACCAATACTATAGCTCCCTTGGTGCGAGCAGCGCAAAAGCAGGGTGTAGATGTGATTGCCTATATAAGAATTGTTAACAACGCAACGTTTACCGCTTTTTTAGCAACCGATAACGAGTATATGGCCTCTGTTTGGGTGGAGTCGGCTTTGAGCCTATCACCAACGGGTAATTATGTTATTATAGGAGGTGACCGTTTTGATGAGAATGCCGTTTTAGAGATGAATGCTATTGAGCGTTTGTTAAAGCCAGAAGTGGAGACAGGTAAAGTAAATATTGTGTTTAAGGGCTATACAGATGGTTGGAATAAGGGATTGGCTGCTTATAATATTGAAAAAGTTGCAAATGCCTATGGTAATAAGATAGATGCTATTATAAGTTGTAATGATGAGATGGCCGATGGTGCCATATCGGTGCTAAAGGAGATGGGATTAGAGGGCAAAGTGCCAGTTACTGGTCAGGATGCCGATTTGGTAGGAGCTAGAAATGTGGTGAAGGGTTATCAAACTGTTACCTTTTTCCATCCGAGCAAAGAGTTAGGTGTGCAAGCGGCAAACCTTGCTTTTGCACTCTATCAAGGAAAGAAAGCGAGTGCTATTACACCCGATAGAACATTTAATGGGGTAGCTGAAATCCCCACAATTAAAGTGCAATCGGTGAGTATTACAAAAGATAATGTGGATGTTTTGATCCAAAATGGATTGTATAAAAAGGGGGAGATTTATGAATAGAATCTTTTACAATCTCTTGTAGAAATAATCATTAACAATTCTGTAAGGTAATAAATAGCAAATGCATGCGTAGATTTTATTTAGAAACGTTTGACCTGTAGTTAATCCACTCATCTGTTATGATGCGTGGATTTTTTTTTGAAGGTAGCGGTAAAATCCCGCTCATTTAACTCCGTTGATCTTTGATTGGAGAGGGGTTTAGGGTGAGGCCAATCTGAAATACGACATTATTCAAATCTCATTACTTAATATAGAGTAGCTAGACGTCCATTTATGGCGTCTTAAATTTTACGTCTTAAATTTTCTTCTTACATAAAACAACACTCCACAACTTATCTATCCCCCCTCCTCAAATGTTAATTATCTTAAATTTTGCCTATCGTTTGCGGAAATTAATGCATTATTAATTTTTTACAAATCTATTGTTTTACTGCCTTTTTGTAAAATGCGATGTTTACATTACATGCTCATGTGGTGTGATTTAATTGGTTGATTTACTGTTGTTTGATTGATTTGTTCTCCTCGCTAAAGTTACCTAGCGTTTACCTCTGTATTTGTTAACGGAATTTAACAATTACGTTTGCTTTAGTAATTCGAAAGAGTAATTAACAAGTTTAAATAACTAAAAAACGAGGAAGAAAAAATGGGTAGAGAACTACATTATTGAAGAGACAATTTACTGGTTCTGAAAATAGCAGATTTAGCTCTCCAAGACTCAGAACAACAAAAGTAGAATCAATTAGAATCCCAATTAATCAATTTACATTTTATGAAAAAGGAACTGATCACTTGATTTTTAAAGAGAGTACTCCTGCTGTTGGTGGTAGGATTATTCCTCTCATCCAACATCTTGGCGCAGCAGCTAACACTAAAGGGCACTGTGAAAGATAGTAAGGGTGAAACAATTATTGGCGCAGGTGTCATTATTAAGGGCACAACCATAGGCGGCTATACCGACGCAAATGGCTTGTATCAAATATCTAACGTCCAATCGGGTGTGACGTTAGTTGTTAGCTGTTTAGGCTATCAAGCACAAGAGATTGTATATGCAGGTCAATCAGAACTTAACATTGTGTTAAGTGATGAGAGCGAGCTGTTAGATGCCGTGGTGGTAATTGGTTACGGACAAGTTCGTAAAGGTGATGCTACAGGTGCAATGACATCTATTAAGACAGATGCGGCTACTAAGGGTTTTGCGCCTAATGCACAAGATCTATTAACTGGTAAAGTGGCTGGTGTGGCTATTACAAGTGATGGTGGTGCTCCTACAGGTAAGTCTAACATCCGTATTCGTGGAGGTTCATCATTATCTGCAAGTAACGATCCGTTAATTGTTATTGACGGTGTTATGATTGATAACGGTGGAGTAGGTGGTGTTGGTAATATTTTAAGCACTGTTAACCCATCTGATATTGAGTCATACACGGTGTTGAAAGATGCTTCGGCAACGGCTATTTATGGTTCGCGTGCCTCTAACGGTGTTATCTTAATAACAACCAAAAAAGGTAGCGAAGGTGAGATGAAGGTGACTTACGATGGTAACGTTTCGGTAAGTATGCAACAAAATCAGGTTGATGTACTAGATGGTGATGAGTATCGTGCCTTTATCGAGGACTCATTTGCAGGGTTAACAACTCACGATGAGGTGGTAGGAAAACTTGGAACATCGAATACCAATTGGCAAGATGAGATTTTTACAACGGCTATTAATACCGATCATAACTTAAGTATTATGGGTAGTGCTAAAAAAGTGCTTCCATACCGTGCATCATTAGGTTATACAGATATCAGCGGAACGCTTAAAACCTCTGAAATGACCAGATATACTGGTAGTTTTGCATTAAGTCCTACCTTTTTTGAAGATAATTTAAAAGTAAATCTTAACGGTAGAGGTATGTATGTGAAGAGCCGTTTTGCAAATCAAAGTGCTATCGG
>RRZT012311085.1_pt1 | contig 12369 bp, 16 predicted proteins | sample 2165551 | NCBI WGS metagenome assembly RRZT01 (sample SAMN10456910, study PRJNA506462) | wastewater metagenome | biome: wastewater; feature: sludge; material: wastewater sludge; isolation source: wastewater sludge with Escherichia coli K12::gfp cells carrying plasmid... | place: USA: Moscow, Idaho... | reverse complement strand
TTGGCAACTCCTCCTACGCCACCATCGGGAAAGGCTTATTCTAATTCTGATGTGGCAACAGAGATATCAGGTACCTATTATGTTAGTACAGCTGCCACTACTTTAGGAAGAGGTGTTTTAGGAGCAGCTGCTACAGCAACAGCAACATCGGAAACTTTTGGTAAAAAAGCAAAAGAAAAAAAATAAGGCGAAACAGGAAAACAAACAAAACCATTTCTGATATTATAATTTACACAAAGAGGAATACTTATTAATTATAAGTATTCCTCAATATTTAATGGAGGTAACATGCTGATAATTTTTATAGTGGGTTTAGTTATTGGTAGTTTTCTTAATGTTTGCATTTACCGCCTGCCTCTAGAGCAATCGCTGTCATTTCCGCCGTCGCATTGTCAACATTGCCAGAGTGCTGTGAAAAAGTATGATTTAATTCCTGTACTAAGTTGGTTGTTATTGGGCGGAAAATGTCGCCAGTGCGGGATGAAAATATCTTATATTTATCCCTTGGTAGAATTATTAACTGCCTTAATGTTTGTCTGGGCTTATGTAGCAACTAATAGTAATTTAGAATTAATGAGAGCATTGAGCTTAGCCAGTTTTTTTATTGTAATAACTGTTATTGATTTTCAACACCAATTAATATTAGATAAGCTTTTAATACCAATGGCAATAGTTGGTGTGGGGTTTAATGTGCTAATTAATGAGAATTTATTAGCAGGCTATAATTATGGTGCAGAGCTACTAACAGTCAGCTATGCTGAAATGGCGCTGGGTAGTATCATTGGTGGCGGACTATTACTGATAATTGCGATTGTTAGCAATGGCGGTATGGGTGGTGGTGATGTTAAACTAGCAACAGTATTAGGGTTGTGGCTAGGGTGGCAGTATAATATTACATTATTACTATTATCTTTTATTTTAGGGGGCATTATTTGTAGTTTATTGTTACTGCTAAAAATTAGAAGTCGCAAGGATTATATTCCCTTCGGCCCGTTTATTACCTTAGCAGGATGGCTGGTGTATTTATATGGCAAGGAAATTATCAACTGGTATTGGAGTTTGATGAGCTGATGAATAAAGGCTTTTTCCTGATAGAGTTGGTAGTGGCGGTAGCTGTGCTGAGTATTTTAAGCAGTATTGTTTTACCGCAACTGGTTAATACTGATAAGTTATTATTAATGGCGGCAGCACAGCAAATAACTGCCGATTTACGCTATTTACAAGAGGTTGACAGCAATGTTAGTGTGGGTAGTAATGATTTCCCGGAAATTAATACTAATTTGGGGTTAGAGTTGGTGTTTTTTCATAAAGAGAATAATGGTTATTATCTGGTTAAAGGCAGTAATGTTGTCAAAACTATTGAGTTACCGAAAAATGTTGAAGTAAACAGTTCTTATACAAAAGTGGCTTTTGATACTAATGGTTATACCAGACCTCAGCATATTAATTTAACTGTTAACAGGCAACAGTTGGCGGTAATTATAGATAATGCCGGAAGAATTAGAATTCAATAATAGAATAGAGGTAGATAATGAACAAGAACGGGTTTGTGATGATAGATTGCGTCCTTAGCGTTTTTATTATAACTACAACTATTTTACCTATATTACATTATATTACTATTTATACCAATAACAGCATTACTTCTTTCAATTATTATCAAGCTAGTATTTTAGCAGAAAATGAGCTCGAAACTTTGAAGGGTAAAATAAAGTTTGGAAGCAGTAATGGTGTTATTGAGAAAAAAAGTCTGAATAATTATCATTTTACAAAAAATATCAAAAAGCAAAATTATGAGGTCTATACCGATTTCTCCCAAGCAGAAGATAATCTGGTAAAAGTAAGCGTGAAAGTGCAGTGGCAAGAGGATAATAAGTATAAAGAGTTTGAACTGGAGAGCTTATTATGAAGAAGTGCTATTATAATTTTGCTAATCAGGGTTTTATCTTGGTAGAATTAATACTATATTGTCTGTTGATAATGCTGATAACACAGGTTTTAGCTAATGTGATGGTTAGCACTTATAAAAATTATCAGTGTTGTCTGACTCAAATTGAACTACAACATAATATCAGATTTGCAGTAGAAAGCATTGAAAGAGATGCTTTCTTGGCAAAAAAGATAGAAGTTAATAATAATGTATTGTTGATTTTCAAAGGAACTGATACTACTAATGAAGTAGTTCGTTATGAACTGAGCAGAAAATATCATCCGTATCGTTTAATGCGAGATGGCCAGCCGGTTACCGGTAACAGCATCAATAATGAGGTGGAAATTTCAAGTTTTTCACTAATAAAAAAAGGAAATAATATTCTGGATGTGGAAATTATAGGAGTTGATAGTAATAGCTCCGAATATTTAGCCATAGATAAAGTCATAAATATCATGAATGAGACTTGAAGGTGTAGTGATGAACAACCAAAAGGGCTTCATGACAGTTTTAGCAATGGTGATGATGGGGATAATGTTGTTATTGCTATTTAGCTTAACAACGGTTAAAACGGCAGATAACCAAATGAAGTTAGTATACTATGACGGTATTAAAGCGCGGTATCTTGCTGAAGCCGGAGCTAAAAAAGCTTATATGAAAATTTCAAATGATGAATATTTTCGTCAGCAACTGAAAATTAATCATGCTGCCATAAATTTAAATTCCGCTAAGCAAGAATTTAACAATGGCTTATATGAAGTTGCAGTGAAATATAACAATGAAAAATTTGAAATTTATGCCAAAGGTACATGCGAAACCGCTCAAAGGCAAATAATTTTATGGATAGAAGAATTAGATAACAATGATTATAAAATTATTGCTTGGAAAAATTGTTAAAAGCAATTATTGAAAAAAGAGGAAGAGATGAATGGATAATAAAAAGTTTCAAATTGTTAACTGTATGGAAAAAGCAGTCTTTGATCACTTGGATAATATCATCAATGAAAATAAAACTATTTGTAAATGTGAAAAATGCCGAATGGATGTTGCTGTGCTAGCCCTTAATACTTTAAAGTCACATTATGTTTTAACATTAAAGGGTGGAACTTTTACTAGATTAAAACTATACGAAACACAAAGTGAAGCTGATATTATTTTTGCGTTAACAAAAGCTATAGAAAAAGTCGAGGGTAATCCACAACATGAAGAGCTATTATAGTAAACTTGTTGGAAAAATAAAAAATAGAATATTGCCATCAAAAGAAAGTGTATTGGGAATTGATGTTGGGGCAGGGTATTTGAAAGTAGTAGAATTGTCGTTAGTAGAAGAAAATACTATTAAGGCAGTGGCTATTAATTCGTTAGATAAAAGTATTTTTGACGAAGAGGGTATTGCTGATATAAATTTACTGAGTCAAATCCTAAGAAGAACCATCGAAGTTAATGGTATTAGTGCAAAACACGCTGTTCTTTCCTTGGGCGGGAGAGCTTTGTTTGCCAGAGAAATTTTATTTCCCAAAATGACAGAAACAGAACTTACCGAGGCGATAAAATGGGAAATTGAAAAATATGTGCCATATGACCCGGAAAAGTATTTTTATGATTACAATGTTATTGGTGAAGCGGAAAATGGCAAAGAAATCAGAGTGATGTTGGTAGCTGCACCAAAAGGTAATGTAGAAAACTTGGTTAGTTTGGTGAAAAGTGCAGGTTTAAAACCATTTATTATCGATGGTGAAACCTTTGCTTTGTCACGGACAATTGGCGTCGAAGATTATATTTGTGTTGATATTGGTAAAGTAAATACTCAAGTTATTATTTATCAAGATGGGGTGCCAATCACAAATCGTAATATTCCGTTATTCGGTGATAGTTTTACCAAAGCGATTGCACAGGTGTTAGACCTTGATTATGTTGAGGCGGAGTCTTTTAAACAACGTCAAAAAAACTTGGTAACTGTACTTGGACAAGTCGAAACAGTAACACCGGTTCAAGAGAAACTTAATGAAATGGTTGATGAATTAGGCAGGGAAATATTACGGACGATAGAATATTTTCAAATTCAAAAGCGTGAAGCGGTTTTTGAAAAAATCATTATCAGTGGTGGCGGGGCTAGATTGGATGGTTTAGTAAACCGTTTAGCCACTGAGATTAGAATACCGGTAGAAATGCATCAACCATTACAAAATTTGCAATGGATAAAATCGTTTGATAAACAATATTTACAAAGTGTTGCACCACAATTGGCGATTGCAGTAGGGTTAGCGTTACGCGGAGGTGAAGAGTAATGATTAAAATTAACTTGTTACCACCGGAACAGCGTAAAGTTAAAATTCCGCTAAAAAAAGCCTTTCTGATAACCTCAGGGTTGGTACTAATGTTGTTGATTGCTGTTTATACAGGAGCCTTAGTGGAAGAATATTTTTTAAAACAAGAATTGGCAAAAGTTAATGAAACTTATCACCAAATGTCATATGTGATGGATACAAAGCAACAGTTTGATGTTAAGCAACAAGAAATTAATAAACGCAATGATATCTTGGTGAAGTTATCGAAAAATACAAAATCGTGGAACTCTTTATTAATTCACTTAGGAAGTATTATGACTAATGATGTTTGGTTGACTGATGTGAAGATGAATGATAAACAAGTGTTAAGTATCAGAGGGATGGCGGCATCTTATCCGGCATTGGCAAAAACTTTAAAAAACTGTGAAAAAGATACTTATTTTAATAATGTAAACTTGGTTAATTCTGAAGCAGGTAAAGGTGAGCAAGACAAGATGTTAACCTCTTTTGAAATTCAAGCAAGCTTCAAGGAGTTGTAGATATTGGAAAAGATAACGGCTAAATTGGAGACAAGGCATAAAATATTTTTCTTTGTACTGGGTCTTGCTATTGTAGTGATGGTGTTTTATACTTATGTATATCAGTCGCAACAACAATGTCTTGCACAGTTGAACACTGATTTACAAATGACAAAACAAAAAGTGCAAGTATTGGAAGGTTTTTTAGCGCAACATCCTGATTTAAAGCAATATGAGAAAGAATTGCAAGATAAAACAGATTTAGTTAATAGTAAATTACCGGCAGATAAAGATATTAGTTCTTTTATTATGCAAGTAGAAGACAGTGCGAAAAAAACTAATGTAAAATTAAATAGAGTAAAGCCAATCGGCGAAGAAAATAAAGAGAATTATCGAGGAATTAAGGTCGAATTAGATATTACCGGAGATTATTTTCAAACTTTGGAATTTCTAAAGAAATTAGAACAGTTGCAGCGTTTTAATACTGTGACAGATATGAGTGTTCAAGCGAAAGATGAAATTTTGAACAGTAAATTATCGCTACTGGTATATTCTTATGGAGTAACACCGACTGAGGCTAATAAAACTCAAAATAATAATTAAAAATTTGTTGCGTCTATCTCTTTATAAGGTAGACGCTTTTTTATGATATGAAAGGATGATAATATGTTTCGTTTTTTAACATCAGGAGAGTCTCATGGACAAGCTTTGACAGCAATTGTCGAAGGAATTCCAGCAGGACTGAAAGTTGATCTGGATTTTATCAATAAAGATTTAGCTAGACGCCAACAAGGTTATGGTCGTGGTGGCAGAATGAAAATAGAAAAAGACCAAGTAGAGATTTTATCAGGAGTTCGTTTTGGTGAAACTATGGGTGATCCAATTACCTTGCTAATAAAAAATAAAGATTGGGCTAATTGGCAAGAAAAAATGTCGGTAGCCGGAGCTGAATTTGGTCCGAAGGTTACTGCGGCTCGTCCAGGACATGCCGATATTACGGGTGTTCAAAAATATAATCGCAAAGATATTCGCGATATTTTAGAACGGGCTAGTGCCAGAGAAACAGCCAGTCGAGTTGCGGTAGGCGGGTTTGCAAAAATATTATTAAAAGCTTGTGGTATTGAAGTTGTTTCTCATGTTACTAATATTGGTGGCGTAAAGATCACCAAAAAAGTAGCAACAGCAGAATTGTTTGATAACAGTAAATCCGAATTAAATTGTTATGATGAAGTTGCAGAACAGCAAATGATGGAAGTTATTGATAATGCCAAAAAAGCCGGTGACACTTTAGGTGGTGTGTTTGAGGTTGTTGTGACCGGCGCGGTTAAAGGTCTTGGTAGCCATATTCAATGGGATACCAGATTAGATGCTAAAATTGCGGCGGCCTTAATGTCAATTCAAGCAATTAAAGGTGTTGAAGTTGGTGAAGGTTTTGAATATGCCAATTTACCGGGCAGTAAAGCTCATGATGAGATGTTTTTAACTGAAAATAAAAATTATATGCGTAAAACTAATCATGCCGGTGGCATTGAGGGTGGAATGAGTAATGGTGAAGAAATTGTTGTAAGAGCGGTTATGAAGCCGATTCCAACTTTGATGAGACCGTTAGCTTCAGTTGATATTGAAAGTAAAAATGAAGTTTCGGCAAATACAGAGCGTAGTGATGTTTGTGCTGTATCGGCAGCTTCTGTTGTTGGTGAAGCGATGGTGGCAATTGCTTTAGTCGAAGTATTATTGGAAAAGTTTGCTAATGATAATATGGCAGATTTATTAGCGTCGATTAAACAATACCAAGAGCGAATTGGTTGGTGAGACAGTGAACGTTGTATTAATTGGGTTTATGGGAACAGGTAAAAGTAGTATTGGTAAATTATTGTCAGCGAAACTTGGCTATAAATTTGTTGATAGTGATCAGCAGATTGAATATGATTTAAAAATGTCGATTAGTGATATTTTTGCTAAACATGGTGAAACTTATTTTCGCCAAGCTGAACATAGAATTATAAAGAAAATTTCTCAGTATAATAAAGCTGTCATTTCTACCGGTGGCGGTGTAGTGTTAAATAAAGATAATATGGTAGAATTGCGAAAAAAAGGGATGGTTATTTCACTAAGTGCATCCATTGACACTATTTTGGAGCGGACTAATCGCCGTAATAATCGACCGCTCCTAGAACAAGAAGACCGTAAAGCAGCGATTACGGAGCTTTTGGCAAAACGGGCCGAATTTTATGCTGATGCTGATTTGGTGGTTGATACCGGTAAATATAATCCGCAAGAAGTGGTTCATATTATTTTAAACTTTCTAAAAGAAAAAGGAGCAGTCTATGCCAAAAGTAAAGGTTGATTTACCTAATAATTCTTATATGATAGAGATTGGTTATGATATTTTAGGGCAGATTGGTCAAGAAATAGCGGAGTTTAATTTTTCAAAGCAATTATTATTAATCACTGATGATAATGTAGAAAAGTTATATGCCGATACAGTACAAGTGTCATTAAAGCAACAGGGCTACTTTGTCGAGAAGTTTGTTATTCCGGCCGGAGAAAGTTCAAAATCTTTTGATATGGCTAAAGAAATTTATACTAAAGCGATAAAAATGGGGCTGGATCGTAAAGGCGCTATTATTGCTTTAGGGGGTGGCGTTGTTGGTGATTTGGCAGGATATATTGCCTCAACTTATTTGCGGGGGATTCCTTTTATCCAAGTGCCAACTAGTTTACTAGCACAAGTTGACTCCAGTGTGGGCGGAAAAGTTGCGATAAATCATGAGTTAGGTAAAAATTTAATTGGTTCATTTTATCAACCCAAAAAAGTTTTGATTGATTTAAAATGCCTAGAAACGCTACCGAAACGCGAAATTATTTCGGGAATGGCGGAAATTATTAAGTATGGCTTTATTTATGACCAAGATTTATTTTCTTATCTTAGTGCAAATAGTCAACAGCTAATGGCTTTAAATTTTGAATGTTTAGCAAAAGTAGTGTCTAGATCTTGTGAAATAAAAGCTGATGTAGTCAGACAAGATGAAAAAGAAGCAAACCTTAGAGCTATTTTAAATTTTGGACATACTATTGCCCATGCGATTGAAAGTAATACTAAATATAAGCTATATACTCATGGTGAAGCGGTGGGGATTGGATTATATGGAGCAGTATTGTTAAGTCATTACCACGAAATGGTTGATGTCAATACTGTTAGAGTAACCAAAGAGCTTTTAGAAAAGTTTGAATTACCGTTACAAGCTAAGCAGTGTAATGTTGACACTTTGTTTGAGATTGTCGGTCGTGACAAGAAAGCTGTTAATGGTAAAGTTAAATGGATTTTATTAGCTGAGATTGGGAAAGTTATAATCAGCGATCAAGTATCAACTGAGCAAATTAAGAAAGTCTTACATGAAATTGTAGTTTAAGTTACAATAATAACTAAAATACTTGATGTTTAACCTGTAAAGTGTTAATATTATAATGTGTTAATTGATATTAACAGCCTTTGGGGCAAGGTGAAAAGTTTTTACTTTAATTCCTTACCGGCGGTAGAGCCCGCGAGCCGACAGGCAGATCCGGTTAGATTCCGGAGCCGACAGTATAGTCTGGATGAGAAAAGGCGCGATATAGAGTTTTTGGGCTATAGGTGTGTCTATTTCTAAGTTTTTAAGGGCTGTTAAAAAGATTTTCTTTTTGACAGTCTTTTTTTGTTGAGGTGATTAAATGGATGAATTTTATATGAGACAAGCATTAGAAATAGCAAAATATGCTTACGGTCGAACCAGTCCTAACCCCTTAGTCGGAGCGGTAGTAGTAAAAGATGATAGAATTGTGGGACAGGGCTGGCATCGCCAAGCTGGTACGGAGCATGCAGAAGTTCATGCTTTAAGACAAGCAGGTGCATTATGTAAAGGGGCGACGATTTATGTGACGTTAGAACCTTGTTCGCATTATGGAAAAACCCCGCCTTGTGCAGATGCTATTATTTCGGCAGGCATTACAAAAGTTGTAATTGGAATGCTTGATCCAAACCCACTGGTAGCCGGTCGCGGTGTCAAAAAAATGCAAGAGGCTGGTATTGCGGTTGTAGTGGGTGTGTTAACAGCGGAAGCTCAAAGATTAAATGAAGTTTTTCTAAAATGGATTATAGATAAAAAACCGTTTATTGTTTTAAAAACAGCGATGACCTTAGATGGTAAAATATCAACCGTTACGGGTCATTCGCGCTGGATTACTAATTCGACCTCACGACAAAGAGTTCATCAATTACGTGATATTTATGATGGAATTTTAGTAGGGGTGGGAACAGTCTTAGCGGATGATCCTGAATTGACTACTAGGTTAGTTGGAGTTGGAAAAAATCCAGTACGGATTATTGTTGATAGTTTGGCACGAACGCCGTTGACTGCAAAAGTTGTAAATGACAAAGCTGCTAGAACAATTATTGCCGTTACGGCACAAGCTAATGAACAAAAAGTTGCGGCGCTTAAAGCGGCGGGGGTAGAGGTTTTAGTAATTCCTGCAGATGAAAATAATCAAGTTGATTTAGTGCAATTAACAGCAAAATTAGGATTGAAAAATATCTGTAGTATTTTGGTAGAAGGTGGCGCAACTATTAATTTTTCTTTTATCAATAATAAATTAGTAGATAAAGTATATTCTTTTATTGCACCTAAAATTATTGGTGGGAAAGAAGCTTTGACGCCGGTGGCAGGAACAGGGCTATCTAATTTAGATAATGCGTTATTGCTGGAAAATATCAGCACTGAAATATTAGCTGGTGATATTTTAATAACAGGGTATGTTAAACAGGAGGAACTCTAATGTTTACCGGATTGATTGAAGAAATTGGCAACATTAAAAATATTGCTCATGGTAGTAAGTCATGTAAAATAACCATTACAGCGAAAAAAGTTTTAGAAGATGTTAAATTGGGTGATAGCATTGCTGTAAATGGGACGTGCTTGACGGTAGTTGATTATGGAGTTGATTATTTTACAGCAGATGTGATGCCGGAGACTGTTAAACGGACTGTTTTGGCAAAACTTAATAATGGCGATGTTGTTAACTTGGAACGAACAATGGCCTTGGGTGATAGATTTGGGGGACATATTGTTAGTGGTCATATTGACGGTTTAGGTGAAATTGTTAATATGAAGAAAGATGATAATGCCATTGTTATTACTATTAAAGCAAGTTCTAGTGTTATAAAATATATTATTGAAAAAGGCTCGGTAGCGATTGATGGGATAAGTTTGACGGTTGTTAGTGTTGATGCTGAAAAATTTGCAGTGTCAATTATTCCACATACGGTAGCTATGACCAATTTACATTATAAAAACCCTGGTGATTATGTAAATATTGAGACTGATGTTATTGGCAAGTATGTAGAAAGATTAATGAATTTTGACAATCAGAAACCAACAAGTACTAGTAAGATAAATTTAGAATTTTTAGCGAAAAATGGATTTTAAGAGGTGAAGATAATGAAATTTAATACTATTGAAGAAGCAATTGAAGATATTAAGCAAGGTAAAATAATTGTAGTGGTGGATGATGAAGACCGCGAAAATGAAGGCGACTTATTAATGGCAGCTGAATTGGTCACACCGGAGTCGATTAATTTTATGGCAACTTATGGGCGGGGGCTGATTTGTATGCCGATTAGTGGACATAGATTAGATGAGCTAGGCCTTGATGCGATGGTAGTACATAATACGGACGCACATTGTACAGCTTTTACGGTTTCAGTAGATGCTTTTGATACGACTACTGGAATTTCTGCTTATGAAAGAGCTCATACTGTAAAAACTATTTTAGATCATGCGGCAAAACCGCAAAGTTTACGTCGTCCTGGTCATATTTTCCCGTTAAGAGCAGTGGATGGTGGGGTTTTAAGAAGATGTGGTCATACTGAAGCGGCAGTAGACTTAGCAAAGATGGCAGGCCTTTATCCGGCTGGCGTTATTTGTGAGATTATGAATGAAGACGGCACTATGGCTAGAGTTGATGACTTACAAGATTTTGTTAAGAAACATGATTTAAAAATTATTACAATTGAAAGCCTAATCAAGTATCGTAAAGCTAATGAAACTTTCGTTAAACGGGCGGCTGAAACCAAATTACCTACAAAATTTGGTGAGTTTAAATTAGTGGCTTATGATAATACTTTAGATGATAAATGTCATGTGGCCTTGGTTAAAGGTGATGTGGATAAGCTTGATAGTGTTTTAGTGAGAGTTCATTCTGAATGTTTAACCGGTGATGTTTTTGGCTCATTACGTTGCGATTGTGGTGATCAATTAGCGATTGCTTTAGAACGCATTAATAAAGAAGGGGCCGGAGTACTACTATATATGCGTCAAGAAGGTCGTGGCATTGGTTTAGCTAATAAAGTTAGAGCTTATGCATTGCAAGATGAAGGGAAAGATACAGTTGAGGCTAATGAGTTGCTAGGTTTTGCTCCGGACTTACGAGATTATGGAATTGGCGCGCAGATTTTAGCAGATTTAGGTTTGAATAAAATTCGCTTGTTAACCAATAATCCAAGGAAGAGAATTGGGTTAGAGGGGTATGGTCTTAATATTGTGGAAAGAGTTCCATTAGAAATTAAGGCTAATAAATTTAATAAAAGATATTTAAGTGTCAAGAAATCAAAATTAGGGCATATGCTGAAACAAAATGAGGAGGAAATTTAAAATGGCAAAAACTATTGAAGGTAAATTGACAGCACAAGGGTTGAAATTTGGGATTGTGGTATCAAGATTTAATGAATTTATTAATGCTAAATTATTAGGGGGCGCGATGGATGCTTTAATTAGACATGGTGCTGCTGATGATGATATTGAAGTTGTTTGGGTTCCGGGAGCTTATGAAATACCACTGATTGCACAAAAAATGGCAAACAGTAAAAAATATGATGCAATTATTTGCCTAGGAACGGTTATTCGTGGTAGTACCACTCATTATGATTATGTTTGCAATGAAGTTGCTAAAGGTGTTGCCCATGTTGGTTTAAATACGGGAGTACCAACGATGTTTGGCGTTGTTACTACTGAAAATATTGAACAAGCAATTGAGAGAGCGGGAACTAAAGCCGGTAACAAAGGTTTTGATGCAGCCGTAGGCGCGATTGAAATGGCTAATTTATTAAAAGAAATTTAATTTAGCAGAAAAAGGCTACCTCAAAGCATTTGCAATAATCTTTGGAGGTAGCCTTTTTATTAGGAGGATTTATGAAAGATCATATTATTAAAGCAACCGCAAATGGCATTAGAGTTTTTGCCACTGTTACTACAGATTTAGTAGAAGAAGCAAGAACTCGTCATAATTGCTCACCACTGGCTATTGCTGCTTTAGGGCGGACGATGACTGGAGCGTTGTTATTAGCTGCTAATTTAAAAACGGATGAAAGTTTAACTATTAGAGTTTCCGGTAATGGTCCGTTAAAGGAAATTGTGGCAGATGCTTTGGCTAATGGTGAGGTTAGAGGGTATGTGAAAAACCCTTATATTGATTTACCATTAAACAATGGCAAATTAGCTGTTGGTGATGGTGTTGGTGCTGGACATATTTATGTAACTAGATTTACTAATTTAAAGCAGCCTTTCACTGGTAGTACTGAACTTGTAACTGGTGAAATTGC
>RRZT011062515.1_pt1 | contig 12369 bp, 21 predicted proteins | sample 2165551 | NCBI WGS metagenome assembly RRZT01 (sample SAMN10456910, study PRJNA506462) | wastewater metagenome | biome: wastewater; feature: sludge; material: wastewater sludge; isolation source: wastewater sludge with Escherichia coli K12::gfp cells carrying plasmid... | place: USA: Moscow, Idaho... | reverse complement strand
TCAAGAATAAAGTATTTAAAACTTTAAATGAGGTAATCGATAAACTTGAAGAGGTTATTCAAACCTTAACTGCTTATCAACTCAAATCAATTGTACATAGAGACTGGACTTCCGCTATTTTTGATTTTAACTGAGTATTAGTTTTGTATCCCTGCAATATATCAAACTTAATAGCATGGATTAAAAATAGAAAAGGAATCAACCTGTTATTATGATAGGGTCGATTCCTCAGATAATGAGATTTTCTATATTTTTATTTCTTGATCAGCTAGATTGTATTGGATAGCTTGAATGGGGCTCAACCATGTTTCTTCATCAAGTAAGGTCTTAAGTTTATTTCTTGTTGCTGAAAACCGAGTAAGATATGCCTCCTCGAGTGAGGTTTGTGCTTTTTCTAAATCTCCAGCAAGTTTTCTGAGTTGAACTGCATCCCCTGCAGTAAACGTCCAAGGGTTATGAATCATTAACTCACTGTCTGAATACATCTTAATCGTATTTGCTCCCATAGTCATAACAGAACCTGCACTGGCCACAATATCTTTCACAAGAATAGTAATGTTTTCTGGACAGTTTTTTAGATAATTTTTTAGTGCAATTCCCTCGAATAGGTCTCCTCCATACGTAGTTAGAGTTATTTCTATTTCTGTAAGTGCTTGGTGTTTCTCAATCTCTTTCTTTAAATTGCGGACACAGATGCAATTCTCTTGGTCAAGAATCGCTCCCTCTAATGTAAGGGATAGTTTCCCAGGTCTTATTTCTGATTGAATACTATTTTTGAACTTGGATAAATCTAGAGATTTTTTAGCAAACTGAATAACATTTGAGGATCTGGGGGTTACCTCTTTTTTAGTTGATATTTTCATAGCCTTTCGTAATGCCAAAAAACCAGAGACTATTTCGCTAGAATTACTACGCTTCATTTAGGAATTCCTCCAGCGATATCTGAGTCAATCGTTCGTAATGCTCATGCTCAATAGCATCGTGTACCAGTAATTCCCAACCATTTCCATATTGATGCTCTTCTAAACCAACAAGCAATCCCAGACGACGTTCAAACTCTTTTCTACCAAACTCTAATGCGGCCTTTTTACGTTCTTCCTCTGTTTCGTTTTTGTCGTAGTAGTAGACTACATATTGGGTTGACCAGTTTTCTGTTCGTCGATCCTTCAGTAATTCTTCATAGGGGATATTTTTATATTCTGATTTTTTGACAACACGTTTTCCATCTAGAATGTAACCTTTAAGCATAAAGCCATGTATACTAGGTTTGGGATTTTGAAAAGGTTCAAAAAGTCCAAATTTTTGAGTAATAAAAGAATTTTTAGGGATAAGTTCCACTTTGTAGCTATAGTGGGGAATTTTTCTTTCAATTTGCTTCATTCGTTTTTCAAATAGATTCATGTCCATACCTCGTTATTCTAATATAATTCCTTGTTCTTTTAGTCTATTAATGTTGTTAATGTCTAGACCTTGGGTCACATTACTTAATACATTGCTTTGTTGTATCGCTAAATGTTTTAGATTGTCACCAAGTTTTTCTATACTTTCTTGTAGTGCATTGAGTTCTTTTTGTTTTTGATAAATCAAATCTCTGAGTTCTTTCTGCTTTTCGTTGGATTTTGCGTTTTCAATATTATACTGCTCAAAAAGAATTCTATAAACTTCATCACTTAACGTATTTACTTGAGATCCTCGGAATTTTTGATCTATGATAAATTTTTTATGAATTTCAGTATAAAGGTTTTCTAGTTCCAAATAATTTTGATAATCTAGATCTGGCTTGCTTTGTAATTCTCTGATTAACTGGAGTTGACTATAAAAGTCCTGCTCAAAATAATTAGCATCTTTGAATAATTTTATTTTGTTTAATAAATGTTCTGTTTTTTGAAAATACATTTTTTTACCTCGATTTTGTTTATAGCTTTTCATAACCTATCATTTTAAATTTAATAGTGGTTGTCCTCTAGGTTGCTTAAGCATGATTCCTTCTTTCTAAATACAAAAGGGACATATCCAAACAAACTACACTAGGAGGTAGTTATTTGGATATGTCCCCAGATTGTTTCTGATAGACTGCTATTTAATTGTTTCCTTTTTGGTAATCCGTTCTAAACGTCCGTCTAGATAATGAAAAGTCACTTCACCAAATTTAGGAATTTCTATATTTTTAATGCTACCATTTTTGTAATAATAAATCAAGTCGGACTTGATTTCTGCGTCAGTATTTTTAACTGCTGAATTCATAGATTTTTCTTTGTCCCCTCTAAGTTGAATGAATTTACTCTTGCTAGATATAAAGTAATTTGGCAAAGCTATCTAGAATTATCTCTCTACGTTTTAGGATAGAAGACTTTTTCTTGTATAGATATCCAGTCTTCCCAAGTTGCATAGTGTGATAAATTTCTTCCCAGTTTCTTTTGGGGTGCCCCCACCGTAATTCAAATATTTCACGGTCATCTGGCTCTAGTTTTTTTAATAACTCATCGATACATTTTTGAAACTCTTCTAACCTTTGAATAACGATATCGCTGGAAAACTCAAGTGCCATGTTTTCTGCGTGGTTGAAATGAGATCCGCTTTTTATTTTCGATGTATCAAACTGTCTCATATTCATCTGTTTGGCTTCGTATCCCTGCAGTAGATCTGTTTTTCTCTTTTGAATGAGTCTGTTGATGTTTAAGTATTTTTCTTCTAGCTCGTATTCTAAGTAATTTCTAGTCGCCTCAGCATGATTTTTGGGTTTCATACTCTACTCTTCCTTCGCCAACAATCCACTAACTGCCATATCTCGAATAAATTGGCTTTCCTGCTCTGCCGTCATATTCGGATTATCCTTCTTGATTTCCAGTAGTAGTTCTGCCAACTTGTCGCTGTCTGTTTGAAGTGTTAATTTCTTGACCGTATTTTGGAAGTGTAGTTCTAGACTGTCAATCATTGCTTCCATGCGGTCTGTTGTTTGAAACATGTTGTTAACGTGATAAGCAATTTTGGCAATGGTCGCAAAGAATTTGGCTCTGGTATCTGGATGCTTATATAATTCATAAACGTTCAAGGTAACATCTTCGGCGATAATCCTGTTCCCGATTTCTAAAAAGTTTATATAGTCTGCATTATTGAGTTCTTTAAAATCCATAGTCATGAATTTGGCTCGGTGCTGGTTTAATTCCTCAAGTTCTTTTTCTGCCTGGGCAAAATATTCTTGTTCGGTCATGGTGTTGTTTCTCCTTGTTTAAATTTGTTTATGGTGTAGCGTTTGTCTGAAATGCTAAAGGCCTTGAATGAGTTCCCTTCTAGTCCTTTGAAAATTCGGCTCGCATTCCGTGCGTTGTAAACGGTCTTGATTTCCTGGCTGTTTAGATTGGTGTTGATGATCGTTGTTTCTCGGTTGTTGAGAATGTCAAATAGAAAATCTTGTTCCCAATCGCTCTTCGCTGTGGTAGTCGCATTCTTTGCCCCTAAATCGTCCAAGATAAGAAAGTCAACACTAGTCAGTTGCTTTACTGCATCAAACTCCGTCAGGTTTGCCCCTTTGCCGTAGTTCCAGCCGTTTTTGATCTGCTTAATGATTTCAGTCAAGCTAACGAATAACACGCTTTTAGGCTTGCCAATCTCCTTGAAATGCTCGTTGATTGCCTTAGCCATAGCAAAAGACAAGTGACTTTTTCCAATACCTGTCTGGCCAGTGATCAGCGTGTTGCCCGTCATACCATTTATGTACTTGATAGACTGACCTTTTGCAAATTCTAGCAGTTGCTTTTCCTCTGTTGTATCTGCTATGAAATTATCAAAGCTAGCACCTATTAGTTCTTTAGAAACGGTACTATCACGCATTAGAACATCATAGGTCTTAACATATTCAGTCGCATTTCTAGCAGTTTTCAACATTTCCTCTTGTGTTAGTACTATGGCCTCACTGGTGCATTCAGGGCAAAAGCGACTGATTTCAGTTTGCCCTGTGTCTCGGTTTGGATATGGAAATTCCCAAAGCTGGCAACCGTGCTTATCACAAGTTTCTTCAAGAATTTTCCTTTTTTCTAATAACTCCATCTTATCCCCTTTCTAAAATGGTAACGGCTCCATATTATCTTCTATCAACTCTTGTGCTGGTTTACTAGTTTGGTTTAAGTAACTATCAAACTTAGTGCCGAAAAGTGTTTCAGGTCTCAGATACTTAGAAAATTCTGGGTTGTTAATCCAATCAGCGACCTTGTTATCAATAACCTGCTTAAAATCATCAAGCGTGTAACCTTCGTTAAAACGGGCTTTTATCGGTTTCAAATTCTTATCAATATATTTGTAATTTTTATTGATAGTATGATTTAAATATGCTAACGGGGTCCTAAGTAAAGAATTTTCTGGATTCCCTTTTTTTATCTCGTCAATCATATTCTGTGTTAACCAATTAGGGAAAACATAGTCAGGTTTACCTGACAATATATTTTCTTTCTCTAAAATATATCTCTTATCTCTTTGTTCTTTATCTTTCTCTAACTCTTTATCTTTCTCTAACTCTTTATCTTTCTCTAACTCTATCTCTATCTCTATCTCTGTTGGACGTGTGTTGGACAACCGTTGGACAGTGTCCAACTTTGTTTGTTCAGTTGCTTTTCCCCTCTTTTCACGCTTATATTTTGCCCAATTCGTTTCACTTTCTACCATTGCTTTAGCTTGTGATAGTGTAGCGTTACCGTCCCCATCTATTTGAATTAGTCCGCATTTTGTAAAATATGCCATCGTCATGTTAATATCATCTTCAGTAACATCTAACTTTAGAGCTAATTCCTGCACTAAATTATCAAAATAGCCCTCATAGTACAAAATACAATCATCTTCTAAACTCTCAAGCATTAAACGGATGTAAATCACAATCATGTTGTATCCACCTGGTACTTGCTTTAACCGCTTAATGAAAATATTATCGAAAAACTTCTTATCGACTTTTAACCAAAAATAAACTTTAGTTTTTGCCATTTTCCACTCCTAAAAACACTAAAATATCATTAACTTTGTAAAAGACTTTTCGTGTATCTTCTAGCGGTGCCTGGTAACGTTTTAAACCAGCACCCTCCCACCGCTTCAAGGTCTTGTATTCTATGTCTAGCTCATTCTTCAACTGTTGGGCGGTAATTAGCCCAGTAAGCCTTGGTTTGACTTTCTCACGTCCTTCCAAGTACTTACCAACAATATCCAGCAAGCCGTGAGTTAAATCTTGCTCGCTCTCTTTACTAAAACTAAACATCTCTATACTTCCTCCAATCTGTCAAATCTGCGGTCAGTAGCGCATGAATACGCTTATGTTCTTGGTCGTATTGTCGTTGTAGCGGTAGCACTCCAGCAAGTCGCTCTGTTTCATTCTGTGGGATATAGTAGCCCCCTTGCTTGTTATCACGGCCACCACAAATAGGAATGCCATAATCAACCACAAGTTGGCGAATATTCTCCCTAATGGTTCGTACGTCTAAGCCTGTCAGCTTCTCAATGTCTGGGGCGGTGATAGGTAAGTCCATGCCAAGCGGTAGGAGTTTGAAAACTTTATATAAGTGTGGTGGTAGTTGCTTTTTTGTCATTCTTGCGCCTCCAGACTATCTATTTTGTGAATTACCCACAGACTATCTATTTTGTGAATTACCCAACTCCATTGTTTTTCTCTATCCATGGAAAGATACTCCTTCATTTCTTCTGGTGTAGTGTGTTCTAGTATTGTTTCCGCCAATTGCTCAAATATTTGTTCAAGTTTTGCTTGTGTCATTAATTCACCTCTTTTAGTTGTAATATCTGCCCTGTGATTGAATATAAGCCCCGTAGCGCTCGTTTTTAATGGGTCTGGTATCTTTTTACCCCATGACTTGTTTTTGGGCTTGCTATGGAGCTGATAAGTACCTAAATGACGCCATAGGAAAATATTCAGGGGTGTTAGTATTGCTAGTAGTGTCAATGCTGTTTCAATTGTCATTTCTTGCATTTTTTCGCCCTCTATTGTCTGATGCCTGCGATTTTTCCCATTTTGAATGCATGGGTAATAGTAGCCACCCAAGGATTTTCTGTACCTTCTCCAACTATTTGAGATACTGCAACGATGTCAAATTTTTCTTGATCAGTTAGATCATGAAAAACTGCATTTGTGTGTTCTTGCTCAAAATTTCCACCATAGGTCATTTCTAGCATACTTTCGATAGTCATTAACTTACCTCGTTTTTTTATTGTGTCTGTGTAGTTGCCCTAGTGGGCTTTTCCCGTGTGTAAAAGACTTGGTTTCTTTACTATACTTTTTTCTTATACGTTTCTTTGTAAGCCTAGACTATCCCCAGCGGATAACCGCCCCAAACTTACCAGGTTGCTGCCTGTGGTCATGTAAGCCTGTGCCAAAATAATAGCCTAGCTGTGTGTGATTTTCTTAGGGTGGTTTAGGTTGCCCTGGGTCAATAGCTACCTAATGCCGATACCAGCACCTAATACTTTTCTGCTCCAGTTTTAAGGGTTAGCGCCCTCCGTCTGAACACATATCACTATTTTTGTGATATAATTAAATAAATACCTAACTAGATCCCATACTTGCTTTTTGTGGTTTTAGTTGTTTGAGTGAAAAGCCTTGTGAGTTTGCCGACTGCTAAGGCTTTTTTGTTGTCTTATTACCTCTCCAACGGCTCTAAATAGTCAAGAATGCCCGTATAAGTGCCGTCTTCGTGTTTCATGATGTCCATGTTGGTAACTATCCACTCAGGATTATCTGCTAGTAACTCGTTCAAGCTTTCGCATAATCCCTCAATGGTTGGAGATGGAAAAAGATACGCCTGTTTCTTCATTCTGATAACTCCTTTCACACGCCTAGTCAGCATCATATGGAGCTTGTGCTGTCCGTTCTTCGTTGTAGATGCCCTCAAACATGTCATACAAATCACGGTGCTTACTGTATAGAAGTGATAAGTTGGATTGTACTAACTCTAATTTGACTATAGTGTTTAAATTGGTCTTGCCTACTTCCCCCAACTCGTCACTTACTAAGTCAAGGGCTGAAATAATAGTTGGTAACTGGGAAACAAGTGCCCCATAACTGTATAAAAGATGTGTATTGTCCATTACTTGCCTACTCCTTTTCTAGCTGTAGAATAGTTCATCAATGGTTATATCTGGCTTAGCCTCAACTTGCTTTTTTCTGGTAACTTCAACAAGATATAGGGAAAGTGGAAATGTCATATCATTGTGAGTTAATAAATGTGATTTACATTCACTATCCTTAAGAATTATCCGAACATCGTATTCTTTGCTATATTCAATTAGTTCCAGCTGTGTTAATAAAACTATCTCCATGTCTGCCCTCCTAATTGTAATATCTGCCCTGTGCTTGAATATAAGCCCCGTATTTCGCATTTGTCAGCCGTCTGGAATGATTACCCTCTGGCTCGGTTTTCGGCTTGTCAGGGGCTCGGAAAGTATCCAAACCAACATGAAACCAAAGAAAGAGGTTTATTGGTGTTAGTATGGCAAGCAGTATCAAAGTTTGTTCAAAAGTTAGTGTTAATTCCTCAGTCATGTTTAAAATCCTTCTCTGTATTCATTAGCTAATTCTTTATGATCTGCGATAATCTTTTGTAATGCGTGAATGGAAGTATTGACAAAAGAAGATGTAATAGCCTGGCTATGCCCTGTAGTTGCAAAATCCAACACTTCCAGTACATCAGTAAGTTGTCCACAAAGCCCTTCGTAATCGACTAAAATATCATTAGCTCTATCTTTCATTTTTTATCCTCGTTCTTTTGTTTTCTCTGCATTTTTAAGAGTTGCCCTCTATTTACTAGCACATTCCACGTTTCTGTGGTATAATCATTTCAGATTTGTTTACTAAATCCCTTTTAATCGCTTGCCTGCTGATTAAATGTTTGTTTAGTAATGTTTTGGAAAAGCCTGTCTGTCGTCAAACTTTGGGCTTTTCTTTTACTCAAATAATGTTTGTGTTAGGTCTGCTAGTTTTTTAGCGGTCTTTTTTAGTGTTAAATAGATTAGTCCGCCTATGGTTTGCCTCCTTTCATTTTTAACGCACATTATCTTCATTTTGAAGAGGTAAAGTAGTGGGGTGGTATATTTACCCTCGAAAGATATTTCAAGTTGTCAGAAGTGCGTTCTTGACACTCTCCTGTGTCTTAGAATTGATTTCATGACTATTTCTTTCTTGGAGGTTTTGCAAAAGGGCTGACCTCAACAATTCTTAGGGCAGGTATGCCATTCCCCTCCTATCCTGCAGATAGTTTTTGATTTTTCGTGATTAACTCTCGAATGTCAGCGTATTGCATATTCACGTTAATCAGAGCTATCGCAACATCTTCAAAAGCCTGGTAGTTTGTTAGTTCATCACTTGTCAAGCTATCTATGCCGTTGTATCCGCCACGTTTGTTTTTCAACTGCTTAGCATTCATTCCAGTTACTGCCTTAAGCAACAGATTGTTTACAGAGGCATAGGCTTGTTTGGGTGCATTCTCCCAGTTCTTGATTGCTTCAAGTAAGTTTTTTCGCCTTGGCTTTTCTAAGGCTCGTTGGATCTTGAAGCTGGCCAGCTCGTCCCGCATTTCAAAGAATGCCTTGACTAGTTTTTCCTTGAAGTTTGCGACTTGCTCGGTATTCTTTAAGAACGTGATCAGCAATGTTGCTTGTTGTTCGTTTAAGATGTATTCTTTTGCCTGTTGCCCACTCGGTAAAGGTCGCATTTGAAATGAGACCTTGCCGTAACGTTCAAGTCTACCTTTCTGTTTTCTGATATGTTCCTGTACTGCGTGATGACTGATGTTGGCACATTCTGCTACAACGCTACTAAGTGTATACGGCTCTTTCCGTCCGTCCATATAAACTAGTTCCATAGTTTTCCTTTCTGTGTATTTTTCTGTACTTGCCACCTAGAGCAGTACCAAAGAGCAAGAAGGGTTTGAACAAATAAGGAGAAAAAGCAACAAACCTCTTGATACTGCCTTAGGTAGCAAGTAAAAGTTTTTGGCTAAAAATAATGACTTATATAGAAACTGTCAAATTAAGTAACATCTAGATTAGTAGTCTTCTACTAGCCATTCCATAACTTTCTGGTAGATACTCTTTTTTACTTCACCACCATTGATAACTTTACGATAAGTAATCGGATTGATACCTATTTGCTTTGAAGCAATCTGGTTAGTCAGCATTAAATCAGCCTGTTTTCTACGGATTGCTTTTGCTTGGTTTGAGGTAATAAGCATTTTTCTTTCCCCTTTCCTTTTGTTATATTTGTAAAGTTTTTCTTTACTTGATTACATTTTATAAAAAATAACTTTACTTGTCAACTGAAAATATAAAAAAACTTTACAAAAGAAAAATATCCAGTTATAATCATGTTGAGGTAATAACAATGAAAGATACTATTAAGAATAGGCTTAGAGACTTAAGACAAGAAAAAAAGCTAACTCAGGATGAATTAGCTTTTGAATTAAATAAGGATTTAAAAAAAGGTGAGAAGCTTGTTTCAAAAATGACAATTTCTAATTGGGAAAATAATAAACACGCTATCAAACCAGATAAAGCTCAAAAATTAGCAGAGTATTTTGGAGTGTCAGTTGGCTATTTGTTGGGGTATGATGCTGTGGAGTTTGGTAAGGTGTTTCTTCCACAAACATCTGAAGATTTTTCTGAAGTTTTAGAAATTGGAAAAAATAGGCTTGTTGACATTTTGGGTGCGAATTCTAAAATATTTATCGAAAACAATCTGCAAAACAACGAAAGTGTAGGAATTCCCGATAAAGTAAATTTGTTGATAGCGATTGGTTTGCTTCCGCTAGACTATGCAGATGTCGTCTTACACTACTCCATACTTACAGAGGAAAAAGCAGAGGCTATTAGAGAGTTAATTAAAGTATCTATCCCTGATCCTGTGAAGGAATCAAAGCAACTACATCAGCAAATATCAAAAACAGCTGGCTCAATGGCAGTATGGGGGGATGATACTAATAAGATTCATGATTTGGGGAAACGGATAGAAGATGCATTAAAAGACAACAATGAGGAACCGAAAAGTTAATATTTATAAGAGAACATCAAATAAACAATAGAAATTTTTAAATAGCATTGTCTTGAGCAGAACGCTTTGAAAGCCACCCGAAAGTTATAGGTACGATGCAACAGGACTATCAGACAAGAAACATTGTGAGTATTTCAGCCATTTTGATAAGAAACAGGATTATGATTAGGAACAATTATTGTAAAAATGAAAATTACTCTAGAAAGAGAGATGGTTATGGAGGAACGAAAAAAGCTTTTAACTTATCCAGAACTAATCAAGAAGTTGGAGCGGAACGGTATCTTGTTCAACACTGTAGATAAGGTGCAGGCGACAAAAATACTTCAAGAACGAAATTATTTTTACAAGCTATCTAGCTATAGAAAGCTATTTCCTAAAACTAACGGAAAGTATAATATTGAGTTTGCAACTCTTGCAGATTTGGCTGTTGTAGATATGCAGTTAAGATATTTTTTGCTGGATATTTGCTTAGATGTTGAGCATGGAATAAAAACGGTAATCATGGATGCCATTACCAAAAATCGTCAAGTAGACGGATATGATATCGTTAAGGATTACGCAGTCTACAATCCGATAGGGTTTAACAACACTAAACAAGCCCTATCAAAGAACAAATATCTAAAAAATGTTTACCTGAAGCATCAACAAGATATTCCCATTTGGGTACTTATTGAAGTTATGGATTTTGGGAACCTTTGCCACTTAGTTGAGATGTACTGTAACAAATTTCCGTCAAATAAGAAATTGAAGAAGGCAAATTCATTTTGTAAGTATGCTCGTCACATAAGAAATGCCTGTGCTCATAGCAATGTATTACTAGTGGATATGCTTGAGCAGACTGTTTCACCGTCCACTAAAATATTATCTTTGGCGGGAAACCAAAACATAAAGCGAGATAGTTTGCAATATCGGAAAACACACGATATTTATACTCTTGTAACGCTTCATCAGGAATACTGTAGTAAAGAATTAAGTAAGTATCGTAGGTCGGAAATTTTGAAAATAGCTAAAAGAGCTAAAAAACATAAAGATTATTATGAGAACAACCCTAAAATCGTAGAAATTTACCAAAAACTAGCTAAAATCCTTGTAAATATACCTAAAAAGTGATAAAATATTGCTAATCGTAAAAGAAGTTTGCAAAAACTACACTGCTCTAGGCCTGTATCTCTATATGGGTAAGGGTTACAATGAATTTAGCGTATCAACTTTTTAGTTGTTACGCTTTTATTTTTTACTATTCTGCATGATATAAATCTAAATCCCTTTTAATCGCTTGCCTGCTGATGATAGAAAGGTTTATGATCATGAAAATTACTGAAGCAATAAAAAAAGACGGTAGCATTGTTTACCGTGCCAATGTCTATCTGGGGGTAGATGTCATTACTGGCAAAAAGGTAAAAACCAGCGTGACGGGTAGGACAAAAAAAGAGGTCAAGCAGAAAGCAAAAGAGGCGGAAAATAAATTTTCAACAAATCCAACACGCCTAATGGTTCAAACTGATATAAAGAATTTTGGTGAACTAGCGGAATCATGGCTAGAAACGTATAAGTTAACTGTCAAGGCTCAAACCTTAGTAAATACAAAAACAATTCTGAAAGTACATATTTTACCAACGTTCGGTGGATTGAAGTTGGAAAAAATCAACCCTATCTTCATACAAACCTTTATCAATCGGCTAGCTATGACCTTTGTTAATTTTAAGGTTGTTCACTCCATTATCAGACGTATTTTACAACATGGCGTTTTGTTGGAATTGTTACCGCATAATCCAGCAAGGGAAACTATTTTCCCGAAACGCCAACAGCCCGAAAAGCAAGCAATAAAGTACATTGATAACCAAGATTTGAAAAAACTACTTGATCACATGGAACAGCTAGCCCCTCAGAAATTCCTGTATTATTATGACCAGGTACTATACAACTTCTTTATCGCTACTGGTTGCCGTTTTGGTGAAGCTATCGCCCTTGAGTGGTCTGATATTGACTTTGAAAACTTAACCGTCAGCATTTCAAAAACGTATAACAGACAACTAGACATCGTTAGCACTCCGAAAACAAAGGCTGGTACTCGTATGATCAGCATAGACAAAAAAACTGCCCTCATGCTGAAACAATACCGAAACCGTCAACGGTTGCAATTCTTGGCCATTGGTGGAAAACCGCCCAAAGTTGTTTTTGCTTCCACTACGCTCTTATACGCTAGTTCAGACGTGAGGAGCAAAGCCCTGAGAAACCGCTGTAAAGAAATAGGTATCCAGCCTTTTAACTTTCACGCTTTCCGCCATACTCACGCTAGTTTACTGCTAAACGCTGGTATCAGTTACAAGGAACTC
>RRZT010789234.1_pt1 | contig 12374 bp, 7 predicted proteins | sample 2165551 | NCBI WGS metagenome assembly RRZT01 (sample SAMN10456910, study PRJNA506462) | wastewater metagenome | biome: wastewater; feature: sludge; material: wastewater sludge; isolation source: wastewater sludge with Escherichia coli K12::gfp cells carrying plasmid... | place: USA: Moscow, Idaho ... | reverse complement strand
TAAGACTATGGCCAAGAAAGAAGAAACTATCAGCTTGATAGATACCTTTTCGGAATTTAAAGAACTGAAGAATATTGATAGAACCACCATGGTGAGCGTACTCGAAGAGTCGTTCCGCAGTGTGATTGCAAAGATGTTCGGAACCGATGAGAATTACGACGTGATTGTGAACCCGGATAAGGGTGACTTCGAAATATGGCGTAATCGTGAAGTTGTGGCGGATGAGGACCTTGAAAACCCGAACCTGCAGATTTCTTTGAGCGAAGCCCGGAAGATTGACGCTTCGTACGAGGTGGGAGAGGAAGTGACGGATGAGGTGAACTTTGCGAAGTTCGGCCGCCGTGCTATTCTGAACTTGCGCCAGACATTGGCTTCCAAGATTTTGGAACTGGAAAAAGACAGTATTTACAATAAATACATTGATAAGGTGGGTACTATTATCAATGCAGAGGTTTACCAGATTTGGAAAAAGGAAATGTTGCTGCTCGATGACGAAGGCAATGAATTGCTGTTGCCCAAGACCGAACAGATTCCGAGCGACTTCTACCGTAAGGGTGAGACTGCCCGCGCCGTGGTAGCCCGCGTCGACAACAAGAACAACAATCCGAAGATTATCCTGAGTCGTACGTCGCCCGTTTTCCTGCAACGTCTGTTCGAGATGGAAGTACCCGAAATCAATGACGGACTGATTACTATCAAGAAGATTGCCCGTATTCCCGGTGAGCGTGCCAAGATTGCCGTTGAGTCATACGATGACCGTATCGACCCGGTAGGTGCCTGCGTCGGTGTGAAGGGTAGCCGTATTCATGGTATTGTCCGCGAGCTTCGCAACGAGAATATCGATGTTATCAACTATACGTCGAATATCCAGTTGTTTATACAGCGCGCCCTCAGCCCCGCCAAGATATCTTCCATCCGTCTGAACGAGGAAGAGCACAAGGCGGAAGTCTTCCTGAAACCGGAAGAGGTGTCGCTGGCTATCGGTAAAGGCGGTTTGAATATCAAGCTGGCCAGTATGTTGACTGAGTACACCATTGACGTGTTCCGCGAATTGGATGAAGCGGTAGAGGATGAAGATATCTACTTGGATGAATTCCGCGATGAGATTGACGGTTGGGTAATCGATGCCATCAAGGCTATCGGTATTGATACCGCCAAGGCTGTGTTGAATGCACCGCGCGAGATGTTGATTGAGAAGACTGACCTGGAAGAGGAAACGGTGGACGAAGTATTACGCATTTTGAAATCGGAGTTTGAAGAAGAAGAAAATCACTAATCACTAACTACCACTTCTTTCTCCATTATTCATTAAATTAAAGTATGACGATAAGGTTAAATAAAGTAACAAGAGATTTAAATGTAGGAATCACGACGGTAGTTGAGTTCTTGCAAAAGAAGGGATATGCCATTGAAGCAAATCCCAATACGAAGATTACCGACGAGCAGTACGACTTGCTTGTGAAAGAGTTTAGTACAGATAAGGATCTTAAATTGAAAACGGAGCGTTTCATTCAGGAACGTCAGAGTAAGGAACGCAACAAGGCATCGGTGGCTATTGACGGTTATGACAAGGAAGCACAGGAAAAGCCGAAAACCGAAGAGGTGGTAAAGGCTGTGGTTCCCGAAGATGTACGTCCGAAGTTTAAGCCTGTCGGGAAGATTGATTTGGATAAACTGAATCGCAAACATACTGTGGAAAAAGAGGAAGAAGCGGTGGAACCGGAGATGCCGGTGGTTGAAGAAGTAAAGGCGGAAGAACCTGCACCTGTTGTTGAGGCTCCGAAACCGGAACCCGTTCCCGAACCTCAGCCCGAGCCGACACCTGCTCCGGTGGTTGAACCTGCTCCGGCGGCAGAAGAAGAAAAAACAGCGCCGGTGGCTGCAGAACCCGTACCGGTTTCTAACGCGGAGCCTGCTCCCGCTGCAACCGAAGAAGCTGTTTCGGAAAATAAAGAAGAAAAAGAAGAAATATTCAAAATACATCAGCCTGAGTTTGTATCGAAGATTAACGTCATCGGACAAATAGACCTTGCTGCGCTGAATCAGTCTACACGTCCGAAGAAGAAATCGAAAGAGGAAAAGCGGAAAGAGCGTGAAGAAAAAGAAAAGCAGCGCCAGGATCAGAAGAAGCTGATGAAAGAAGCCATTATCAAGGAGATTCGCCGTGACGATAATAAGACGAAAGATGGCAACGATGCCAACGGCAAGAAAAAGCGCGTCCGCATTAACAAGGAAAAGGTGGATATCAACAATGCATCCAACTTCCAGCGTGGCGGAAACGATCGTCTGAAAGGCGGCCAGCAAGGGGGTAATAACCAACAAGCCGGTAAGAACAAGAATAAAGACCGCTTCAAGAAACCTGTAATCAAGCAGGAAGTAAGTGAAGAAGATGTGGCAAAGCAGGTAAAGGAAACTTTGGCACGCCTCACTTCCAAAGGCAAGAATAAGGGTGCGAAATACCGTAAGGAGAAACGTGACATGGCATCCAGCCGTATGCAGGAGCTGGAAGACCAGGAAATGGCGGAAAGCAAGATATTGAAGCTGACCGAGTTCGTGACTGCCAATGAGTTGGCGAGCATGATGGATATTTCCGTTACGCAGGTTATCGCCACTTGTATGAGCATCGGCATGATGGTTTCCATCAACCAGCGTCTGGATGCGGAAACAATCAATCTGGTAGCGGAAGAATTCGGTTTCAAGACAGAATATGTAAGTGCGGAAGTGGCTCAGGCAATCGTTGAGGAAGAAGATGCCGAGGAAGATTTGCAGCCTCGTGCTCCGATTGTAACGGTGATGGGTCACGTAGACCACGGTAAGACCTCGTTGCTCGACTATATCCGTAAGGCAAATGTTATTGCCGGTGAGGCGGGTGGTATCACGCAGCATATCGGTGCTTACCACGTGACATTGGAAGACGGACGCAAGATTACGTTCCTCGATACTCCGGGTCACGAAGCGTTTACCGCCATGCGTGCCCGCGGTGCCAAGGCAACGGATATCGCCATCATCATTGTGGCTGCCGATGACAACGTGATGCCGCAGACCAAAGAAGCTATCAACCATGCCATGGCTGCCGGTGTGCCTATCGTATTTGCTATCAATAAGATTGACAAGCCGACCGCTAATCCCGATAAGATTAAGGAAGAACTGGCTGCCATGAACTTCCTCGTTGAGGAATGGGGTGGCAAGTACCAGTCTCAGGATATTTCCGCTAAGAAGGGTATTGGTGTAAGTGATTTGATGGAAAAAGTATTGCTGGAGGCTGAAATGTTGGATTTGAAAGCAAATCCCAACCGTCGGGCTACCGGTTCTATCATTGAGTCCTCATTGGACAAAGGTCGTGGCTATGTGGCTACGGTATTGGTGTCCAACGGTACATTGAAGATGGGTGACATTGTGCTTGCAGGTACAAGTTACGGTAAGGTGAAAGCCATGTTCAATGAACGCAACCAGCGCATGAAAGAGGCAGGTCCTTCGGAACCGGCTTTGATTCTGGGCTTGAACGGTGCTCCCGCTGCCGGTGACACTTTCCATGTAATTGAAACTGAACAGGAAGCGCGTGAGCTTGCCAACAAACGTGAACAGTTGCTGCGTGAGCAGGGTCTGCGTACACAGAAGATGCTGACGCTGGACGAAGTAGGCCGTCGTTTGGCATTGGGTGACTTCCACGAACTGAATATCATCGTGAAGGGTGACGTGGACGGTTCTGTCGAGGCGTTGAGCGACTCGTTGATCAAGCTGTCTACCGAACAGGTACAGGTGAACGTTATCCACAAGGGCGTTGGTGCTATCTCCGAATCGGATGTGTCTTTGGCTGCCGCTTCGGATGCGATTATCGTTGGATTCCAGGTTCGTCCTTCGGGTGCTGCCGCTAAACTGGCAGAACAGGAAGGTGTGGACATCCGCAAGTACTCTGTCATCTATGATGCGATCGAAGAGGTGAAGGCTGCTATGGAAGGCATGTTGGCGCCGACTTTGAAGGAACAGGTTACGGCAACGATTGAAGTGCGTGAGGTGTTCAATATTACCAAAGTGGGTCTCGTGGCAGGTGCCATGGTGAAGACCGGAAAGGTGAAACGTAGTGACAAGGCACGTCTGATACGTGACGGCATCGTTATCTTCACAGGAAACATCAACGCCTTGAAACGCTTCAAGGATGATGTGAAGGAAGTAGGTACTAACTTTGAATGCGGTATCAGCTTGACGAACTGCAACGATATCAAGATAGGGGATATCATAGAATCTTACGAAGAAGTAGAAGTAAAGCAAACCTTATAAGAAAAGATAAGGCGATAGCGTGATAAAGTAATAACGTGATAGCATGTGCCAATGTGCCAATTGCCCTGCGGCATCTCTTGCGCAGTCAATTGGCACATTGTTGTATAGTCACTTTTATTAATTTATAACCTTGTCACTTTATCATCCTTTTTTAATTATGGCAACCATAGATATAGTCATATTAGTCGTGATTGGTGCAGGGGCGGTCGTCGGTTTCATGAAGGGGTTTGTGAAGCAACTGGCTGCTTTGTTGGGACTGATTGTCGGTCTGCTGGCGGCAAAAGCACTGTATGCTTCTGTTGCCGAGAAAGTGTTTTCCAAAGTAACCGATTCAATGACAGTGGCACAGGTGTTGGCGTTTATAGCTATTTGGATAGCTGTGCCGTTGGCTTTTGCCCTGATAGCCTCTTTGCTGACAAAGGCAATGGAGGCGGTTTCGCTCGGCTGGCTGAACCGTTGGTTAGGTTCCGGGTTGGGAGCGTTAAAGTCTCTTTTGCTGGTAAGCCTGCTAATCGGCGTTATTGAATTTATCGATGAGGACAATACGCTGCTGGATCAAACAAAAAAGGAAGAATCGGTGTTATATTATCCTATGAAATCGTTTGCCGGGATATTCTTTCCCGCAGCTAAGCATGTTACAGAACAATATATATTGAATGAATAATGCAACAAGAAGAACCCAATAAATATGTAAAGGAACTCACTCAGGAGAAGTACAAGTACGGTTTCACCACCGACGTGCACACAGACATCATTGAGCGCGGCTTGAATGAGGATGTGGTACGGCTGATTTCCCGGAAGAAGGAAGAACCTGAATGGTTGTTAGAGTTCCGTTTGAAAGCGTACCGTCATTGGCTGACGCTGGAGATGCCTACATGGGCGCATCTCCGTATTCCTGAAATAGATTATCAGGCCATTTCATATTATGCCGACCCTACCAAGAAAAAGGACGGTCCGAAGAGTATGGACGAGGTGGATCCGGAGTTGGTCAAGACCTTCAATAAGCTGGGTATCCCTTTGGAAGAACAGATGGCGTTGAGTGGTATGGCGGTGGATGCCGTAATGGACTCCGTATCCGTAAAGACTACTTTCAAGGAGACGTTGATGGAGAAGGGAATCATCTTTTGTTCCTTCAGCGAGGCTGTACGTGAGCATCCCGATCTGGTTCAGAAATATTTGGGTTCGGTAGTGGGTTATCGTGATAATTTCTTTGCGGCACTGAACTCTGCGGTATTTTCCGACGGCTCTTTCGTCTATATTCCGAAGGGAGTGCGTTGTCCAATGGAGCTGTCCACTTATTTCCGGATTAATGCCCGCAACACCGGACAGTTTGAAAGAACTTTGATTGTGGCGGATGATGATTCGTATGTTTCCTATCTGGAGGGGTGTACGGCGCCGATGCGTGACGAAAACCAATTGCATGCCGCTATTGTGGAGATTGTAGTGCATGACCGCGCTGAGGTGAAGTATAGCACTGTTCAGAATTGGTATCCGGGTGATGCCGAAGGTAAAGGCGGAGTTTATAACTTTGTGACGAAGCGGGGCCATTGCAAAGGAATAAACAGTAAACTGTCTTGGACGCAGGTGGAAACAGGTTCGGCCATTACTTGGAAGTATCCGTCCTGTATTCTTTCCGGTGATAATTCTACGGCAGAGTTTTACAGTGTGGCGGTCACTAATAACTATCAGCAGGCAGATACCGGTACGAAGATGATTCATCTCGGAAAGAACACCCGGAGCACTATCGTCAGCAAAGGCATCTCAGCCGGACGGAGTGAAAACTCCTACCGAGGGCTGGTACGTGTTGCCCAGAAAGCGGATAATGCCCGTAATTACAGCCAGTGCGACTCATTGTTGCTGGGCGACAAATGCGGTGCGCACACCTTCCCTTACATGGACATCCATAACGAGACAGCCATTGTGGAGCATGAAGCAACTACCAGCAAGATTAGCGAAGACCAGATATTCTATTGCAACCAGCGTGGAATTTCTACGGAAGATGCTATCGGGCTGATTGTGAATGGTTATGCAAAGGAAGTTCTGAACAAACTGCCAATGGAGTTTGCTGTGGAAGCTCAGAAGTTGCTGGCTATTTCGTTGGAAGGAAGCGTGGGATAAAAATGAAGAGTTAAGAATGAAGAATGAAGAATTAAAATAGAACAATGAAGAGTTAGGAATGAAGATGCTTATGAGATTCTTCATTCTTAATTCTTCATTCTTAATTTTGAAGATTATGTTAGAGATAAAAGACCTGCATGCCAGCATCAATGGCAAAGAAATACTAAAAGGCATTGACCTTACTATCCGCGACGGTGAGGTACATGCCCTGATGGGACAGAATGGAGCCGGAAAAAGTACGCTGAGCAATGTACTGGTGGGGCATCCTGCATACGAGGTAACGCGTGGCACCATAACTTTTAATGGTAAGGATCTGCTGGCTATGAGTCCTGAGGATCGCGCTCACGAGGGTATTTTCCTTTCATTTCAGACACCGGTGGAGATACCGGGCGTCTCTATGGTGAACTTTATGCGTGCTGCTGTCAACGAACAGCGCAAGTATCGCCATTTGCCAGCACTCTCTGCCAGTGAATTCTTGAAGTTGATGCGCGAGAAGCGTGCTATCGTAGAACTGGATAACAAACTTGCCAATCGCAGCGTGAATGAAGGTTTCAGTGGTGGTGAAAAGAAGCGTAATGAAATCTTTCAGATGGCTATGCTGGAACCTACTTTTGCCATTCTCGACGAAACGGATTCCGGTCTTGATGTGGACGCTTTGCGTATTGTTGCTGACGGTTTCAATAAGCTGAAGACGCCTCAGACCAGTGCAATGGTGATCACCCACTATCAGCGTCTGCTGGACTATTTGAAACCGGATACTGTCCATGTGTTGCTTGGCGGACGCATCGTGAAGACCGGTGGCCCTGAATTGGCAAAAGAGATTGAAGCGCGTGGCTTCGATTGGATTAAGAAAGAAGCGAGTGAATTATAAATTCAAAACTCATAATTAGATAACATGAGTGTAGAGCAACAATATATAGACCTTTTCTCCCAAACGGAAGCGATGATATGCCGTCACAGCGCCGAAGTGCTGAATGCTCCGCGTGCCGCTGCATTTGCCGACTTCGAACGGCTTGGTTTTCCAACCCGTAAGGTAGAGAAATATAAATATACCGATGTCAGCAAGTTCTTTGAACCTGATTACGGGCTGAACCTGAACCGCTTGGACATACCCGTCAATCCTTATGAGGTATTTAAGTGCGATGTGCCGAATATGAGCACTTCCCTTTACTTTGTGGTGAACGATGCTTTCTATAACAAGGCATTGCCTAAGTCGCATTTGCCCGAAGGCGTCATCTTCGGAAGTCTGAAGGAGATGGCCGACCGGCATCCGGAACTGGTGAGGAAGTATTACGGCAAGTTGGCAGATACATCCAAAGATGGGGTAACGGCTTTCAATACTGCCTTTGCGCAAGACGGTGTATTGCTGTATGTTCCCAAGAATGTAGTGGTGGAGAAGCCTATTCAGTTAGTGAACATTCTGCGTGCCGACGTCAATTTCATGGTGAACCGTCGTGTGCTTGTCATTTTGGAAGAGGGTGCGCAAGCCCGTCTTCTGGCGTGCGACCATGCAATGGATAGCGTGAACTTTCTTGCAACGCAGGTGATAGAGGTGTTTGTTGGTGAAAATGCCACTTTCGACTTCTATGAACTGGAGGAAACGCATACCAGTACAGTACGTATCAGTGCCTTGTATGTCAAGCAAGAAGCCAACAGCAATGTTCTGCTGAATGGAATGACCCTGCACAACGGTACCACCCGCAACACAACCGAGGTTACGCTTGCCGGCGAGGGAGCCGAACTGAACCTTTGCGGTATGGCGATTGCGGATAAGAACCAGCATGTGGACAACAACACTACAATAGACCACGCTGTGCCCAACTGCACCAGCAACGAGTTGTTTAAGTATGTGCTCGATGACCAGTCAGTCGGTGCTTTTGCCGGTTTGGTGCTGGTACGTCCCGATGCACAACATACGAGCTCCCAACAGACGAACCGCAACCTTTGCGCTACGCGCGAAGCGCACATGTATACCCAACCTCAGCTGGAGATTTATGCCGATGATGTGAAGTGTAGCCATGGCGCTACGGTGGGGCAGCTTGACGAAAGTGCTCTGTTCTATATGCAGCAACGCGGCATCTCCATGCGCGAGGCCCGTTTGCTGTTGATGTTTGCCTTCGTCAATGAGGTGATTGATACCATCCGTCTGGATGCTTTGAAAGATCGCCTGCATCTGCTGGTAGAGAAGCGTTTCCGCGGTGAGCTGAACAAGTGTCAGGGATGCGCGATATGTAAATAATGAAGCTTTCTTCATTATTCATTCATAATTTAAAAGATATGGACCTTCAAAAGATAAGAGCTGATTTCCCGATACTTTCTCGTGAAGTATATGGTAAGCCGTTGGTTTACTTTGATAACGGTGCGACCACACAGAAACCCCGTCAGGTGGTAGATGCCATTACGGACGAGTACTATTCGGTCAATGCCAATGTGCATCGCGGTGTGCATTTTCTTTCGCAACAGGCTACGGAGCTGCACGAGGCATCTCGTGAGACGGTGCGGAAGTTTATCAATGCCCGCAGCACGAATGAAATAGTCTTTACCCGCGGTACGACGGAAAGTATCAACCTGCTTGTATCCAGTTTCGGCGATGAATTTATGCAAGAGGGGGATGAGGTGATTCTTTCCGTCATGGAGCATCACAGCAATATCGTTCCCTGGCAGTTGCTGGCTGCTAAAAAAGGCATCACCATTAAGGTCATTCCGATGAATGACAAGGGGGAGCTTCTGCAGGATGAATACAAGCAACTGTTTTCCGAACGTACAAAGATTGTCAGCGTGGCCCATGTCTCCAATGTGCTGGGTACGGTGAATCCTGTCAGGGAAATGATACGCTATGCCCACGGGCAGGGCGTTCCCGTACTTGTAGACGGTGCCCAGTCCATTCCGCACATGCCGGTGGATGTACAGGATTTGGACGCCGACTTCTACGTCTTTTCCGGTCATAAGGTATACGGCCCTACCGGTGTGGGTGTGCTCTATGGTAAGGAAGAATGGCTTGAGAAGATACCTCCCTATCAAGGTGGCGGCGAAATGATACAACACGTATCGTTTGAACAGACCACTTTCAACGAGCTTCCTTTCAAGTTTGAAGCCGGTACCCCCGATTATATCGGTACCACCGGACTTGCCAAAGCGCTGGATTATGTTTCGGCTATTGGCATGGAGAATATCGCTACCCACGAGCATGAACTGACGGCGTATGCCATGCACCGCCTGAAAGAGATTCCCGGCATGCGGATTTTCGGTGAAGCGGAAGATAAAGGCAGTGTCATTTCTTTCCTTGTAGGCGATATTCATCATTTCGACATGGGGACGCTGCTCGACCGCCTCGGCATTGCCGTACGTACGGGACATCATTGTGCGCAGCCGTTGATGCAGCGCCTTGGCATTGAAGGTACGGTGCGCGCTTCATTCGGCTTGTATAATACGAAAGAGGAAATAGACGTGTTGGTGGCAGGCATAGAGCGTGTCAGCAAGATGTTTTGAAGAACTTAAAAATAGAGAATTATGTTAGTAACAACAACTTCCGTCATTGAGGGTGGCCGCATCACCCGTTATTTTGGTATCGTCAGCGGTGAGACTATTATCGGTGCCAATGTTTTTCGTGATTTCTTTGCCAGCATCCGCGATGTAGTGGGCGGGCGCAGCGGTTCGTACGAGGAGGTGCTCCGCGAGGCAAAGGATACTGCTCTTCGCGAGATGCAGGAACAGGCGCGTATGTTGGGAGCCAATGCTGTGATAGGGGTGGATCTTGATTACGAAACGGTAGGCGGCAGCGGCAGTATGCTGATGGTGACTGCTTGCGGTACTGCCGTAACAATAGAATAAAGAAAACACATGAGGTCATCGGAGTTTCGATGCCCTCATGTGTTTTTTCATGCCTTGGCATAAATTCGGTTAATCGTTTGCTTATTTCATTTCAAATCAATACATTTAGGCTTTCGTTCAACCTTTTAATACGATTTATGCTATGGACCAATTGCTTTTCTGGCTGGTTCCAGCCGCTTCCGTTCTGGCACTTTGCTTTGCCTGGTATTTCCACCGTCAGATGATGAAAGAGAGTGAGGGAACTCCTCAAATGGTCAAGATTGCCGCAGCAGTGCGCAAAGGCGCCATGTCCTATCTTCGCCAGCAATATAAGATTGTGGGTTGGGTGTTTCTGGGGCTGGTGATTCTGTTTTCTGTTATGGCTTATGGCTTCGGAGTGCAGAACTCTTGGGTGCCGATAGCTTTCCTCACAGGCGGTTTTTTCTCCGGCCTTTCCGGCTTTCTTGGCATGAAAACGGCCACGTATGCTTCGGCGCGTACGGCGAATGCAGCACGCAACTCATTGAATTCCGGTCTGCGTATTGCTTTCCGCAGTGGTGCGGTGATGGGGCTCGTTGTGGTCGGGCTTGGCCTGCTCGATATTTCTTTCTGGTATTTGTTGCTCAACGCGGTAATTCCGGTGGATGTGATGACACCCACCCATAAACTCTGTATTATCACTACCACAATGCTCACGTTCGGTATGGGGGCTTCCACTCAAGCGCTGTTTGCGCGTGTGGGTGGCGGTATCTATACGAAAGCTGCCGATGTAGGCGCCGATCTTGTGGGTAAGGTGGAGGCAGGTATTCCGGAAGACGATCCGCGTAATCCTGCAACCATTGCCGATAATGTGGGCGATAATGTGGGCGATGTTGCCGGTATGGGCGCCGACCTTTACGAGAGCTATTGCGGCTCTATCCTTGCCACAGCGGCCCTCGGTGCTGCTGCCTTCATCCATTCGGGAGACACGCTGATGCAGTTCAAAGCGGTTATAGCTCCGATGCTGATTGCGGCTGTGGGAATCATTCTCTCCATTATAGGTATCTTTTCGGTGCGCACCAAAGAGGATGCCAAAATGAAAGACTTATTGAATTCGCTTGCTTTCGGCACGAATTTGAGTTCGGTACTGATAGTCGTTGCCACTTTCCTTGTTCTTTGGCTGTTGAAGCTGGACAACTGGATGTGGATTTCCTGCTCGGTGGTTGTAGGCCTGATAGTAGGTATCGTTATCGGACGTTCTACGGAATATTATACTTCCCAGTCCTATCGCCCTACTCAGAAGCTGAGTGAAAGCGGTAAGACGGGGCCGGCCACTGTCATCATCTCCGGTATCGGTTTGGGCATGCTTTCCACTGCTATTCCGGTCATTGCCGTAGTTGTAGGCATTATAGCCTCTTATCTTTTTGCTGCCGGTTTTGATTTTTCCAATGTAGGCTTGGGGCTCTACGGCATCGGTATAGCTGCCGTAGGTATGCTCTCCACTTTGGGCATTACGTTGGCTACGGATGCTTATGGACCTATTGCCGACAATGCCGGTGGCAATGCCGAAATGTCCGGTCTGGGCGAGGAAGTGCGCAAGCGTACCGATGCGCTCGATTCTCTGGGTAATACAACAGCCGCTACGGGTAAGGGTTTCGCCATCGGCTCTGCCGCGTTGACGGGACTTGCCCTGCTTGCGTCCTACATAGAAGAGATTCGCATCGGACTGACGCGTTTGGGTGCTACCGACATTTCTGTGGGCGGTGAGACGGTATCGGTGCAGGATGCCACCTTCTTCGATTTCATGCACCATTATGATGTAACGCTGATGAATCCGAAAGTGCTTTCGGGAATGTTTCTTGGCAGTATGATGGCTTTCTTGTTCTGTGGCCTGACAATGAATGCCGTAGGTCGTGCCGCTGCGCACATGGTGGATGAAGTGCGCCGCCAGTTCCGCGAAATAAAAGGTATCCTTACCGGTGAGACGGAGCCTGATTATGAACGTTGTGTGGCCATTTCCACAAAAGGCGCGCAACGCGAAATGGTGGTTCCGTCATTGATAGCAATCATCGCTCCTATCCTGACCGGACTGATCTTCGGCGTGCCCGGTGTGCTGGGATTGCTTATTGGCGGACTTAGCAGCGGATTCGTGCTTGCTATCTTTATGGCGAACGCCGGTGGTGCGTGGG
>RRZT011440055.1_pt1 | contig 12375 bp, 9 predicted proteins | sample 2165551 | NCBI WGS metagenome assembly RRZT01 (sample SAMN10456910, study PRJNA506462) | wastewater metagenome | biome: wastewater; feature: sludge; material: wastewater sludge; isolation source: wastewater sludge with Escherichia coli K12::gfp cells carrying plasmid... | place: USA: Moscow, Idaho ... | reverse complement strand
TCCGGATGGGTGGGGCGGCGGTGTCGGGTGGTGTGTTTGGTGCCGCTAGGAGCGTGTGGCTGATTGCTCATGTCGTTTCGCCTGCCTCTGTGGTTGATGTCGCATCGCCCATTATGCCCTGGCCTGTGTTCGATCGGCGGGCAGGACATGATTCAGCACGATGCCGCAAGAACGATGTCGAGCATCGATTCCGATGGTGCGGAAAGGATACCGAAGGTTTGGCGGCGTCGAGGGATGAGGCGTCAATCCCGAAACGTTGACATTCCGCCAATCCCGCCACCGTCTGCCGCCGAGGGCGACACGCGCGGCGCTTGGAAGCGCTCCACACCAGCGATATCGGCATCGGAAATCCACCGTATGGAGTGCGTATCACGATTGCGCACCACGGAACGGGCATGAGAGTGTCGCATTACGGGTGTCGCGCATATCGTGCATTCCCTCTTCCGAAGCACTTATGGTCAAGGTGACTTATTGTCATGCCGCTTTCCTTGGAACGGCGGCAGCACGCAAACGCCACACCCCCTTATAGTCATGTTGACTATAAGTCGTAGCGTAGTGGCTACCGACGAACATACGGCGAAAGGAGCAGGCGATGCGCATCTCAGCCAATGTCAGCGAGCGCGCCAAAGAACCGCCGAATATCGGCGTGTCCGTCGTGATTCTCGCGCTCGGCCCTTCCGACATGGACGCCCACGGATCGCTTTCCGCGCCGGCCGGTGCCGATGCTTCCGTTAACGATACGATTCCGACCTTGCGTATCCCCCTTGTGCGTCGTATCCGTCAACCCTTCCTTGGCGATTGGGCGCTGCCCGGCGGCGACCTGCAAGGCGGGCGATCCCTTGAATACGCAGCCGAAAAAGCATTGCGATCCACCACCAGCCTGCACCCGCAGTATCTCGAGCAGCTGTACACTTTCGGCGATCCAAGCCGCTCGCACGGCGGACTGCCGATGGTATCCATCGTGTACTGGGCGCTGATTGGCGAAACCGAGGCGAAGGATTTCCGCGAAGCCCAGAACGTGCGCTGGTTCCCCGTGAACCAGTTGCCGCCATTGGCCTTCGATCACAAGGACATCATCGAATACGCGCTGACCCGCGTGCGCAACAAAATCGAATATTCGGATATCGCGACTCGCCTAGTCGGCAGCGAATTCACGCTCAGCCAGCTGCGCAACGTGTATGAGGCAATTTACGGCAGGAAGCTTGACGCACCGAATTTCCGCCGGCGGATGCTCTCGACCGGCATGGTCGAGCCGACCGGTGAAAAACTCGCGCGCGGCGCGCACCGACCGGCCTGCCTGTACCGGTACGTCGCCCACACGGGAACCGGGAAATCCGCAAAATCCACAAAACCTGCGAAACCGGGCAGCCGGGACATACCGACGATACCGACACAGCGCACGGCACAACAGTGACCCCACGGTAACCTGCCCACCACGCCAGACTTCACAGCACTACAACCAACCTGTTTCGCCGCGAATGGCAGAACAACCACCGCCCGCGGCACCATCGAAAGGAACACCATGACATCCGTAGACGCAATTATCGAACGGCTCGGCGCGACCCGCACCTGTGACGCCGGCCTGACCAAAGACCCGTGGGCCTTTGACACCACCAAACCGTCGTACGGCCCGGGTGCCAGCGCGCTCGACATGATCCCGCGCAATGCCCCGCGCCAGCAGCCCCTCGGCAAGGAGTACACGGAGGCAAGCGACGAGGAACTCCAGGAGCGCATCATCGACGCAAAACACAAGCTGGGTAGCAAACTGCTGATCCTCGGCCACTTCTACCAACGTGACGAAATCATCGTGCACGCCGATTATGTGGGTGACTCGTTCCAGCTGTCCAAGAACGCCGCCACCCGCCCGGAAGCCGACAACATCGTCTTCTGCGGCGTGCATTTCATGGCCGAGACCGCAGATATCCTCTCAACCCCACGCCAGAACGTGATCCTGCCGAATATGTCCGCAGGCTGCTCAATGGCCGACATGGCCAATATCGACCAGGTGACCGACTGCTGGGAGCAGCTGACCGATATCTGCGGAAGCACTCCGGACGCTGATGGCAAGCAGCAGATCATCCCGGTCACCTATATGAACTCCTCGGCGGCGCTCAAGGCCTTCTGCGGACGCAACGGCGGCATCGTGTGCACGAGCTCCAACGCGCGCGCCGTGCTTGAATGGGCGTTCGAACGCGGCAAGCGCGTGCTGTTCTTCCCCGACCAGCACCTGGGCCGCAACACCGCGCTCGCCATGGGCATGAGCCTCGACCAGATGCCGCTGTGGGACCCGTTCAAGGCGAACGGCGGGGCCACGCCCGAACAGTACGCGAACGCGAAGATGATCCTGTGGAAGGGCTTCTGCTCCGTACACCAGCGCTTCACCGTCGAGCAAATCGAACGCGCCCGCAAGGCCTACCCCGGCGTCAAGGTCATTGTGCACCCCGAATGCTCGATGGACGTGGTCAACGCCGCCGACGGCACCGGTTCGACCGCCTACATCGTCAAGGAGATCGAGAACGCGCCAGCCGGTAGCGCCATCGCCGTGGGCACCGAAATCAACCTCGTCAACCGGCTCGCCGCCCAGCACCCGGATAAAACCGTGTTCTGCTTGGATCCGGTCGTCTGCCCGTGCTCCACGATGTACCGCATCCACCCCGCGTACCTCGCGTGGGCGTTGGAGAACCTGGTGGACGGCAAGGTCGTCAACAAGATCGTCGTTGACCCGCAGACCGCGAGCGAAGCGAAAATCGCACTCGACCGCATGCTGCGCGTCCACCCGTGATCCTGCGGCGGCACAGCTGATTTCATTTTCCGGCTCAGCCGACAGGCGGCGGGATCGCACGTATTGCACATATGCGGCCCCATATCCCCTGCCAGCTGGGCCGATGACGCCCGAAATTCAACGGGAATACACGAATCGTAGGCAATCATGACCTCATTGACCCAAGACAACACCAAAACCACGCCTTTCGGGGAGACGCCAGACACATCCAGCACACCGGGCACCCCGACCATCGCCGTCATCGGCGCGGGTATCGCCGGGCTGAGTGCCGCGCTCGCCGTCGCGAACGGCGACCCGGATTCCGGTCTGCCAGGTCAGGACGTGACACTCATCACGAAAACCGATTTGGTTGAATCGAACACATACCATGCGCAGGGCGGTATCGCCGCAGCCATCTTCCCTGACGACGACCCGAAACTGCACGCGCAGGATACGCTCGCCGCGGGCGCAGGCCTATGCGAACCGAAAGCCGTGGATATTCTCACCCGTGAAGGCGCCGAACAGGTGCGCCGGCTCATCGCCGCCGGCGTGCGCTTCGACAAGCATCCGGACGGCACGTTGCTGCGCGGATTGGAGGCCGCGCACAGCCGCAGCCGCGTCGTACACGCGGGCGGGGATGCGACCGGCAAGATCGTCGAGCTTGATGTCAGTGCCATCGCACGCAACACGCCGCATATCCACATCATTGAGCATGCCTTCGTCGTGGATTTGGTCACTGAACCGGTTGATGCGCACTCCCTGGCTGCGTCTGAGGCGCAGACCGCAGGCGTTACCCGCGTGATTCGCGGTATCCGCCTGTTCGATACCACCACCGGAGAACTACGCACCCTGATGGCAGACCGCGTGATTCTCGCAACCGGCGGGGCCGGCCGGCTCTACCCGTACACCACGAATCCACAGGTCGCCACCGGCGACGGTCTGGCCGCTGCCTGGCGCGCTGGGGCCCAAGTCGCCGACCTCGAGTTCTACCAATTCCACCCCACCGCACTCGGCGTGGGCGAGCACTTCCTGATTTCCGAAGCGGTACGCGGCGAGGGCGCGATCCTACTCAACGAACGCGGCGAACGGTATATGACCGCAATCGATCCGCGTGCAGAACTCGCCCCGCGTGACGTGGTCGCCCGCGAGAACTTCCGCCAGATGATGGCCCAAGGCGGGCGTCCGGTACTGCTGGATGCGACGGCCATCGGGCGGAAGATCGGCTTGGACCAGGCCGGACTCGCCGCATTTCTCGCCCGCCGCTTCCCCACCATCGACGCCTACACCCGTTCGATGGGCTTTGATTGGAGCCGCGAGCCGATCCCGGTCACCCCGGCGGCCCACTACTGGATGGGCGGTATTCGCACCGATCTGTGGGCGCGCACCAGCATCCGCGGGCTGTACGCGGCGGGCGAATGCGCGAGAACGGGTGTGCAAGGCGCGAACCGTCTGGCCTCGAACTCGTTGCTCGAAGGGTTGGCGTACGGCCGCCGCGCGGGTCTAGCCGCGTTGCGCGACAGCGAGGACACCGTCTGGAACCCCCAGCCGCTGCTGGGCAGCGCGGCGAACGCGCAAACCCGCGAAATCACCGAACCGCAGACGCTTGCCATGCCAAGCCCCGGCACCCGAGCCGATACCGACGCCAAACCCGCTGATGTGCGCGACACCATCGAGCAGACCATGTGGCGCGGCGTCGGCGTGCTCCGCGATGCCGACGGCCTGCGCCACGCTCACAGCCGCCTGACCGGTCTTGTCGAGCGGACGCAGGCACAGGCGCAAGCGGCACTGTCGAAGACATCCATGACGGTCAAGACGCCCAAGACCGATGCGACTACCACCGCGACCGCACTCGCAACCGGCGATATTGCGGACACCGTGACCGCATTGGAAAACCGCAATCTCGCCGCTATCGGCCTGATTGCCGCCACCGCAGCTCTGGCCCGGACTGAATCGCGCGGCGCCCACGCCCGCACCGATTTCCCGGACACCGACAGCGTCCAGGCCTGCTCGCGGCCGTTCATCCGCGGCTGATATCCGGCACAACCCTGATACCGGCACCGCCACGCTCGGAACCCATGAGTGAAAGTGATTGCCACACTGCAACCGCTTTCACTCATGGTGTCCCGACAGGCAACCACCCTCGCCACACAGTTGCACTCGTATGCAAGATTGGAGAACCAGCTATGCTCACCCGTCTGGTCATTGAAGACGCGGTCCGCCGCGCGCTGATGGAGGACGCGCCGACCGGGGACATCACCGCCGCGACAACCATCCCCACCGATGAAACGGCGACCGCCATGCTGAGCGCCCGTGAAAACGGCGTATTCAGCGGTGCGGAGGTATTCACCGCCGCTTTCCACGAGGTAGACCCCGGCATCCAAGTCACCATGCGCATCAAGGACGGCGAACGCTTCACCGCCGGCGACATACTCGCCACCATCCACGGCAATGCACGCGGCATGCTGACCGCCGAACGCGTCGCCCTGAACTTCACCCAGCGCATGAGCGGCATCGCCACGATGACCCGAACATTCGTTGACGCCGTGGATGCGGCACCCGGCTCGCACGCCCGTATCGCGGACACGCGCAAAACCGTGCCAGGGTTGAGGCCCTTCGACAAGTACGCGGTTGTCTGCGGCGGCGGGCGCAACCACCGCTATGGCCTGTCCGACGCGGTGATGGTCAAGGATAATCACATCGCCGCCATGCAGGCCGCAGGACTCGACCTCACGGCCGGCATCAAGCATATTCGTGACCAAGTAGGCCACACCACGCATATTGAGGTGGAAGTCGACCAGCTTGACCAAATTCCGGCAGTGCTCGAAGGTGGCGCGGATACCATCATGCTGGACAATTTCTCGCTCGAGGACACGCGCAAAGGCGTCACCATGATCGCGGGCCGGGCGATTGTTGAGGCCTCCGGCACCATGACTTTGGAACGCGTCCCGCAAGTCGCCTCGACCGGCGTGGACGTGATTTCCGTCGGTGCGCTCACCCATTCCGTGCGCGCAATCGACCTCGGATTGGATTGGGCATGACCGGGCAGAACGCAACCAGCCAAGACACGCAAACCCAGGAGTCGCAAGCCGTTCAATCGGACAGCCCGGAACGTGAACTGTACCTTGACGCCGCCGCATCCGACGCCGTGCCCGCCAGCGTGATTGAGGCGATGACCCCCTTCCTGACCGAAGGATACGGCAATCCGTCCAGCGTCCATGCGAGCGGCAAAACGGCGGCGCGCGCCCTTGATGCGGCACGCGCGTCCTTTGCCACCGATCTGGGCGCGCACGCCGGCGACGTGATTTTCACTTCGGGCGGTACCGAGGCGGATAATCTCGCCGTCAAGGGCATCGCGCTCGCCCAGATCAGGCGCGAACGGGAGACGAGAGCAGCAGCGGCATCGGCATCAACGCCGGCACAGGCGTTCACACCCGCATCCGCATCCCCGCACTCCCCCGCCCATCGCATCCTCATCTCGGCGGTGGAGCACCCGGCCGTCGCGCAATCAGCGCAATGGCTGCATGATTTCTTCGATTTCGAGGTGGTGCGCATTCCGGTCGACACTCAGGCCCATATCGACCTTAACGTACTTTCCCGCGAGGCCCAGAAGGGTGCGACCCTGGCATGCATCATGATGGCGAACAATGAGGTGGGCACGATTGAGCCGGTGAGCCGCGCGGTACGCATCTGCCATGATGCCGCAGTGCCCGTCCATGTGGACGCCGTGCAGGCGGCCGGCACAATTCCCGTGGATTTCCGAGGTCTAGACGCCGACACGCTCGCGGTGTCCGGACACAAATTCGGCGCGCCGAAAGGCTTGGGCGCACTGCTCACCCGTAGCCGCGTGGCCATCGAGCCGATTGTCAGCGGCGGCGGGCAGGAACGTGGTCTGCGCTCGGGCACGCCGAATGTTGCGGGAGCAATCGCACTGGCGGTCGCGCTCCATGAGGCATGCGCGGGAATGGAGGAACGCAACGCTCCTCTGGCCGCGTCGCGTGACGCCCTGATCAAGGCTATCTGCGAGGCGGTTCCGGGAGCCACACTCACTGGCGATCCGGTCAATCGCTTGCCCGGCCATGCGTCATTCACCTTCCCGAATGTCAATGGCGAGGCGCTGCTCGTCGATTTGGACGCGCGTGGCATTGAAGTGTCTTCGGGTTCGGCATGCGCCATTGGACGTCACGAAGCCCCCGGCACGCTGCTGGCCATGGGGTTGAGCGAAACGGAAGCGAAATCCGCGTTGCGATTCTCATTCCGGGAGCCGCTGCACCACACGGATATCCGTCGCATCGCGCAGGCGCTACGTGCATCCATGACCGCTCTGCACGCGATGTGACAACGGTTGCAGGCAGTTCGTCCGTAAGTGGCTACCTTCCGCACGTAGCTACATTCGCTGGCACACGACCGGCGGCGGTTACTCCCGCCGATGTAAACGGTTGCAGACCACATAGCCACAGACATACAGACATACAGTTGCGGGTGGTACCAGCGCCTCTTGTCTCTGGTACCACCCGCAGATTTCGCGACCATGGCAGCAACCGTGGCGGATCAGTTGACCGCATCCGCCTCTGATGTGCCGGTCTCCCCTTCGTCAGCGGGACCACTCGCGTTACGCATCGCGGCGCGATATTGCGCGAGCCACGGGCCAATTTTCGCTTCCACACCGGAATTTCTCGGCTGATAATATTCGGTGTCCTCGATACCCATCGGCATGTACTGCTGAGCTACAAATCCACCGTGTTCCAATGGGTTGATATAGCCCATGCCATTGCCCGCGGCACGATGGTCGGCATCCGTAGGGTTGCGCAGGTGCAGCGGCACAATGCCGAGCCTGCCGTCCTTGATGTCCTTCTGGGCGGCGTTCGCAGCGTTCAAAACAGCATCTGACTTCGGGGACACGGCGATTTGGATGATTGCTTCCATCAGGGGCACGCGCGCGTCCGGCATGCCGACCATCTCGACCGCCTGGGCCGCGGCAACCGCGGTCTGCAACACCTGCGGCTGGGCAAGTCCGACATCTTGTGCCGCGGACACCACGACACGCCGAGCGATGAACATCGGATCCTCACCCGCGTCGAGCATGCGTGTCGCCCAATACACGGCGGCATCCGGATTCGAACCGCGCATTGATTTGACGAGCGCGCTGGCCATATCGTAATGGTCATCGACGCTGTAGGAAGGAATGTTGTCGATGACGCTGCGCACATCGTCGGATGTGACAACCGCGACCTGACCGGGCGTCGCCTGACTTGCGGCACGGGAAGCAGCCGCCTCAAGCGTGGTGAGCGCATGACGCGCGTCGCCGCCGCTGCTGAGAACAATCAGCTTGCGCGCTTCCGGATCCAAGGTGACCGAGCCGCCAAGACCGTCCGGCGAGGCGACCGCCCTGTCCACGATCCTGTTGAGGCCGTCAACACCGAGTTGATGCAAATGCACGATGATGCAACGGCTGAGCAACGCCGGAGCAAGCGTGCTGGACGGCGCTTCCGTGGTGGCGGCGACGAAGGTGACGAGACGCTTTTCCACCGCAGGCAGCAGAATGTCCTGTTCTTCGCGCGAATACCGGTGGATTTCGTCGATGAACAGCACGGTTTCCTCACCGCGACGCTTCAACCGTTCGGCGGCGGACAGCGAGTTTCGCAGCTCTTCGACACGCGCATTGACGGCGGACAGCTCAATGAAACGCCGATGCGACTCCTCTGCGATTAGATGCGCAATCGTGGTCTTGCCCGTTCCCGGAGGACCGTACAGCAGGGCGGCGCCGGGGACGACCACGGATTGCGAGGTTGTCGGGGAAGCCATCAGACGTAACGGTGCGCCCGGGGCGAGCACCTGGTCCTGGCCGATGACATCGTCAAGCCGCTTGGGGCGCATACGGTCGGCCAACGGGCGCAGCATCACATTGTCACTTGCAGGGGTGCCGGGTACGGCAGCCGTCACACGACCGGCCGTCGGCATGCCGGCAATCGGCGCGTTCATGCCGGTGGTATCCATACCGGCGGGGTTGGTGCCGGCGGGATTCATGCCGGCAGGATGCATGCCTGAGAATTGCAAACCAAGATCCACGGTCTCTCCATAATCATTCGCGCGTGCGCTCGTGCCAGGGCTCTCTCAATCCCGTATATGCGACAACGAGCCGGATGTTATTGTAACGACAACGCACGAAAAACGCAGCGCCGTTTCTTCGCTCGGGATAACGCGGGCTATTGCGCAACGACCGCGGGCCATCCGCAGGCACCATGGGAACATCCGCGTCACGGCACCCACGGCGTCCACAGAGCCAATCGGCATCAATCGGATCGAAAAACACTCGGCGGCAGAGCACAATGCCCACCATGCAAGCATTGCTCACACGATGGGCATTGGCGAGTGACGCGCAATCGCGACCGCGCATTCAGTGCGTCAGATGGCGGGCACGCCGGTCACCAATCCACTGGATAATCTGGACCAACACAATCAGAATGACCACAATGACCAGCAACACACCGGTTTCATAGCGGTTGTAGCCGTACTGGATGGCCATGTCGCCGATACCGCCCGCTCCTATGGTGCCGACCATCGCAGAAGCGCCAATCAGCGAGATAATCATGAGCACCACGCCGCGCACGAAACTCGGACGCGCCTGCGGCAGCACCGCACCCGTAAGCACTTGCCTTGTGGTAGCCCCGGTGGACAGGCACGCCTCGATGATGCCGTCATCGACCTCCGAGAACGCGCTCTCGCTTATTCGCGCGAAATACGGGACCGCAGACACAGACAGTGCGATTGCACCGCCGGTCGGCGTGTATGGGTCGCCGATCAGGGCCTGAACCACCGGAATCAGCACGACCAGCAGAATCAGGAACGGCAGGGAGCGAATCGCGTTCACAATGAAGCCGACCACGCCGTTAAGCACGTGATTGGGGTGGAACAGCCGGTTTTCCGTCAGGTACAGCAGCAGGCCAACCAGTGAGCCGAGCACCACGCCGACCACACCGGAAATCACCACCATGTACGCAGTGTCAATCAGCGCCTGCGGCAGGTGCTCCTGCAGAATCTGCCATGTGGAATCCATAATCACTCCTCCCCTTGCTGGCCATCGCCGTACGCCGGTCGGGCGAGCCGTTCACGATTGAGTTCGCGATAGCTGTACACGTGCGCTTTCAAGGTATCCAACGCGGCGGCGAGCGCTTCGGCCGGCCCGTCGACCAGCACAATAAGCGTGCCGATCGGCTTGGGACCGAAGTATTCGACATCCCCATGCAGCACGTTGATACTGACCCCATACTTTCGAGTGACGTCCGAAATCAGCGGTTCCAACGCACCATCACCCCGGTAGCGCAGTTCCACAATCGTGCCCGCTGGCAGCGAAGGCACCAGCTGCGGCGGAATCGCAATGCCGAGATAGCGGTCAACCAGGGATTTGGTGGTCGGATGCTTCGGCGCGCTGAACACGTCGAAGGTCTCACCCTGCTCAACAATCACGCCGTTTTCCATAACGGCCACATGGTCGAAAATCTGCTTGGCAACATCAAGCTGGTGGGTGATGAACACGATGGTGATGCCGAGCTCAACGTTGATGCGTTTGAGCAGCGCGAGGATCTCCTCGGTGGTTTCGAGGTCGAGTGCGCTGGTCGCCTCATCGCACAGTAGGATTTCCGGGTTGTTGGCGAGCGCCCGCGCGATGGCGACACGCTGCTTCTGCCCGCCGGACAGGCTTGACGGGTAACTGTCGATTTTGCTGTCAAGGCCGACGAGTTTGAGCAGTTCGACGGTCCGTTCGTGCCATGCGGCTTTGTCGACGCCCCCGGCTTTGAGTGCGAACACGATGTTCGCTCCCACGGTGATGTTGTCAATCAGGTTGAAGCTTTGAAAGACAAAACCGATGTTGCGGCGCAGTTTGCGCAGTTCGTCGCCGGTTGCGCCGGTGATGTCCGAGCCGTCGATGAGCACGCGGCCCTGCGTGGGGCGTTCAAGCAGGTTGATGGTGCGCACGAGGGTGCTTTTGCCTGCTCCCGAAAATCCTACGATGCCGAAGATCTCGCCTTGTTCGATTGTGAGACTGACTCCGCGCACCGCTTCTACGGTATTGTGCCGCTCATGGAAGGTGACGTGGACGTCCTGCAGTTCGATGATGCTCACGGGGCCTCACGCCTTCCAGCTTGCCGGCTTGCCGAAGTCCTTGAACTCGCTCTTGGCGATGGCGTCCTTGTACTCCTGGCTGGTGAGCAGCGCCTTGACTTTCTTGGCGAAGTCGCTGTTCTTGTCCTTGGTGCGCACGACGAAGACCTCCATCACGCCGCTGGTCTGCTTTTCGAGGGCGAGTGCACTGGACGGCTTGAGATTCGCAGCCCACGAGTAGTTGCCGGGAACGAGCGCGAAATCGACGTTGTCGAGGGAGCGCACAAGCTGGGCGGCGTCGAGGGTCTTGAACTTCAAGTTCTTCGGGTTGCTCTTCACGTCGTCGATGGTCGCCTTGGTCGCGTCGACTTCACCGTCCAGCGTGACGAGCTTGTTCTGCTCGAGCACACCGAGGGAACGCGCGAGATTGCTGGCGTCGTTCGCGATGGCAACCGTGGCGCCGTCCGGGATTTCACTGAGCTTCTTGTACTTGTTCGAGTAGATGCCCAGGCCGAGGGTCGGGGTCTGACCGAGCGAAGTGAGGTCGAGGTGGTTGTCGGCGGTGAACTTCTTCAAATAGTTGCCGTGCTGGAACAGGTTGGCCTGGATACTGCCGGAGGCGAGCGCCTTGTTGGGCTGCACGTAGTCGGTGAATTCCTTGGTGGTCAGCTCATACCCGTCGTCCTTGAGCAGCGGCGCGAACACGTTCTTGACCATGTCGCCGTATGGACCGGGGCAGACGCCGACAACGATCTTCGTGGTCTTGCCCTTGGTGGAGTCGAGGCTGGCGGTCGAGGCGTTGCTCGAGCCGCATGCGCCGAGACCGGCGGCCAGCATGATGCCGGCGGCCGTTGCTGCGATGAGTTTCCTACTGGTGTTCCACACGGTGCGTACTGACATTGCTCTCTCTCCTTGAGTCACCCGAGCTGCGCCCGGACGGTTTGCTGTCGGTTTCGCCGCGCTCCCCTGCCAACGGTGTTCCGGCTGGTTGAGCGGCGTTGGTTGTAATGTACGACCGCATTGGGCGGGATGTGCCGGCGTGGCTATCAGCTGTGATTATGGCGTACGCCCCAAGCGCGTTCGAGAGGTCGAAATCCTTGATATTTCGCAGTTTTCCAAGATTGCCTCCCGGATATTGATTTTCTTTTGACGTCGTTATCGACATCGGCGATCCCCATGGCGCCTTGCACTGATATTGCGCGAAAATCAGCCGGAAATACAACGGTGCGGCCGGGTTGTCCGGTCGCACCGTGGTTGGTTGGGTTTGTCGGTTTTCTGTCGGTTTCGTCGGGTTCGCCAGGTTCGTCGGATTGTGTTGTGACGAACCTGCCGGCGATAGCGGGACGCGCGGCGATAGCGGGACGCGACGCCTGTTACTTGAGGCTCGCCTCCTCGGCGGCGATGACATCGGGATGGTGGATGGCGAACGCGCGTTCCGCCAGATGCAACTCGTCGGTGACGAACTCGTGCAGCTTGCACACATACCCATGCTCGCGTCCGATACGCGCGATGTA